>JACCDW010322709.1_pt1 | contig 12204 bp, 12 predicted proteins | sample 7449781 | NCBI WGS metagenome assembly JACCDW01 (sample SAMN15323449, study PRJNA562643) | freshwater metagenome | isolation source: river surface water | place: USA:Blue River Watershed | collected 2017-08-18
AGTTCCTGTTCATTTCTCACAACAAGATTGCCATGGAAATGGCCGAGCAATTGATCGGCGTGACCATGCAAGAGCAGGGCGTCTCCCGCATTGTGGCGGTCGACATGGAGTCGGCTGTCTCCATGGCCGAAAACGCCTGATAAGGAATCGCGATCTATGAGCACGTTGCAAGTTGCATTGGCCATTGCCGGGGGCGTGGTCTTGGCCGGCGTGGTGGCCCACAGCGCCTGGTCCTCGCGCAAAAGCAAGCCGCGTCAAGCCGACCCTTTGCCAGGTCGGGACGACCAAGGTGGCGCTGCGCCCAATGATCCCGCCCTGGATGCCGCGGGCTTGCCGGCCGCCGCCGCTGCAGGCCAGCGGGTGGACCCGGCAGACTTTGACGGGGTGGTGCCGGTCATTGATCGTCGCCCCATCCAGGACGCATTGATTGACGTGCTGGCGCCCATCGAGCTGGACAGCCCGACTTCGGGCGACGCGGCCCTGGCCGCTTTTCCCGCGACGCGGCGTGTGGGCAGCAAACTGTTCACTCTGGAGGGCGTCAATGCGGCCTCGGGCGAGTGGGAGCAACTGCGTGCGGGCCAGCGGTACAGCGCATTTCAAGCCGGTGTGCAGCTTGCCAACCGCATGGGCGCCCTGAATGAAATCGAGTTCTCCGAGTTTGTGGTGAAGACCCAGGCCTTTGCCGATGCGGTGGACGGCGTGCCCGAATTTCCGGAGATGCTGGAAGAGGTCTCTCGCGCACGCGAGCTCGACCAGTTCGCCAGCTCCCATGATGCGCAGCTGAGTTTTTCATTGAAGGCCACCAAGCTGGCCTGGAGCCCGGGCTATGTGCAGCAAAACGCCGCACGCTTGGGCTTTGTGCCGGGCGTCATTCCCGGGCGCATGGTGATTCCTGCGGCCATGGTGGGGCTGCCCCCTATTTTGGGCTTGAGCTTTGACAGCCAGGCCGCCCTGGCCGAGGATCCCACCTTGTCGGCCATTCGGGCCCTGACCTTGACGCTGGATGTGCCCCAAGTGGACCGCCGCGAAGAGCCTTTTGCGCGCATGTGCCAGATCGCCACCGAGCTGGCCCGCGTGATGGAAGGCGTGATCACCGACGATCACGGCCAGTTGCTGTCACCCGCGGCCATGCACAGCATCGAGAGCGACCTGCGCGCCCTCTACGACACCCTGGATGCGCGCGACCTGTCGGCCGGCAGTGCGCAGGCCCGTCGTTTGTTCAGCTGAAGCCTTTGAGCGGGTGTGTCGATGACCACGGCTGACCTGTTCGCCGAGCCCGCTGCGGACGACCCCAAGGACGCTGCATTGGCCGCTGCCCAGGAGCGTATCCTGGCTTTGCGCAAAACCCTGCAAGAGCACGCTTACCGTTATTACGTGTTGGACGAGCCCAGCTTGCCCGATGCGGAATACGATCGCTTGTTTCAATCCTTGCAGGCCTTGGAAAAAGCGTTCCCTGCCTTGGTGACGCCCGATTCACCCACCCAACGTGTAGGCGGGCAGGTGCTGGAGGGCTTTGCGTCTGTGCGCCATGCCCGCCCCATGCTGAGCATTCGCACGGAGACCGACACCCAGGCCAGTGGCGCGGAAAATTTTGACGCACGCATTCGCCGTGAATTGGCCTTGGGCGCCGAGTCACCTGACGTGGACTACGTGGCCGAGTTGAAGTTTGACGGCCTGGCCATGAGCCTGCGCTATGAAAACGGCCAGCTGGTGCAAGCGGCCACGCGGGGCGATGGCGAGACCGGCGAAGACGTGACCCAAAACATTCGCACCATCCCGTCCATTCCCTTGGCTTTGCCCACCACGCGCTCCGCGCTGGCCGTTCCTGCGGTTCTGGAAGTGCGCGGCGAGGTCTACATGCGGCGCGATGATTTTGAGTCGCTCAACGAGCGCCAGCGCCAACGCATTGCGGCTGGCATGAAAGGCGAGAAAACGTTCGTCAATCCCCGCAACGCAGCGGCTGGCGCAGTGCGGCAACTGGACCCTGCAATTGCGGCTGAAAGACCTTTGAGTTTTTTCGCCTACGGTTTGGGGGAGGTGACGGCGCCTTCGGACGGCGGACCTGAGTGGCAAAGCCATCACGAGATGCTGATGGCTTTGCGCGACTGGGGCTTTCCTGTGGCCGAGCAGACCGCCTGCGTGCAAGGTGCCAGCGGCCTGGTAGCGTTTCACCAGCGCATTGGCGCATTGCGCGACACGCTGCCGTATGACATTGACGGCGTGGTCTACAAGGTCAACAGTTTGGCATTGCAAGCGCAATTGGGGTTTGTCACGCGTGAGCCGCGCTGGGCGGTGGCCCACAAGTACCCCGCGCAAGAGCAATTGACGGTGGTGCAAGCCATCGAAGTGCAGGTGGGGCGCACGGGCAAGCTGACCCCGGTGGCCAAGCTGCAACCGGTGTTTGTGGGGGGCGTGACCGTCACCAATGCCACCTTGCACAACGAAGACGAGGCGCGGCGCAAAGATGTGCGCGTGGGCGACACCGTGGTGGTGCGGCGCGCGGGCGATGTCATCCCCGAAGTGGTGTCGGTGGTGCTGGAAAAACGTTTGCATGAGGCGCAGTGGTTCACCATGCCGCGCCAATGCCCGGTGTGCAATAGCCTCGCCGTGCGCGAGGAGGGCGAGGCAGATTACCGTTGCACGGGCGGTTTGTTCTGCAGCGCGCAACGCAAGCAAGCCATGCTGCATTTTTCACAGCGCCGTGCCCTGGACATCGAGGACCTGGGCGACAAGTTGGTGGATCAGTTGGTAGACGCAGGCTTGGTTCAAACACTGCCCGATTTGTACCGGCTGGACTTGGCGGCCTTGGTGCCACTCGAGCGCATGGCCGAGAAATCTGCTTTGAATGTGCTGGCCAGTCTGACGCGTTCCAAGTCCACCACCTTGCCTCGTTTTTTGTTTGGGCTGGGCATTCGCCATGTGGGCGAGGCCACCGCCAAAGACCTGTCTCGCCACTTTGGCAGCCTGGACGCCTTGATGGCCGCCAGCGTGGACCAATTGCTGCAAGTGCGCGATGTGGGACCGGTGGTGGCGCACAGTTTGCGAACCTTCTTCGATCAGCACCACAACCGCGAAGTGGTCGAGCAGCTGCGCGCATGTGGCGTGCACTGGACAGAAGGCCCGCCCACCCCCGGTGCCAATTTGCCGCTGGCGGGCAAGACCTATGTGTTGACCGGCACCTTGCCTACGCTGTCGCGTGAGCAGGACAAGGAGAAGCTGGAAGCGGCGGGCGCCAAAGTGGCCGGCGACGTGAGCAAAAAGACCCACGGCGTGATCGCCGGCGCGGAGGCGGGCAGCAAGCTGGAAAAGGCGCTGGAGCTCGGTATTCCCGTGCTGGACGAGGCGGGCTTGCTGGCTTTGGTGGCATCTGAAGGAGGCGACAGCGATGGCCCAACGTGAGATTTTGAAAATGGGCGACCCGCGCCTGTTGCGAACCGCGCAACAGGTCAAGGCCTTTGACACACCCGAATTGCATGCACTGGTTCAAGACCTGTTGGACACCATGCGTGCCGTCAACGGCGCTGGCTTGGCTGCGCCGCAAATCGGCGTGGACTTGCAGGTGGTGATCTTTGGTTCGGGCGCGTTGAACCCGCGTTATCCGCAAGCCCCGGTGGTGCCGCCCACGGTGCTGATCAATCCCACCCTCACGCCGCTGTCCGACGAAATGGAGGAGGGCTGGGAGGGCTGTCTGTCGGTGCCCGGCCTGCGCGGTGTGGTGCCTCGCCATGCCCATCTGCGCTATCAGGGTTGGGATGCACAGGGTGCGCTGATCGATCGCACGGTCTCGGGTTTTCATGCGCGCGTGGTTCAGCACGAATGCGATCACCTCTTTGGCAAGCTGTACCCCATGCGCATCACCGACTTCAGTCGTTTTGGTTTCACCGATGTTCTGTTTCCTGAACTGGAGGGCGAATGATGTCCTGGAAATTCATTGACACATCCTTGTTGCGCGTGGGCTACCAAGAATGGAACCCGGGCGCCAAGCGCACCATGGTGCTGATGCATGGTTGGCCAGACAGCCCTCGCTGCTGGGCGGCCATGGTGCCGACCTTGGTGGACGCAGACTTTCATGTGATCGCGCCGGCCTTGCGCGGTTTCAACCCCACCACGTTTTTGCGCGCGGACACGCCGCGCACCGGGCAACTGGCGTCGCTGGGTCGGGACCTCATCGAATTTGTGCAAGCGCTGAAATTGGAGCGTCCAATTTTGGTCGGGCATGACTGGGGCGCTCGCGCGGTGGCCAATGCCTGCGGCTTGCAGCCGGGCATTGCCAGCCATTTGGTGATGCTCGCGGTCGGCTACGGCACCAATAACCCAAGCCAGAGCTTGTCGTTGGAGCAAGCGCATAACTACTGGTACCACTGGTACATGGCCACGCCACGCGGTGAACAAACAGTGCGTCAGGACGGGCGCGCGTTTTCGCGCAAGATGTGGGATTTGTGGGCGCCAGCAGGGTGGTACGCACCCGAAGAGTTCGAGGCCACGGCAGACGCCTTTGACAACCCCGATTGGGCGCCGATCGTGCTGCATTCCTATCGCCACCGGTGGGGGCATGCGCCTGGCGATCCCGCCTACGACAAGGACGACCAAGCCTTGAACCCGCCGCCCGTTTTGGCCGTGCCGACACTGGTCCTCCACGGCGCTGTGGACACCGTCAACGCGCCCGTGGGCTCCGCCAACAAAGAGCATCTCTTCACGGGGCCCTATCAACGGACCTTGCTCGAAGGTGTGGGCCATTTCCCGCAGCGCGAAGCGCCGCAGCAAGTCGCGCAAGCCTTGCTGGACTTTGTTCGCACCCATGCATGAGGTAACACCGAGATGAACACCCCTTTTTCTCCTGCCAAGACGGCCGCTTGCCTGTTGCCCGCCTGGCAAAGCCATGGCTGCGTGAATGTTTTGCCAGAACCATTGCGGCCTGCCGACCGGGCCCAGGCCTACCTGGCACAGTGGGCGCTTTTGGCGGCCTGTGGCGAGCCTGGAATGGGGTGGAAGATCGCGGCTACCAGTCAAGCCGGCCAGCAGCACATTGGCGTCAGCGGTCCTTTGGCCGGGCGCTTGCTGGCCTCTCGCTGCCACACGCCGGGGGCGGTCATCTCGCTCCAAGGCAATCGCATGCGGGTGATTGAGGCCGAATTCGCTTTTCGATTGGGGCGCGATCTCCCGGGCACCGCGGTCCAATCGCTGTCGGTGGACCAAGTGATGTCCGCGGTCACGGCCTTGCACCTGGCTATTGAAATTCCGAACTCGCGTTATGACAACTTTGTCACGGCGGGAGAGGGGGCCTTGATTGCCGACTTTGCCTGCGCATGCCATGTGGTGCTGGGCGAGGCGGTGCAACAACCCTGGCGTGAACTCGACCTGGCGTCCCATCAGGTCAGTGCGCAGGTCAATGGCGTCACCGTCGCCCATGGTCAAGGTGCCAATGTGCTGGGCGACCCGCGTTGGGCGCTCACTTGGCTGGCCAATGAATTGATCGGGCAGGGACGCTGCTTGAAGGCCGGTGACACCGTCATCACAGGTACCTGTGTGGTCCCTGTGCCGGTTCAAGAAGGCGATGCCGTGACTGTTGATTTTGGCAACTTGGGAACGCTTTCCGTGGTCTTGGCGGCCTGAAGAGCCTCAGCGAGGGTCGCCGCTGGGCCCCCAGATGGATTCCGGCCGTGTCGCCACCGGCCGTGCAAAATCGTGCCCTTGCTCGACCTGCGCCAAAAATTCCGCCAGAAATTGATTGAACCACTGGGGCTCTTCCAGGTTGATGGCGTGTCCGCTGCCGGGCAGCATCGCCAAGACGGCGGTGTGAATGGTGCGCTTGAGCAGCAAGGAGGGCTCCAGGCAAGGCTCGTCTTCGTCGCCGGTCATGATCAGGGTGGGCACATTGATGCTGGCGATCTGATCGGTCAGGGCATACAGGCTGGGCCGTTCCCCTTGGTAGCCCCTGGAGGTCAGGGCCGAGCCCAACGCAGAATGTTCGGCCAAGCGCACATTGAATTCGGCATAACCGCGCGGGTCCTTGGCTTTGAACTGCAAGCGCGATGGCCCCATGCCATAGGTGTTGGCCAGGTGCTGTGCGCCCAAGGTTTGAATTTCATCCGCCAGCACTTTGGACTGCGCCTTGAAGCCTTCGTACACCGCGGGGTGCGACCCCGTGCCACAGCCTGCGAGGGTCAGCGACAGCGCGCGCGATGCCGTCCCTTGTGTGCCATGGTGCAAGCCGAAATGCAGGCAGGCAAACCCACCCATGGACAAGCCGACCAGGTGCGCCTGCGCAATGTTCAGGCCGTCCATCAGGCAGCGAAGGTCTTGCCAGACGCGCTCTTGCGAGTAATCGCTGCCTGGCGGCGGAACGTCGGAGGGGGTGTAGCCCCTGGCGCTGTACGCAATGCAGCGGTAGCGTCGGGAGAAAAACCGAATTTGCGGCTCCCAGCTGCGATGGTCTCCCGCAAATTCATGGACAAAGATCAAGGGCGTGCCCGTGCCAGCTTCTTCGTAGTAAAGCCGAACGCCGTCGTCGGTGGTCACAAATGGCATGGTGTCTCCTGGATGAAGATGTCGACTTGGCAGTATATTGGGATGATCGATACAAGGGTGTCACCTCATGTTGCACGCAAACTCGCTAGGTCGTTTTCTGATTCCTTTCATGCTCGTGGCGGGCGGGTCAGCCCACGCACAGGAAGGCCCGCCTCGGTTCCCACTGCTGACCGAGTCACAAATGACACCAGCGCAGCGCGAGTTGGCCCACAACATTCGCTCTGGACCGCGCGCCTCGGTGGCAGGTTCAGCCGCCAACGCCAGCGCGACCTCCCTGGGCAGTCCTTTCAATGTGTTCTTGCGCAGCCCGGAACTGGGCGAGCATTTGCAGCGTACAGGCTCTTACATTCGATTCAAGAGCGTGCTGGGAGCGAAGCTGACCGAGTTGGCCATTCTCGTGACCGCGCGCCACTGGACGGCGCAGTACGAGTGGCATGCACACCATCGCCTGGCGCTTCAAGCGGGTTTGTCCCCTGACATTGCCCAAGCCATCGCCCAAGGCCAACAACCGACAAGCATGTCGGAGGACGAGGCCCTGGTCTTTCAGTTCTGCACCGAGTTGCATCAGAACAAAAAAGTGTCCGATCGCGCCTTTGAGGCCGTCAAGCAGCGTTTTGGTGAACAAGGCGTGATGGACCTCATTGCCGTGAATGGCTACTATGTGCTGGTCGCCATGGTGCTGAATGTGGACCGCACGCCCATACCCGGTGGTGCGCCCTTGCCCTTGCCTGTTTTGAAATAAGCCTTCAAAGGATTGAGATGCCGCTTCCCAAATTCATGAAATACCGTCGCATGCTGATGCTGGCATTGGCTTCTTTGTGTGCTGCGGTTCCAGTGTCAGCGCAGACACAGGGCGCGAGCTATCCCAGCAAACCCGTGAAGCTGGTGGTGCCCTATGCCGCCGGCGGCTCCACCGATCAATTGGCGCGAGCGGTGGCCGATCAATTGGGTCGGGCCCTGGGCCAGTCGGTGGTGGTGGAAAACAAGCCCGGCGGCAACACCATCGTGGCAGCTGACTTTGTGGCCAAGTCGCCGGCCGATGGCTACACGCTCTTCATGGGCAGTTCCGCCAGCTTGGCTGTCAACCCTTTGCTTTACAACCAGTTGCCCTATGACCCCAAAGCGGACTTTGCCGGCATCAGCATGCTGGCGGCGTCGCCGCTGATCTTGGTGGTGCCGCAAGAGTTGCCTGTCAGAACGGTCAGTGAATTCATCGCCTATGCCAAGGCCAAACCTGGCAGCATGAACTATGCGTCTGTAGGCAACGGCAATCCCTTGCATTTGGCCGGTGAGTTGTTCAAGGTGTCTGCCGGCGTGGACATGGTGCATGTGCCCTACAACGGGAGTTCACCAGCGCTCACGGCCTTGATTGGCAACCAAGTGCAAGCCATGTTTGATGTGGTGCTGACGTCCAACCCACACATCAAATCTGGCAAGCTGCGTGCCCTGGGTGTGACCGGCAGTCAGCGCATTCCTCTGTTGCCCGATGTGCCCACTGTTTCCGAGGCGGGATTGCCGGGCTATGAGGCCGGCATCTGGTTTGCGATGGTGGCCCCCAAGGCCACGCCGACGGCCATCGTCCAGCGATTGAACCAAGAGGTCGTGAAAATTCTCAAATTGCCGGAGATGCGTGCGCGCTTTGACGCACTGGCGTTGGAGTTATTGCCCACAACGCCCGAGGAAGTCACAAACTACGCTGCCAGAGAGCAGAGTCGCTGGGCCAAATTGATCAAGGAAAAAGGCATTCGCCTCGACTGAGCCAGGCAGCGCCAGGCAGCTTGTTCACTTGGGCAGGTTGCGACCGCCACCTTGTGGTCGGTGCATCTTGAGCAGTTGGTCCGGCCCCACCGTGAAATAGTCTGCGGGGCCGCCGCCGCGCAAAAGCACCTCGGCGCGACCGGTTTCATAGATGCCTTGGTTGAGCAAGCGGGGGTCAATGTGCACGCCCACCACCTCGCCAAAAACCACCCAGGTGTTGATATTGGTACCTTCGTGGGTTTTCAATTGAACGATCTGCGTGCACCGGCACTCCATGGCCACCGGGCTTTCAGCCACGCGCGGCACTTTGACCATGCGCGAGGCTTCGGGGGTGAGGTGCGCCAACTCAAACTCATTCACATCGGGCGGCACGGCCTCACAGGTTTGGTTCATGGCGTCGGCCAGCGGGCGTGTCACCAAGTTCCAAACAAACTCGCCAGTTTCCCGAATGTTTTGCAGGGAGTCTTTTTCCGTGATGCTGGAGAAACCCAGGATCGGCGGCACATAGTTGAAGGCGTTGAAAAAACTATAGGGTGCCAGATTCAGCACGCCTTTTGAGCTGACCGAGGAAATCCATCCAATGGGGCGCGGGCCCACAATGGCATTGAAGGGGTCGTGGGGCAAGCCATGACCCTGTCGGGGTTCGTAGAAGTAGCGGTCTGACACAGCGTCAGCCACTCAGGGGGTCGCAGGCTTCTCGGCGGCGGTGTCTTTGGGCGGGTAGCAATCAAAGCAGGCAAACATCAAGGTTCCTGCCAGGCGCTTGTAAGACCCGTAAGCCCGGGGTTTGTGCACGCCGCACTTGAAACAGCTCATGGTTGCGCCCGTTTGACCCCGCTCGCCAAACGGCGAGCCGCCTGTACGGGACTTGTAACGAAGACCATCGCTGCTGATTTGGGTTTTGCCGTCTCTTGTCATGGACAGCATTTTACCATGGGGTCAGGTCTTGAGTTTTGCCCTCTGTTTGTGGATAACTCAGGCCATGATGCGGGCGGCCAAACGCACCAGGCTGCGATCACTTCCGGCGGGACCCAGCAGCGAGAGCCCGAGTGGGGCGCCCTGGCTCTGAGCCAAGGGCAGACTGATCTGGGGGAAGCCGCTCAGTCCCGCCAGGCACAGCAGGCGAATGGCGCGGTTGCGGTAATCTTCAAGTCCGGATTCGTCTTGTGCGATCAGGGGTGCACAGTCAGGCATGGTCGGCAGGACAATGACGCCATCCGACCCCAACAAATCGGCAAGTCGCTGGCGCAAAGACTTTCTGTAGTCCAGGGCTTGTTCAAATTGGGCATCTGTCACGGCCTTGGACCAGGCAAATCGCTCTTTGACTCCCGGCCCTAAGGGAGGATGGTATTGCTCGATCATGGGGCCATCCGTCAGCCACGCCTCGCGGCCCTGTATGTAACGAAAATGCCAATACATCGCATCCAGGTCGCCCAGAAAGCCTTTCACGTCGTGCGGGCCGCCCAGCTGTGCTTGCACAGATTGGCAGGCGGGCGCCAGTGCCTGGGCCACATCTTGCGACACCAGGCCCCAAAGTTCGTCCAATTTCAGCAAGCGAGCCTTCGAGGGCAGTGGTGTGTCATCCTCACCCAGCAGAACATCGGCCACTCGTTCAAATGTGGGCATGTCCCTTGAAAACCAGCCGCAGGTGTCCAGGCTGGGGGCCAAATCCAAGGTGCCCTCGAGACTGATGCGTCCGTGTGTAGGGCGCAAACCAATCAGCCCGCAATGGTTGGCCGGCGCGCGCACCGATCCCCCGGTGTCGGTACCCAGCGCAAAGTCGCACAAGCCATTGGAGACGGCCGAAGCCGAGCCGGACGACGAGCCGCCCGTGATGCGCTGTGGTGCCGCACCGTTGATCGGATTTCCAAAATGCGCGTTTTGACCGTTCATCGAAAAGGCCAGCTCATCGGTCACGGTTTTGCCAGCAAACGCTGCGCCGTTGTCCAGCAGCTGCTGGACAACCTTGGCATGGCGTTGTTTGATGCCGGAAAGCGCCAAAAGAAAAGGTTGTCCGCCACTGGTGGGGTAGCCGGCAACGTCGTAAAGGTCTTTGACCCCAAACGTCAGCCCCGACAAGGGGCCCTGTGTCGCATGCGCAACCGCCGTTGCGGGGTAGGGCATGAAGGCTTTCGAGGTGTCCTGGTGTGGCGACATGTCAAATTTCCTGTACAGCTGATGCATCTCAATATACCTGCAGTGAAAGCCATTTCATGAAAAAGGTTTCTTCGGGTTCGCTGAGGAAACGCAACAGCCCGCTCAGGTAACTCTGGTGACCAAGCTGAACGTGGGGTGGATTTATAGTTATCCACACTGTCGAGTCAAAAGACAAGACCTGACCCCATTTGTGACACAGGAGAGAGAGATGTCAGACGATCGGATTCCTTATCAAAAGCCGCAGCCTTGGGGCATGACGCCGGATATGATTCACCATGATGTGATGGCGCAAGATGAGCGCCTGTGGGCGCCGATTGCGCCGGACATTTGGTCGCGGCCGATTCACCTCAATGTGACTGGGGGCTTTTATGTGCACCTCTTGCGCGTCAAGCGCTCGGGCTTGCTGCAGCGGCATCGGCACTCCGGGCAAGTTCACGCCTATGTGATGCGCGGCAAATGGCGCTACCTTGAGCATGACTGGGTGGCAGAAGAGGGCAGTTACGTGTTCGAGCCGCCCGGGGAGACACACACCTTGATCGTGCCCGATGACTGCACCGATATGGTGACTTTGTTCACGGTCCACGGCGCGCTCATGTATGTCGATCCGCAAGGCAACGCCACCGGTTACGACGATGTGTTCACACGCATTGAAAAATACCGTGCGCATTTTGAGAACGTTGGCCTGGGGGCCGATCATGTGAAAGAGTTCATGCGCTGAACGCAGGCGCGGATTCAGTCGCCCTTGCGACATGAAGGGGCAGGGTTTGCCACCCTGTCCCTTTTTCTTTGGGCTTGCTATGGTGCGCGCAGGCTTGGTCATCAGGGCACGGCCGCCAGACAAAGGAGACAACACCATGTTGAAAAAGTTCATGACAGGATTCCTCGTGACTGGGTTGGCTGTGGCCAGTTCGGTGTACGCACAAGGCAAGCAAATCAAGGTTGGCGTTATTTTTGACATGTCCGGCGCTTTGGCCGCCGGCGGTTCGAATGCAAGCTACTTGGGCACCAAGTACGCGATCGACATGATCAACGAACGCGGCGGCGTCGAGGGCTACAAAATTGCGCCCATTTATGCCGATGCGCAAAGCAAGACTGAGGTCGCCATCAACGAGACCGAGCGTCTGGTGAACCAAGAGAAGGTCGACCTCATCATGGGCGTGTTCTCTTCCGCCCATTGCGTGCCGATGGCGCAGCGCCTGGACCAGGCCAAAAAGTTCATGTGGGCCAACGTCTGCGTGTCCTCGGCGGTCATGAAGGACAAGAACCTGAAGTATGTGTTCCGTGCGCAAGTGCACTCCGACCAGTTCGGCGAAGCCTCTTGCCGCTTCTTGTCGGAAAACGCCAAAGCCAAACTGGGCAAAGACCCGAAAGACCTGAAGGTCGCCATCATTTATGAAGACGGCCCTTACGGTGCAGGCGTGGCCATGGGCAACGAGACGGTGTGCAAGCAGTTGGGCATGCAAATTTCGCTGAAGGAAGGCTATGCGGCCACCTCGCCTGATCTCTCGCCCCTGGTGACCAAGCTGCGCCGTGCGCGGCCGGACGTCATTCTGCACACCGGCTACAACCCCGACATCACCTTGTTCCTGCGCCAAGCCAAGGAGCAGGGCCTGAAGTGGAGCGCCCTGATTGGTCACGGCGCCGGCTACGGCCAGTTTGACAAGCTCTACGCCACGTTCAAGGACGACGCCAACTTCATCTTCAACGTCGACCCTGTCGCCGCACAATTGTTGGATCCCAAGACCCTGCAACCGGGCCTGG
>JACCDW010805381.1_pt1 | contig 12199 bp, 19 predicted proteins | sample 7449781 | NCBI WGS metagenome assembly JACCDW01 (sample SAMN15323449, study PRJNA562643) | freshwater metagenome | isolation source: river surface water | place: USA:Blue River Watershed | collected 2017-08-18
CTAGGGGGACTTGACTAATCTTCTTCGTCTTCGTCTTCGTCTTCGTCTTCGTCTTCGTAATCGTCTTCACATTCACCTTCGCAACCTTCGGCTCCACAGATGTAGCAAAGTTCGTATTCGGTAGCACCCTGCTCAATCAGGCTCGTATAGCCAGCGTTAGGGTCTTCGTGATTAGTCTCTACTGCCTGAATAAACTTCAGGGAACAGGACTTCTCAAACCACTCTTTTAGTGTGGCGAGCATTTGGCTCGGTGTCTGCTCTTCGCAAGTAAAGAAACTATCAGGCTCTTCACCATAACCATAGCCACGCACTTCTGCTACCTGCTCGTCGTCCATAAGGACATAAATCTTGTGGCAAGTGTCCCAAGTGATAGCCTTAGCGTCGTCTAGGGCGTATTCTACTTCGTCCCAATCTATAACTGCCATTTCAGTTTTCCTATCTGTTCGGTGTAGTCCCTATTGACTACACACTTACTCTAACCCTGACTAGCGACATTTATTACAACTTCTAACGAAGTTTTATTACTTCTTCTGGAAAAAATGAAAAATAATGAGCGAGCGAGCGAGCAAAAAATAATCCCCCTGACTAATCAAGGGGACTATTCGCGGTGTGTGAGAGTTAGTATTCGTATTCGTCTAACTCGTCTTGTGTGGCTCGCTCAAACTCAAAAGAGGCTCCAAGTTCATCGTGAGATGAGCGAACAACTCGTAGAGCGGTGTAATCAGCGTTAGCGTAAAAGCGTAGCGTGTAATCGTAATCACCTGTGAGAGATGAGATTAGGTTTTCAGGTGTCGTAATCTTGTAGCCAGACAATCCACGCCAAGTCATCTTAGAGCCAATAATCTTTATTGGCGTGTCTAACTCAAACTCATTGGCAGTTAGCCATTTGTTCATTAGGTCGTGTTTGATGTTGTCTAGGTCGTCTTGGTAGCAACCATAGCAATAGTCGCTAGGCGTTGATGTGTCTGTATCTTCGTCATAGACTTCGCAAGAGCAAGTGTTAGACAACTCGTATTGGAGAGTTAGAGTTTCGTTTAGAGTTTCCATTGAGAGAGTTCCTATCTATCAGTTTGTTTGGCGTTTTGCCTAAGTTGATTATTTCACACAAAAAGACAACTTCGCAACATTGGTGAAAAGTTTTGGCGACTTATCTGGAAAAAATGAAAAATGCTCTGGCAATCCTGAACCTAAAAAATAATCCCCTAACTTTTTAGGCTAGGGGACTTTTTAGATTATCGCTCGTTTTGTATTCGCAATAAAGTAAGTTCGTTGCTGGCGTTCATAATCGCCAATCTTGTTGAGAGAATAATCTCTCTCACTTGGCGTTCAGTTTCAGTAAGTTCGGGAGTGTCCAATAGCAAGTTGAGATTATTGTTAGTCCATAGTTCGTTGATTAGGTCAAACGCTATGTTGAGTTGTTGAGTTGTTGTATCTAGGCGTTGCTCTGTTGTTCGGCTCATTTGAGTTCCTATCTCTCGTTAGTTGTTGTTGCTACATAAATACTAACCCTAAAACTCTCAACTTTTTTCCCATTTTTGCTCTCTTATCTGGAAAAAATGAAAAATAAGTTGCGAACCAAAAACGGCAAAAAACAGGCAGTTAGTAAAGGGGGACTTTACTAACCGACCTGCTCTTTATCTAGTCGGCTTGGATAGGGACAACCCGACTACATCTCTACGGCTATCCGTCAGCGTTTTCGGCTACTCTCCACATCAACGCTCTATCCGTCTGCTCTGGCACGAACTCTGTAAATACCTGTCCGTCAATCGCATACTCTCCTGTATCGGCATTGACTAGGACACTCGGGACATCACTCCACCAATCCTCACCCGTCAGGTGTCCGCTCTCTATCCCGAACCCTAGCGAGCCGTCATACGAGCCGAGCCGTGAAAACTCGTAAAAGATTTGAGCCGTTAGGTAAGACGGGTCGCCTATGCGTGCCGTCTTTTCCAAAACATTTTTTACAGCCGTCAGGTTGTCCTCGCCTGACCAATGTCCGTAAAAGATTATCGGTGTGTGAAAGCGGTGGCTATCTACCTGTATGTATGCTCGGTTTCCCACTTCTACTCCTCGCCGTCTGCCGTGTTGATAAAGCCGTCTAGGTGGTGAGCCTCAACAATAGCGAATACCGGTGCGGTGTCCTGTCCGTTCCAAGTAATCTGGAACGGCTCGCCGTCTTTGCTTTCGTGGATTGGAAGTTTTACTTCTGCCGTGTAGTAGCCGAGCCGTGCCAACTCAATAGCCTCAACGCAAGGCTCTACCATAATCAGCGGTAGTGGTGGATAGTGGTTGCCTCGTAAGTGCCACGCTACCTTGTGGTCTAGTGGTATGTCGGTGTTAGCAATCATCATCTCTGTTAGTTTGCCCATTTTAGTTCTCCTCGTTGATTACAAGTTCTAGTTCGTCTAGTGCTTGCTCTGGTGTGATTACGCCAGCGTGGTATTGGTTGTAAATAAGTTTGATACGCTCTGCCTCTTGATTTGTTAGTTCCACTTTTCTAGTGTCCTCTCTATCTAGGTGGAGTTTCAGTATAGCAACTAGCAAACTCTCGTCAAGGTCATTTTAGATTTTTCGGTGTGTTGTATCTGGAAAAAATGAAAAATGATTAGCGACCTGCGAGATAAAAACTAATCCCCCAACCTCATTGAGATTAGGGGAAAAGTTTAGAGTTCGTGTTTAGTAGCGTTCATCTCGCTCATCACGCCACTCGTCATAGCGGTCAGCCTCGTAATCCTCTCGGTCTTGCGAGATACTGCTCTCGGTGTAAGTCGCACCACAAAACTCACACTCAATAGCGTAGTTTCCCCAATCGTCAGTTGAGGTTTCACCAGCAGGGTTGGTCTTACCACACTCCTCGTTCTCGCAATCAAACTCGTCATAGGAAACTTCCTGCGAGTAGATACCAGAACCACGCATAGAACCATCTGGATAGTTGTCGCTCATAACTTTTCTCCAATCGTTATTTGTTATGTGAGTTCATACTAATCACAACCACCGACATCAGCAAGTTTATTTTCGTGGCTTATCTGGAAAAAATGAAAAATGATTAGCGAGTTCCCCAAATAAAAAAGTTGAGCAGTTTAGACACTTGCTCAGGTGTTTTCCTGTTGATAGGAAATGGTCTAGCAGATAGAGAACCCACCAGAGTTTTCCAGAAACTCGGCAAACTCTTTCAGGTCGTCAAGGTCAAGGAAGTAGTGAGTGTCCCAATGGTCAGTTTTACCCTCACCAGAGCAAGCATTACACCACCCGTGCGAACGACCCGTGAGCATTTTCATCTCGTCAGGCAACTCTCGGTCAGGCATTCCGTTCTCCACGCCGACCTTATCATCACGAATACCTGTTCCAGAGCAGAGGTCGCAGGCTGGTCGTTCTAGGCTCGCCAGATAAGCGTTGCGTTGGTCAATGTATTCGCTTGCCTTGCCACTAGCCAAGTCGTCCTTGATACGCTTTGCCAACTCCAATGAGCCAGCCTCGTCAAGTCCGTCCCCGTCGTTGTAGTGTCCAGATACTTTGCCCACTAAGTCCTCGTAGTTATCTACGCAGTAGTTCCAGAGTGGTCGCCAGCCCCAGACATTTCGGCGAAAATACTCGCCCATTTCGTTCTTAGCATTTCTGCCATAAACATCCATACCCATTTGGTTTAGTCCTTTCACTAGGGTTTTGGTTGGTATGAACAGAATAGCAGTTCTAAAAGTTTTCGCAAGTATTTCCACAAAGTTTTTTCTTGTATCTGGAAAAAATGAAAAATGTTCCCCGACCTAAAAATCCAGATAGAGCAAAACCCCTCTCTCATAGAGAGGGGTCAGCGAGAGTAATAACTACTCGGCGTATCCGTAGGCGACCGCTTGCTCGTCAATCTTGTTGGCTATGTTCTCAAAGATTTTGGTGTCCTCACCTCTGGCTTCGGCTTCCGTCTTGGCTACCCACAGCAAGTCAATCAGCAGGTCGGCTTCCTCTTGGGTGAAGTTTCTTAGTTCGTCCATTGTTCTCACCTCGCTCTCTGTTGGCTATCCGTTGGCTTACAGGTCGTCTATCGTGAGGACAGGTATCGGCGAGCCGTTGTTCATCTGCGAGGGGTGGCGAGCCACACTTCCGTTGAGTTCCAGCAACTCAAACTCAATCTCGGTTCGGTATTTGGCTTTGAGTTCCGCTACTCGCTTGCGAAGTTGGGCGACTAGCAACTCCGAGCCGTCCGTCTGTTCTAGGTCAGAGATTACAAAGCGGTATGAAGTAATGGTCTGTATGAACATTAGTTCTGTCCAATCAGGTCAGCGTATTCGTCAAGCAGTTCGCTCGCCGAGTTCGGTGCTTTGTCCAATCCGCCAAGTCGGTAGCCGACCAGCAGGATTAGTTCGTGAGTTTCGTAGTTGAGTGAGCGAGCAATCTCGCCGACAATCTCGCTACTCGCCTCTTTGTGTCCTCGCTCAATCTCGGACAAGTAGCCGAGTGCGACACAAGCCTTTTGTGAGATTTGACGAAGTGTTAGATGTTGCTCGTTGCGAAGTTCCCGTATGACTTCGCCTAGTGCGTGTCGGTATAGCATTTTTCTCGGTGTCCTTTCAGTTGAGAAATAGTGTTGCCACAAGAACAAAATACACGAAGTAGATGTATGGGGCAAGTCGTATGGAGTTTTTATCTTTTCCTGTTAGCAAGACATACGAAACTCCAATCGCAACGCCAGCAACAATAGAGGCGATAGGTAAGACCAGCCAGACCCAAGCAAACTTCCAAGACAGGCTTAGACACATAAAGGTAATCAACTTCACATCACCCATACCAACAACGCCCTTGCCTGTGAAATAGACACCAACCACTAGCGACACCAATCCAAAAAGAATAGGCATTACTAATGTCCAGAGCCAATCGCCAGAGATAACAGCGTAGGTGGTGAAACAGATTAGCCAGATGTAAAGGGCAGGGAGAGTAAAAGCGTTAGGCACTCGTCTTTGGTTCACATCAAAGAACACAATGGGAATGCTAACTACTGATAGATACACGATAGGGAAAGCAAGTAGTAAAGGTAATAGTTCGTTCATAGTCATAACTATACAGGAGTAGAAAGATTACGCAAGGGCATTTGCTCGTGTTTCTGGAAAAAATGAAAAATAATCAGCGAGCCACCAGATAAAAAAATAACGCTGGCAAACGATAGGAAGTCTGCCAGCGTTATCTGAAAGGGGCTATTTAGTTATGGGGTGTTGCTAGTTCTGGTCAGAGGACATCTACTCGCAGAGTAGGCTGACCAGCACCTTTGGCGACTTTGTAGGTCTGGACGAGTTCGTAGAGTTCAGGGTTCTCTACTGCCATACGCTCAAAGTCAATCTTTTCAGACGAGGGGATTACCTTTACAGCAATCAGACGCTTACCCTTAGCGTCAGTTCCAACAAGGTCAGAGGTGATTGAGCCAAGTGCGTCAAGTAGAGCCTGACGAGCATTGTCGCTCATCTCTTTTGCTTGCTTGCCTAAATCACGACCATTACGCAGGTTGCTTACCTGCTTTTGGAGTGCTGGTTTCAGGACGACTACCTGTGGGGTAGAAGTGCTGATAGTGGTGGTGCTTTGGTTCTTTGTTGCGTTTCCCATTTGACTTGCCTTTCTAGTAAGTGTTTGTCGTGGGGTGTTGCTCTATTAGTAAAGCATAGTTCTAAATCCAAGTCAAGTTCATTTCACAAGTTTTCCAAAAAAGTTTTTCTGTATCTGGAAAAAATGAAAAATCATCACTCAACCTCAATCTCGGTTATCTCTCCACACTCATAACAAGAAACATAACCTCGTCCGTCTTGGACACCCTCAACCTCAAAGATGTCCACGACAATCACTCCGCACTCTCGGCACGAGAGTTCTATTTCCAGCGTCAGCGTTCTAGTGCTAGTCCGTTGGTTCACCTACGAACTCCGTCCAAGTATCGTGTCCGTCAATCAGGCTCATAGACGAACCATTGTCCCACTTCACACGAACAATCAAATCCCCGTAGGGGTCAATGCGTTCACCCAACTTCGTTCCAAGCGAGCCGTTGGTGAGTTTTGTGTATGGGTCGTCCGTGTGAACGAGCCGTATGCGTATCGGTTGCTCGCTCATCACTCCACGCCGTTCTCTGCTATCGGATAGATACGCTGACCGAGTTCGTTCTTGACTACGCAGGTAGTTTCGTCCGTCAGGATTTCCAAGCCGTCAGCAGTATCGTTCGCTAGTTCCCACGCCTGTTCAGCATCTTTGGCTACGACTTTGTAAGTCCGTGTAATCTCTACAAAGAACTCTTTGCTATCTCTCGGACAATCTGAATACCAATCGTCCTCGTCCTCGTCCCAAGAACAAACACAGCCGTCCTCGTTATCACGCTCTACATAGTCGGCGTGGCAGTTCGGTATGTCCCAAGATTTAGTTTCTACTAGGTGTCCGCTCTCGCCGACATACTCCGCACCCCAACCCTGTTCTTCTTCACACCAAAAAGAGAAAGTCAGTTCTGGGTGTTGCTGAACCATAGCGTCCATAACAGGTTCAGGGATAGACCAAGCAGTATTGTAAGAGAGGTTGATTGACGCAGTTCCATCTTTGTTGATGGTGGTTTCAGCGTGAACATCACAAGCGTCCCACTTGGTATTCCAATTATCGTTGTTCCAATTATACCAATTCACAGGGGTATCGCCTTTTCTCTCGCCCTCTGCCCAGCCGTGAGTGCCAAAGTATTCGCCACTCTCTATCGCCTCTTTTGGTGGGGCAACAAAGTTCCAGAACGAGAACTCTTGGTTCTCTGTATAGACAACCTTTTTAGTTTCAGCGTCAAAGGTTTCTGGGTGAGGGGCAACTGCCTTGTCGTAAAACGCCTCAATGGTTTCTTTTGTTCCTGAAATGGAAATGGTGTTATAGACCCAATTTGGCATTATGACCAATCCTCTCGTTTGATGTCCATACCCTCACGCTCAATGATTTCATCAACCACCATACCTGCTTGGATTTTTAGGAAAGTGAACTTCTCAATCACTTCTGGCATTTCTAGTTTCTGGGCGATACGCTCTGCCAACTTCACAGCCTTATACATCATTGGGTCGCAGTATCCGTCCTCAACATAACTATCAACAAGTCCACCAATGATAGCGAGAGTAAGCAGTAGCATCTCTCGGTCGTCAGCCTCGTCTATGTTTTGTTCGCAAGTTTCGCACATTTGGTTTCGTCCTTTCGTTCGTGCTTGATAAAAGTAAAGCACACTTCTCACGAACACGCAAGTTCATTTACAAAGATTTTTTTGGCGTGTCTTGTTCTCTCTGGAAAAAATGAAAAATCGGCAGCGACCAATCCAATCCAGATAAAGGCGAACCCCCGATACCGAAAGGACAGGGATAAGTATCGGGGGTTCTAGTCCGTTAGCAGAGAGCAGATTAGTTGGGGGGCAAGGTTGCTCAATCCGCTAACGGAGTTCTTTGTGGGCTACATACCAACCGCAACTTTCATCAGAGCGTCAGTAGCAGACTTACCAATCACATTGGCAATCTCGTTCACTTCTAGTTGAGATACGACCACGCCGTTTTTACCAACAATGCTGTCGCCTACTCCGTGAGTTCCCTTTGGCTCAATCCAGAGAACAGCCACGCCATTATCGGAACACATCTTTACAGCGTTGATAGCGTTGGCTCGTTCGTTGGGAGTGTATTGTCCGTCAGATACAACGACCAACATCTTTACACCCTCGCCATAGACAAGGTTTAGGTGTCCGTCCAGAGCGTCAAAGCCACGCCCAAAAACTTCCGTTCCGTCTGGGGCTGAATAGACCGCAACCTGCTCTAACTTCTGACCAAGTTTCAGGGTCGGGAAAACATCTTGTCCGTAATAGACCATAGCGGTTCTCGCCTGAACTCGGCGACCTGCCTCTGATAGAACCCAAGCGGTAGTCGCCATAGTTTCCATAGCAGACGACATAGAACCAGAGATGTCCACCATTACGCCAATGGTCAGCGTTGGGTCGTCTGTGTGCTTACGCTTTGTCTGTCGCCACGCTGGAAGTTCCGAGTGAATACCCTTTGACTTCATAGCGGAGTTCTGAATAGCGATACGAGTTTTCAGGCGACCTGCTGGTAAGACGCTCTTGACTTCGGTGATAGAGCGTTCACGATACTTTGCCTTTTCTAACATCTGGGCAAGGCGAACAGCGTTGGCTCGCTCTGTGCCTTTTGGCGAACGCTGTTCTTGGAGTGTGGAGTGGGACGCACCTGTGCCACCACCAGACGAAGTAGAGAAAACTTTGTTCGCCTCTTTCTTGGCTTTGTCTTTACGCTGGCTCTGCTGGTTCTTGGAGTTTAGAACTTCACGCTGTTCCTCTTTGGTCTGCTGGTCGTTTATCTCTTTACGAACATCAGTTTCAGAGTTGTCTGCGTCCTCGTTCATAGCGTCAGTAAGTTCTTTTAGGAACTTGCCCTTGCCCTTACCTTTGCCCTCGCTTGGGTCGCCCTCGCCCTCGCCCTCACCAACAGGGAACTCACAGCCCCCCTCTGGCTGTGGGTCAGCCTCGTTTAGAAGTTCTACCCACTTGATAGCGAGTTCGTGTCCACGCTCTACTTGGCTACTTGGAAGTTTCTGGAACTCCAACCAGATAGCACGAAGTTCGTCAAAGAGTTCTTTGCCAATCGCCTCAACAATAATGTCGTAGGTAGCACGAACATCAGAGAGTTTTAGAACGCCAGCGTCCACTCTCGCCATAGCAAGACCACAAACATAAGCAGACATACGAACATCAGACAGGCTCTCTGGGTCAGCCTCGTCTAATCCTTGTAGAGCAAGATTGAGAGCAGACGAGCGTAGGAACACTTGGTTCTCTGGCATTTGGATTACGCCTAGTCGCTCAATGCGAGCCTCGTCTAGTAGAGAGAACACACGAAACACCTCTGGTTTCATAGCCTCTAATACTTCTGGTTTCCACTCTGAATAGCGAGCGTGTAGAGCCTCGTGGTAGATAACGCCTGTGGCGTTAGCCCAATCAAACTGCGTGGTTCGCTCTGTGAAGTCGCCAATGAACGCTGGCGTTGCCCACTCGCCAAACGCAACAGGTATGTTGATTTCCATTTCAGCAGACGACTTTATGTAGCAAGCAGTATGACCTACTCCTGCGTCAGAGCCAGCATAAACAACAATGTCGTTTCGCCCTGCCCAATCATTTACTACTCGCCCAATCTGCGAGCAAGTTCCCAACCACTCGCTAGGCGTGGTGCTAGTGCGAGTGTCTAGTCGTGATACATAGTGAGCCATTTGGATTGTCCTTTCGTTCGGCTAACAAGATAAGTAAAGCACACTTTCCCAAACCTCGTCAAGTCCATTTCCAAAAAAAGTTTTTTTGACTATCTGGAAAAAATGAAAAATAAACTTTGAGCCTCTGGGTAAAGAAAAAGTGCCAAACCATTTCTGACTTGGCACTTCTCTTATTTAGTAGGACGAACCACTAAATCTTTGCTGGTCGGCAATCATCATCACCGAACACTCGGCGGAATACATCAGCGACAACAACTCGGTCTATCTCTGGTGCTGACGCAAGCAAGTTTCCAATCGCCCACTTCATACCGAACAAGTTGGCAACATCACGGAACGCAAGCAACTCTCGCATTTGTGGCGACCAAGATACTTCACCTGCGAGTTGTTTCTTGGCTAGGTTCTGACCTGCCGAAACTGCTGGTGCTGGAACGCCCAACTTCTTAGCAAGCGACCAATCGGTAGTCATTTCCACTTGGATAACACAGCGAGAGAGCAGAGCCTCTGATAAGCGAACTCCGGGTGCGTTCGGGTTCGTGGCACAGATTACATAAAAGCCCTCTTTGGCTTTGACTACGCCTCGCTCTGGGTTGGCGGTGATTACGAGTTCATCTCGTCCGTCCATAAGACCATAGACCAACGACATAACCTTTGGGTCAATCAGACCAACCTCGTCAATGAGTAGAACTTTGCCTTCCTCAACTGCTTTGGTCAGAACTCCGTCCACCCACTCAAAGCCACCGCTAGGTGTCTGAACATAACCACCTACGAAGTCTGAAACTTCGGTGTCGCCTGTTCCGAGCAAGGTGTAAAGTTCGTCAGGGAACGCACCCTCAACGAGAGCAGTTTTGCCACAGCCAGGACTTCCATAAAGTAGAACGAACTTCTTGGCACTTCTCGCAGTTCGTAGAACCTCAATGTCGGAGTGGTCGCCCCATAGACGAGTGTAATAAGCCTCGCCATTTGGACGCAGATACTTCTCTGCCCCAACCATAGGTTCTACCATTTTGGTTTCCTTTGCTGTCTTTGCTTTGATTGCTGTCCCTGCTTTTGCTCGCAGGTTCGCACGACCAGCAGTAGGCATTAGCGTTTCCATAATAGCAGGGATAGCCTCTGTCTTGGTGCTGTGTAGAACTACACCCTTGATTAGTTCATCAAGGCTGGCGTGTAGCGTGGTGATTGCTGGTGTTTCTGTTGTGGTAGTCATTTTAGTTATTCGTCCTTTCGCTGACTATCGGGTCTTGTAAAACTCGGTTGGGAAACCTACTGCTGTTCTTGCTTTGGCAAGTCTGCGTAGGGCTGGTGCTGGTGCTTTCCACTCTGCTACATCAGCAAGGTCAATGTTGCTGACCTCAAAAACGATAGGAGTGTTGTTGCGTAGTTTTAGGTCAGACGAGTAAAGCATTTGACGCTCTAACCACTTGACTACTTCTGCCAACATTTCAGTTGTGTTTTCAGTAGCAGACTTTTCTGCCTTTGGGCGAACAAAGTTCACTCGCCATTGTCGGCGTGGCGACCACTCTGAAATGGTGCGATAAATAATCGCCATAGATACTGCCTTACCCTTTTCGTCAATACCCTCTGGGGTAAGTAGAACTTGGGTGGTGTTCATCTCGTCTGCTGTGTGTAGTTCTAGGTAGATACCTTTTCCTACGACCTTTGGTGCGTTGCTAGAACCCATAGTTTCAGCAGTAGCAACTGCCTCTGCCATTTCTGGGTCTAGTGTTCCGAACTCAATGTTCATCTTTGGTTTCGTCCTTACTTGATTTGGTTTTTTGGTTCATTGGAGTTTTCCAACACTTACGACTTTACACCATTGGTTAGTTTTCGCAAGCACTTTGGAAAAGATTTTTTCGGTGTTCGCTAATAGTGAAAATCCACAGGGATTAGGAACTGACGCTCTGGCGACTTTTGGACACGCTTATAGAAGTATTCCAAAGTTGCGTCCCAATCGTGTAAGTCGTAAATCCCACTATCAGGTGTCCACTCATTAGACATAATCTTTGAGAGCGACTTTATGTAATACATCACCATTGACTTCTTGTAGTCATTTTTGTTTGGGTCATACTCGTAGGTGAATACATCTACGCCAGCGTAATCAGTTCTTAGGTGATTGCGATACTCCTCTATCGTGCGTAGGCGATACCCCATAAAGCGAGCGATTACTTCATCAGCCAAAGCAGGGTCGTCTGAAAAGCGTAGGTAGTTTGGATTTTCAGATAGGTCATAGTTCTCTTTGTTCTCCATTTGCTTTTGTTGCTCTGGGGTCAAAAAGATTTCGCCTGTCCAACGCCCAGCGAAGTTCATAGTGCTTGGGTCGCTAGTTGCCTCGTGCCAATCTGACCAGCGAGGCTCGCCCTCATCTAGTTTGTCTGCCACGATACGAAATGCTTGTTCTGCGTCATCTGCCTCTACTAAGAGGATTTGTGCTGTATGGATTGTTCTGTCCTTTCACTAAATAAAAACAAGTGGTAGTGAAAAGGTAGCAGTTATTTATTTTTGACGCAAGTTCATTTTGAGATTTTTTGGAAAAGTATTTTTCATTTTTTCGCCCCGCAAGATTTTCGCTCAGAAGTTTTAGGTAGGGGACACTTCTTACTAAGCGTTCGTTAGAAGTTGGCGGCGGCTTCTAGTTAGGCAACCCTTACTTACTCGTCCAGCAAGTCAAAGCGGTCAAACTCCTCGTCCTCATCAAACAATGTGGAGTATCTACTTTTTTCCTCTACCGCTTGTATCGGCTCAATCACTTCCTCTAAGCACGAGTGGCACACGAACCACGCTTCATCCCGTTCGTCCAGCAGTACCGCGAACGACTCGAAGTACACCTCGTCCGCTAGTCCTCCGCTTACGTGTCCGACGTCGTCAGCGCATGCGGCGCAGCGCAGGCCGTTGACTTGGCTCGGCAAGAGCAGGCCGTTCAGTAGGGCGGTGTCGATGTCGCTCGCCGTTTCGAGCAAATGTA
>JACCDW012038995.1_pt1 | contig 12199 bp, 6 predicted proteins | sample 7449781 | NCBI WGS metagenome assembly JACCDW01 (sample SAMN15323449, study PRJNA562643) | freshwater metagenome | isolation source: river surface water | place: USA:Blue River Watershed | collected 2017-08-18
GGAGAATGAGGAAGAGGCAGAAATAAAATCATCTGAAATCAAAAGTAAAGAAGAATTGGAAACAAATCGAACAGGATTGGAAAATGTATCCAATGAGGATTTAATCGATATGAAAAATATGATTGGAAACGATGATGATCAAAAATCATTATTACTTCGTGAATTAAAAAAACGAGGTCTCAATACAAATATTATATCAACTGTTCCTGTTGTTGAAGAAATATCGAGTGAGAACATCACTGGATTAGAAAATGTTTCCGATGATGATTTAATTGATATGAGAAACATGCTTGGTAATAATAATGATCAAAAAGATCTTGTTCTTCGTGAACTCAAAAAACGCAGTCTACCTCTCGCATCCTCTGAACTAGCACCCTCTGAATCTGTTCCTGAACAGGATGTTCCAAATGAATCCATTCCTTTATCCTCTCTACCCATCGAGGAAGAAAACCAACCGCAACCTGAAGAGGACATAACTGGTTTAGAAGAGTTGGAAGATGGTGACATCCTGGAAATGAAAAACATGATTGGTAATAACAATGAACAAAAAAATCTTGTACTTCGTGAATTGAAAAAACGTGGCCTAGACATTGCTCCATCTGAAAAGATCGACGCAGTATCGATTCAAAGCATTCCATCCATCCCTTCAAAGCCTTCCTCTTTTAAGGAAAATCTTGAATTAGAAAATGCGAGTAGTATTCTGAGTAATCTTGCTGAATCTGTTCAAAATGAAGAAGAGAAACAACAATCATTGGTGGAAGAAAGAATTGTAGAACAGAATCTACAAGAAGAGGAAGAAGAGGAAGAGGAGGAAGAGGAGGAAGAGGAGGAAGAGGAGGAAGAGGAGGAAGAAGAGGAAGAAGAGGAAGAGGAGGAAAATGAAGGTGATGAAAAAGAAGGACTTGATGGTTTCAGCGATGAAATCATTGTGAGATTATATCGATCTACCTTGGACAAAACACAGCATCTCATTCTGTACCAAGAGTTAAAGAAACGCGATTTGATTACAGTGGATGGAAAAATCAAACTCGCAAAGGATACAGGAGAATTCCATGGAATGGTTGATGGTGAACTTCTCGAGGCATGGAAAACGACAATCGACATGAAAAAGCGAGATCAACTTGTGGCCGAACTTCAACGTCGAAATCTATTTCCATCCAATGAATTATCGGAGTGGGAGCGCGAAACAGGTGCGTACCCCGATATCATTGATCCCATGTTTCTACAGAAACTTCTTGCGAAGCGTGAATTTGCGGAATCCCTTCAGAGTACATGGAAACCCAAATCGGATCCCTGCGAGGATCAGGGAGAATTCGAAGTCACACCTGTTCAGCGTTTTGTTGCCAATTTTATGTCCCCTAAAACGCCCTATATGTCGGCCCTTCTGTTTCATGGTGTTGGTGTCGGTAAAACGTGTGCCGCCATTCAAATCACCGAAGCATGGCTCGAACTCTATCCTCAACAGGAGGTCTTCATCATTGCCCCTCTTACCATTCAGGCTGGATTTCTTCGAACCATTTTTGATGTCACGAAGGTAAAATTGGGAGAAGAACATGAACCCAATCAAGCCTCCCAGTGTACAGGAACCACTTATATGAAATTATCGAATACGCTCTATGAACGCGATAAAGAGCGTATTGTGCGCCAGGTCAATCGCCAAATTCGCCGTCGATACAAGATCATGGGTTATATCGCATTTGCCAATTACATTCGTGACCAAGTCCTCGCAGGTATTCCGCCAGGAGCCAGTGATGAAGTAAAAGAACGACTGAAAAAAGAGAAGATTCGCCGTCATTTTAGCAACCGCCTTGTTATTGTTGACGAAGCTCATAATTTGCGTGATGTAGCCGATGTTACAGACGAGGATGAGCAATCCTATACAGGAGGAAAATCAGAAAAAGACGATGCGTCAGCGGGAAAGAAACTTACTGCCTATTTGTTGGATGTTCTGCGATATTCCGAGGGAATGAAATTCTGCGCACTTACTGCGACACCCATGTATAACACCTATAAGGAAATCGTTTTCATGTTTAATTTGTTATTAATCAATGATAAGAAGGCACCCATCACGGAAGCAGATCTCTTCTTAAAAGATGGCACCATCACTCCTCAAGGAGAAGAGCGAATTGGATGGATCGCAAAGCGATACGTTAGTTTTATGCGCGGTGAAAATCCCATTTCTTTTCCCATCCGTTTGTTCCCCCAGGATGTTCGTACGATTGATAACTATCCCGAGTTGAATCCTCGCGGTGGCCCTCTTCTGGAGTCCGATGATGAAAAAGAAATTACCTTTTATGAGCACCTTCCACTTGTCCCCATTGAGCTTCAAGATGATACACTTGATGCTACGATTTCCTTTATGGAAGCACTGAGAGAAGACGGTAAGGGTCTAAGTACCTTTGATCTGGATCGAATTGTTCATGCGGGAAACATTGTCGTCCCTGAAACGGCGCTCACTCGTGGAAATACGTATGAAGCATATGTGAAACGTACCAATATCGACTCTATTGGTACCGTATTTCAGCGTGAAAATGCGACAGGCGAGGTACAATATCGAGCACGAGAGGAGGTCGGTGCAGACTGGCTTGCAGTGGGTAACTTGGCACGCTACAGTCCCAAATTCGATTTCTTTATTCAACGTGTTCGTAATACAGAAGGATGTGTATTTGCGTACACTCGTTTTATTGGCGGTGGAGCATTACCTCTTGCGCTGGCATTGGAAGCAAATGGTTATACCCCTCATCCTGGTATTCGCAAAACAGGTATGTTGGCCGATGGAATCCAAACCCCAGGAGGTCGTCAATGCGCCTTGTGCCCCTTACGAGAAAGAAATCACGGAAATGCCAATCATAATTTTGCGCCGGCCTATTATGGCATTTTAACAGGTGATCCCGCCATTTCTCCAAAAAATGAACAGACCATTAAATTTCAACGCGCATCCAATAATGCTCGCGGTGATCAAATGAAGGTGATTATTGGTTCACAGCTCGCATCCGAAGGTGTCGATCTCCGTTTTGTTCGTGAAACTCATGTGATTGATTCATGGTATCACTTGAACAAGACCGAGCAGATTCTGGGTCGTGCCATTCGTTTTATGTCTCATTGTCTCTTGCCTCGAGAAAAGAGAAATAATACAGTCTATTTGTACGCAGCGGTATTGCCCGAGGAGATCGAACAACGAGAGACAGCCGATTTGTTCAGTTATCGAATGGGATTCAATAAAGCCGTTCTTGTCGGAAATGTAACACGTATCATGAAACAAAATGCGGTGGATTGTAATTTAAACAAGGATGCGATTGTGATTGCGAATCAACCCGCCGTTCGTCAAATCGACTCTCAAGGTGCCGTTCGAGAGGAGGTGAATATTAATGATATGCCTTTTACCGCAGTATGCGATTGGATTGAAACCTGTGATTATAAATGTAAACCTGAAATCTCGGTAAAGGATTTGGAGTTGGATGATACTACCTATGATGAATACTCTGCTCGATGGAGATACCAGATTATTAAGACCCGTATCCAGCGTCTGTTTATGCGACAGTCCTTTTATCGCTCCGATGATTTTTGGCACGCATTCAGTGATACGCCTCGAATGGTTCTCATCGGCATTCTAGAGGAGATTATTAATAATCGAGCCTTTCAGGTGGTACACCGTGATAAGACGGGATATATTCGATATTGTAATGGATATTATCTATTCCAACCCAATATTTACATGGATATATCCATCCCTCTCGCCATTCGTACCGCGCGTGTTCCAATCAAGCGTGATACCTATCTTCCCATTGAATATGAGGCACCTGAAATTAAGGTAGAAGAAGACGCGGAACGAAAACAGGAATTACAGCGATCAGTCGAGGGATTCTGGAGAGGAATCATGGAGTGGACCACTCAATTGTCTGAAAATCCAGAGTATCAAGCCCCACCCTATGAGGTGGATCAGCGTCGTCGTCTGATCGCGGAAGAAGAACAAGAAAAACTCGTTCAAATGGACCATATTTTTGAAATGATTCGTCTATTCCATAGCATGTACCATACATCAAGTAATGATCTAGATGATGAATTTCGTCGTGCGGTGCTATTCTATTTTTGGGACGAGTGGCTGACGACAGAGGATCAGAAGTATTTGGTCTATTCCACAGATCTCAATGTTGCGGAGTGTGTGGACGAATCAAAATACAATCTTGGACGTGTTGTGATTCATCGATTTATGGACAGCAAACTGGATTCCATTCAGTATATCTGTGAAGGAGCTGTCACATGTGCCGTTTCCTATATTAACGAAATCCAGCAAGATCGAGATGATCCCATTCACCCTTTTCCGATTACCAATCAACATATGGGTATGGTGTATGGATATAATGTTTCTAAAAATGGAAAGATCATCTTCAAGCTCAATGATCCCCCTTATCCTGGTGGAAAGATTGGACGAGGTCGTGAATGCTCGATTGTCAGCTCCATGGACAGCCATATTCAATCCTTATCGATGCTAGGAATTGTGCTCGATCGAGAGGGATATACTAATTTTGGCATTCCACAGGTGACTGGGCGAATCCGTAACTCGGTTCGTATTTGTACATTACTAAATCTCTTTTTGCGCTTTTCTGAAGAAATAGAACTAGAGGACCATCATTGGTTTTTGCGTCCAGTACGATCCTTTTATACAGGACATGGTACAAATGCCACCGCGTTTGTTAAAAAATACAAAAAATAAAATTGAGAGAGACTAAAGACAACAATAGGTAGTAGAACAATATGGAATCCACTGCATTCTTTGAAAAGAAAATTCATTTAACTGCTCAGGATCTGAATCAGTTGAAAAAAACACCGATTGACCAACTATTACTGGTTCGTGCTCGTGAGCAATTAGAAAATAAATGCTCTGAACATGGCTTTGTCCTTCCCGGTTCCGTTCAGCTCATTTCACGTTCGATGGGCTATTTTGAAGCGGCACGTTTTACAGGCGATGCGATCTATTATGTCAAGCTCCAGGGCAGTGTGATTTATCCAGTGGACGACAGTCGTGTCACAGGTAAGGTTATTCGAAAGAATAAGATGGGATTGTATGTAAACTATCGTGATGCCATTCGTATCAGTATCCCACGTGATTTACACCTTGGAGATATGGAGTATGATATGGTGGAAGTCGGTGATACCATTACAATTGAGATGAAACGTTCCCGATTTGCGATCAATGATCCTCATATTCTAGCCAGTGGTCTCTTCATCTCAAAAGAGCAGACCGAGAAGGAACAAGAAGAACCCTCTGAAGAGGTAGTCTCTTCTTCTACACCCATCATGGTCCCTGCTTCATCGAGTGAGGAAGAAGAGCCTCTGGCTCTTTAATGACTGCGATAAAGGGGAATGATGGATGTTCTATACTGAATTAGAAAATCATATCCTAATGACATCCTATGAAGACCGCAAAAAAATGTTTGAAATTATGAAAATGCTTGTGAAATCGGAACAAGAAGAGGTCTATCGAATCATACGAAAAACAAAAGAAACCTATACGGAAAATTCGAATGGTATTTTTTTTGATTTGGCATCCATTTCCGAATCATCCTATTTACAGATTAAAGAATACCTCGATTTTTGTATTAAAACACGTATTGAAATGGATAGCCGCCAAAAAGAAATTGATTATATTCGCAGTCAGTCCACGGGATTGGTTGAAAATAAAATTTGATCACTCCTGTTAACTTAAAGCGAATCACACATCTTTCTACTAAAAAATGACTACCCCTGTTAAACAATATCAAAACGTCAGCTTTCGTGAACTCATTCAGTTTTCACAGCAAAATCCGAATCGGAACCGAGCATTGGTACCGATTGAGATTCAAGCACCCGTATCAAAAGAAGACCCTTCCCTCCAGTCCTTTGGTATGAATGGATATGTATCGGTTAGTATGAATCCTGTGGGTCTATTGAGTGTCCTTCTCTGTATCATGGATCCAAGTTATTATTCAGCTTGTCAAAAAAACAACCGTCAACAACTGATTAGTGAGCTCGTTACTGCGCTTCAGCAAGAAACCGATGAATTAAAGAATACAGCCCTCTCAAGAAAGAGAAAGAAGATCTATGAATTGCTTGCTGCCTCCTTTAATGGTGCTCCTCTACAAGATAAAGACTACGCGGACATCTATCAAGGGCTAGACATGATGCGTCATATCCAGTTCATTATGCTAAGAGAGGCGGTTCAAGAAAAGACAGAGGATCAGGAACAACAAATCGAGAGCCATCTGAAGGGTGACATCTTCTTCTCCTCGGATCCCTGTAACTGGAAGGCGGACGATCCTGTTTGGGTGGTGGATTACAAGGGAAATTGGGTGGCAGTTCCCGTTGATTTGTCTGCGCGACCCATCAAGGAGTATGTGGGGGAGTGGTTAGAACAAATGGAGGAAAAGGGATGGATTGTTCAATGGCCCGAAATGGACTCTACAAAGGCAGAGCTGGTTGCCATTCTTTCACAGACCCCTACATGGAAAGAGACCGATAAAAAACTCACCAAAGAAGTTCTTTCGATGCGTCTTGGAAAACAGAAGGCACTTCGCGTCTTTTCCCAATGGAAGGCTTAAACCCGATTTAAAAAGAAAGAATAGTATAGAATGTCGCGTATGGGCCTAGGACCATCGGTTGGAGTTCATGTACTATTAAATGTGTACGATGTGCCTGAATCCAGAGAACAGTTGCTCACTTTTTTAGAAAGTGGCCGTCCTGTCTTGGATGAAATTGTTCATCAACTTCGATTAAATGTGATGTCTCAAACAGGACATCAGTTTAGCCCGATGGGCTATACCTACGCGTATGTCTTATCCGAGAGTCATTTTACCATACATACCTATCCTGAATATCGATCCTGTTACATTGATCTTTTTTGCTGTAGCCCGTCTTTTCAACCCAGTGAAATGATTCGTCTCATTAAAGAACGATTTGGAACAGAAGTGGTACAGTATCAAGTGGTATCCCGATAGGGCGAAATAAAATTGACCCATGATAACCATAAAGTAAAAAGTAACCCTTTAGACTTAAGGTACTTTTATCATACTACTTTATAGTTAGAATGGACTTGACTGCAAAGCAATCCGAACAATTGATCCAATTTATTGACCAGTGGCTGGCCGATAAACAGGGGATATTGGAACTTGAAACTACATTTGGAGTAGATGGTATCGTAGATTCCAATAAATTTCTTCAGATTGCTCAACGTCTCCGCAGTAAAAAGTTCACCTCTACCCCTCAAGAGGATTATATGAATATTATCACTCCGAATCACATTCGATTCTCTATTTATGGGCTTGGCATTCTACAATCCTATTGTAAAGATAATACGCTACAAGGCAAGGATTTTACCGCAATGATTAAAGACCGTGCCTTTAGTGCCAGTAATCTTGATCTTCCTGAATATGACATTCGTTTCAAGGTACGTCGTGAAATTGATCTTTCCCAGGATGACCCACGTGTACTTGAGCTCATAAAGACATGGGATGGTCAAAACAAGGCCTTTCGTTTGATTCGTCGTTGGAGTTTCTTTCATACGGGTGTACGTATTGATCTCTCCATGGTTCGCCAGACTCCCACGGAGATAGGACGCAGGGATTACAGCTGGGCAAAGACCTTTCTTGAAAAGAATGTACTGAATGAAGTCCCACGTTATGAAGTCGAAGTCGAATTGCTACGAGGACCTGAAACAGATACCCGTGAAAAGGCATTACAGTGCCTGATTCGCGCAGTAGGAGAAGTACAGCGTGCCATTCAGAAGAATAGTTTGCTGATTCGTAATTCAGTGTCCGCTGAGGTTCGTAAAGAATACAATGCCATGACCGGTACCGAACGCTTTCGAGGTGTAGGTCCTGTTACCTTGCTTCTTGAAAACATGTCTTCTGTGATCGACTCTTCCATTCCTAATGTTCGAACAGGATACAATGTGACAGATAAGGCAGATGGTTTGCGTGCCATGGGCTTTGTAAACAAAGAAGGAGAATTGTATCTGGTCGATCAGAGTTTGAATGTCTATCGAACAGGCCTCAAAAATCCAAAATGCGCCAACAGCATGGTGGACGGAGAATGGGTGACTACCTCAAAGTTCGGACACGCCATCAATCATTATTTGATTTTCGATATTTATTACCATATGGAAGGCAAAGATGTATCAGGGCTCCCCTTCGCTCTCTTTAAAAATGGATTCCTCGATGTGGAAGGGGATTCGCGCTACAATAAAATGAATGATTGGTTTAAGAACTGGAGAGAGGGTGGCGAAGTGGTCGCGAAAGGCGTAACGGATACCACACGCCTCATGGTCGCCATGAAGCATTTCGAATTTGCTGCCGAAAACAGCGATAGCATCTTTAAGCAAAAATGTTCTGCCATTTTGGACATGAATCGTATCTATCATACCGATGGTCTGATTTTAACAAGCAATTCGCAACCCTTGCCCTCTCAGGCAGGTAAGCGCTTTATTCATCAATTCAAATGGAAGCCTGCTAAGGATAATACCGTCGACTTCATGGTCTACTTTGAGAAAGATCCATCGTTTCCTACCATGGATAAAACAACCACCTCCATCCATCCTGAGACAAAGAGTACCATTCAATACAAAACCATGCGTTTATATGTAGGTGGTGAAAAGATCCAGGCCAATGAAAATCCCCGTGATACGATTCTGATGGAAATGCCCATCACTGCGGAAAAGGAGGATACCGTTCGTTACCAACCGATTCTCTTTACTCCCGCTGATTTCTCCGATACAATGGCCAATATCTGTCATCGTGAAGTCATTACGGATCCTGATACCTTGGAGGAATATGTTGTCACAGAAGACACCAAAGAGCCGATTACCCATCGGTCCATTGTTGAAATGCGATATGAACCTGCCAGGGAACAGGGATGGCGCTGGGTTCCTTCTCGTATTCGTCATGATAAAACCGAACGTCTTCTGAGGGCGCTCGCACGTGGTGGCCCCAATATCAAGTATTCGGGTATGATGAACGACGAGGAAGTCGCAAACAGTGTATGGAACTCCATTCACGATCCCATTACGGAATCCATGATTCGAACCGGTCATGAAGCGCCCACCGAAGAAGAAATGAAAGCATTTACCATTTCGGTGAGTGGTGAGATTTCTAAAAAATATTATGAACGCAAGGCCCCTAAGCAAAACTTGGCACTGGTCAAGGGTCTACAGAAATTCCATAATACCTATATCAAAGACAACATCCTTATTCGATCAGCGCTAAAACAAGTGCCGAATGCTCGTCTTCGAAGCATTTTGGATGTTGCCTGTGGTAAAGCAGGTGATTTGAATAAATGGATCTTTAATGGCGCCCGTTATGTAGTTGGAATTGATAGTGCAGGTGAAAACATCACCAATTCAAGCGATGGTGCTTATAAACGTTACATTCAGGCTCTTCGCCAATTTGGAGGCCGTGTACCCAAAGCGACCTTTATCATTGGAAATAGCAGTCGCTCGATTCTGGATGGATCCGCGGGTGCCAATGAGGAAGAAGCCGACATGTTGCGTACCATCTTTGGAAAATATCCCTCTAAGGGCGCTGTTCCCAAATATGTGGAGCATCATATGGCGGGTGTCTTGCGCCCAGGTGTGGATATTGTTTCGTGTATGTTTGCCCTCCATTACTTCTTTGAAAATAAGGAAATGCTCGATGGCTTTCTTAAGAATATCGCGGATACCGTAAAAGTCGGCGGATTCTTTATTGGATGTTGCTTTGATGGCAATCGCGTCTTTAATCTTCTTCGTTCGGTTGAAATGGGGCATTTACGTACAGGAATGGAGGGCGATGTTCCCATTTGGACCCTTAAAAAGGGATATGATCAGGAAGAGCTTACTCATGATGAGACATCCATTGGTCTTCCCATCGATGTAGAATTCATTAGCATTGGATCCGCGCATCGCGAATACTTGGTTTCCTTTGATTACTTTAAGAGTCGTATGTCCGAAATTGGATTTCGTTTACTCAATGATGCGGAATTAAAGGAAATGGGCTTACATGCGAGCACGAATACATTTGATGTCAGTTATGGTATGCTTGAATCCTCTCAGCAATCCGATGCGGCAAAGAAGAAATATCGTATGACTGATTCTGTGAAACAATTCTCTTTCTTAAATCGCTGGTTTATCTTTCGCCGAGGACAAGAAGTCGAAGCAAAACAAGAAATGCCTGTCGCAGAAGAGATGCCACCCATCGAATTGGAAGAGGAATCGGATGAAAAGGTTGGATTTGATGAATCTGCATCGGCCGTGGCAACGGATTCTGCGTCCGCCCAGGAATTCTCCATTAAGGGTTACTTGAATAATTCGACACGTACCTTTAAAGAGGGAGAGGTCTTCCGCTTTGGCGCCAGTTCCGCCATTACAAAGGATGTACTGGGTGTGAAGACCGCGGGAGGAAAACCCGATCTTCATGTCAGTCGTTGGCTTTCTCTCTCTGCTCCCTTTCCTATTCCTGATCCAGATCAGACACGTGACGGTCAACCCGTTATGTATCCTACGTGTGAGCACTATTTGGCAGCCATGCGTCTACGCTTTGCGAGCAATAAATCGGGAACGGATGCTGCCAATCTTGCCATTAATATCTTCAGTGTCACGGGTGGAATTCATCAGCAATTTGCCGCGGTTCGCAGTAAAGAAAAGGTTGTCAGCGAAACCGCGCGTGATTATGAATTATTGTTAGAAGAGGCGACAAAGGTTCGCCAAGTTGTGAGCAAGAAGGGTGAAATTCTTAACAAATCGGGTGTAGTCTTTGATGATGCTCAATGGGATACCATTAAGGTGGAATTCATTAAGAATGCTCTACAATACCGTCTGAATCACGATGATCGTTTTAATACCATTGTAGAGGCCGCACGCGATCGTGGTAAATACATGATTTATAGCACCGCACCCTCCAATAGTTCCAATCAGGCAAAGGCAGCCGCACTTGATCTCGGTGCGACACGTGATCTGGCATCTGGTCTTATTAAGGGTGAAAACAAAGTCGGTCGCATTCTCATGAAATTGGCCAACTTTCCGTTTTAATAAAAAGGTGTAATGGATTGCTTATTTTTATCATAGGATATCATGTTTCTCCTCATTCTATCCTATATAAAATTGACACGGTATTGACGGCCTAAGAACGATCAACGAAGTAGAAGAAAATGGCACCGCAACCGTGGCAACGTCTGTCCTTTGAGAATCAACACCCTCGTGATAAGCATATTTCCTTTGATGAACCCACGCATAAATACTATGTAAACGGATCTTGTCAGGGGAATATCTCCTGTACAGGATTTGTTCATGAGTTCTTTCCTCATTTTGAGCCAAAAGAAATTATTGCGAAAATGAAACGTAGCCCTAAGTGGCCGACCAACAAATACTATGGCCGAACCGATGAGGAAATTATGCGCGAATGGTCTGAAAATGGAAAGCAGGCCTCCTCTGCGGGAACGGCCATGCATTTGGCCATTGAGCAGTTTCTTCATGGAGCAGAAGAGGAAATTGATCCCGCGATCTATGAGACAAAGGAGTGGAAGTATTTTATGAAATTCTGGAAAGATTGTGGTGGGGATTTGGAACCCTATCGATCCGAATGGGAGGTCTTCACGGACTCTCTTACACCGGTTCAGGGCGAGCGAAAGATTAAGCTATGTGGTTCCATTGATATGGTGTTCCGTCGTCGATCGGACAATAAGTTCGTGATTTATGACTGGAAACGATCCAAAGAGATTAAGTCGGAAAATCCATTTGGGTCGGGATTGCCACCGATGGAGCATTTGCCTGATACAAATTACTGGCATTATACTCTTCAATTAAATGTATATAAATGGATGCTTGAGAAATATTATGGATTAGAGATCGCGGATTTGTATCTGGTCATTCTTCATCCAGATAATCCCTCGTATCGTCGAATGCGCCTCAATATTCTTACTGACGAAGTGGAGGACATGATGGAATGTCGTCGTCGTGCGGTGGAAATGGGCTGTAAACAATCGGTCATCTTGCCGATTCCTGAGGTTCAAGAAGAAGAAACGCCATCCTCGTCCAAAGAGCTCGCCTCCTTTTCGTTTAAATTTTAAAGTGGAGTGGAGGAGGAAGAGGAAGAGGAAGAGGAGCTTGATACACTCATTCGTGGAACACGTCGCATCGAACGTAGTGGTGTAGGCATAGTCGATGTCGATGTACTCGCAGAAGAAGAACTCATAC
>JACCDW011665134.1_pt1 | contig 12197 bp, 9 predicted proteins | sample 7449781 | NCBI WGS metagenome assembly JACCDW01 (sample SAMN15323449, study PRJNA562643) | freshwater metagenome | isolation source: river surface water | place: USA:Blue River Watershed | collected 2017-08-18
GAGAAGAAGCCCATCGTACTACCTTCAGCTAAAGGCACTAAACAGCCGGATTGAAATAAGAATTGCAATAAACCTACGGTACTTAAAGTAACTGATTTACCTCCAGCATTAGGTCCAGAGACGACCATGATGCGCCGATCTTCTTCCAATCGAATGGTCAACGGTTTAATCATTTTGCCAATTTTTTCGAGCGATTTTTCCAATAAGGGATGCCGCGCATCAGTCCAATTAACGATCGGTTTATCTTGAATAAACGTGGGTTTGATAGCATTGTGTTCGCTTCCCCACAGGGCTTTGGCCCGAATAAAATCAATCAAACCTAACCACGAAAAGGCGTGGGCTAAAAAGGGTGTCAAAGGACGAATTCGATCCGATAGTTTCGATAAAATTTGGATAATCTCACGACGCTCAGCCGATTCCAAGGATTTGATTTCATTGTTCATCGCCAGCGCATCTGCGGGCTCTAAAAAGACCGTTTTCCCGGTATCTGATTCATCTTGAACGAAACCTTTGATCTTTCGCTTGTGCTCCGCCGCTAATGGAATCACCATTCGGCCATTACGTAAGGTTAACGAGAAATCCTTGCTCACCCAGCCCTCTTTATAGGCTTGGCTTAAATACGAATCGAGTTTTTTACGTAGACTTTGTTCCTCCTTTATCCTCTGGCGACGTAAATCGCCTAAAGCAGGGGAGGCCGTTTCCTTGATTTGACCGTTTACATCAAATACGCGGTCTAAATCTTGAATGATGGGTAGTATTTGTCTGAAATCTCCCTCGCTCTCCGCGCCTTTGGCGAGAAAATGCTGGGTGATTTTATGTATTTCTGGGTATTCGCTTGAATCAATTGCCGCAAAGAACCGGATGGTTTCATACAAAACCGTTAAGGCCCGTTGCCAATCCCTCCATTCATCCGCCGATAAATAATGGCCTTCCAGCTGCAATGGACTTAGATAAGAACGTAAATCGTAGTAATCTGTCTGCGGAAATTCGCCACCGTGCTCGCCCAAAATGCGGCCCATCTCATCGACCTGTTCTACCCATTGCTTGACTAAAGGGAAACGATCTGAAAAGCGCATTTTATCCGCGTATTCTAGCCCCATCGGACTTAAGCAAAGCTGCTTAATTTCCTCTTTTACCTGGTTGAAACCCAGTTTTTCGGCAAGATTTAGAGGGTAATTCATAGCTGGAAATGCGACTTTATTTTTTCGAGTAATACCTCGTTGATTTTATAATAACTTTCAGTGGTCCAACCTGCCACGTGCGGACTGAAAATGGTGGCTGGATAAGCGGCGATTTCGGCGAAAAGTTCTTTTTCTACTGGCGACCAAGTGGATAACTTTTCGTTTGGAAGCACATCCAGCGCCAATCCCTTGATTCTGCTTGTACGTAATCCGTGTAACAAGGGTTCCAGTGGAGCAATAGGTCCTCGAGAACTATTGATCAGTAAAATGGGCTTCTTGAACGAGTTTATAAACTCATCGGAAATCAATCCATGTGTCTCAGCGGTCAAGGGAATGTGTAAACTCAGTATGTCAGCCTGTTCGAAAATCTGTTCCATCGTGGCCGGATAATCAGCTGAAGGCGCGTATTTGTCATACGCTAGAATGGTTATTCCGAAACAAGCAAGGCGAGAAGCAAGGGCTTTGCCCATATTGCCATATCCGATGATTCCTATCGTCTTTCCTTTGATTTCAAAACCTCGATTTCCCTCTCTTTCCCACAATCCGTGACGTACTTCGGTATCTGAAGTGTGTAGTTTATGAGCAAGGGATAACAGTTGGCCAATGACATGTTCTGCCACTGCGTCAGAATTACCTTCGTTTGCAGAAAAAACCGCGATTCCTCGGGAAAGGCATGCATCGACATCTAATAAGTCTAGTCCAGCGCCTGCTCGAGCGATGAAAGTCAATGTGGTATCTGTCAGTATGTCCGCCGTGATTTTGAATTTACTTCGAACAACTAATCCTTCGTAATTAGGCAAAATAGACACAAACTCTGTAAGTGTAAGATCAGTACGTGTTTCCACCTCGAATCCCAAATTCGTTAGCCCTTCTGCCATCGAAGGATGAACCTCGTCGACGATCAAAACTTTACGCATTCATTCGGTTTTTTACGAGATCTAACGCTAAAAATAAGGCCTGAAGAAAAGAACCTGGATCGGCTACGTTTTGGCCAGCAATATCATAAGCTGTTCCATGGTCTGGAGAGGTTCGAATAACAGGTAAACCAGCTGTAAAATTCACACCTGAGTCAAAAGCGATGTATTTGAACGGAATCAAACCTTGATCGTGGTACATACCCAGAACGCCGTCAAACTCTTTGAATTGCGCTTTTCCGAAGAAACCATCCGCTGGATAAGGCCCAAAAACCAAGTTGCCTTTTGTTCTAAATTCATCCACTACCGGTTGAATAATCTCTAATTCTTCTTGTCCTAAAAGTCCTGATTCACCTGCGTGTGGATTTAAACCCAACACAGCTAAACGAGGTTTGTCAATCGAGAAATCTTCCTTTAAACTCTTCAAGAATAAGGTGATTTTTGTGCGCAATAAATCAGCGCTTAAGGCCTTAGAAACCTCTAATAGAGGAATATGGCCCGTAGCAACGCCCATTCTAAAGCCATCTGAAACCATCATCATAAGAGATGATTTTGCTTCGAAACGATCGGTCAAATATTCCGTATGTCCAGGGAATTTGAAGTCTTCGGATTGGATGTTGTGTTTATTGATTGGAGCAGTTACGAGTGCGGAAATTAGTCCGCGATCTAAGTCGTTCGCGGCTCTTTCTAGGCAATCAAAGGCGGCTTTCCCCGCTTCTTTGGTCTCTTTTCCGGGTTCTACCACGGTAGACGCATCGTCCCAGCAGTTAATAACAAAGCTTTCGCCTGATATAGCTTCGGAGGCTTCTTGAATCACGGCGATGGACCATTCTTTTAATTCGAATTTTTGGCGGTAAAAATCCAATACGTTGGCAGAACCATAAATCACAGGCGTACACCACTTTAGCAAGCGAGGACTGGCTAAGGATTTCAAGATTACTTCCGGTCCGATTCCGTTGTAATCTCCTAACGTGATACCGATGATAGGTTTCATAAAAAGCAATTTTTTGTTCGACCTGCAAGTTAAGAAAAATCGCTCGAAGGCGGTAGAATTATTTTTCTTGGTAACGAACCTAATAAATATGGTATTTTTTTAAGTTTCACCAAATAAAATGCGGTATTTGGTGCGAGTTTCACAATATATTTAGCATTTTTGTTAGAATCTCCTATTTTATTGATTATGCCAAAATCATACGTTAAAAAAATCTCCAGTTTATTGATCGCTAACCGCGGTGAGATTGCTATCCGAATCATGCGTGCCGCGTCCGAATTAGGAATTCGTACCGTTGCCGTTTATACCTTCGAAGATCGCTATTCATTGCACCGCTATAAAGCCGATGAAGCTTACCAAATCGGGAAAGACGACGAGCCTTTAAAACCTTACTTGGACATCGAGGGCTTGATTTCTTTGTGTAAATCGAAGAAAATCGACGCTATTCACCCGGGTTATGGTTTCTTATCGGAAAACGTAGTGTTGGCAACTCGCTGTAGAGAAGAGGGAATCGTTTTTGTGGGCCCATCTCCAGAAGCGATGAACGCGTTGGGAGATAAAGTGGCGGCGAAAGTGGCTGCATTGAAAGCCAATGTACCCATGATTGAGGATTCGAAAGGAGATTTGGCTGATTATTCTTTGGCCCTATCCGAAGCGAAACGCATTAAATTCCCCGTGATGGTGAAAGCGGCTGCCGGCGGTGGTGGACGTGGAATGCGCGTAGTGAGAACGGAAGAGGAATTAGAAAAGGCGTACCAAGAGGCAAAGAACGAGGCGAAAAATGCGTTTGGAGATGATACCTTGTTCATCGAGAAATTTATCGATGATCCCAAACACATCGAGGTACAATTATTAGGGGATCAACATGGAAATTTAGTGCATTTGTATGAGCGCGATTGTTCGGTACAAAGACGTTTCCAAAAAGTAGTAGAGATCGCCCCTTCTTTTGGTCTAAAAGAAGAAACTAAACAGAAATTATACGCTTATGCGCTTTCCATCGGTAAAGCCGTAAATTATTATAACGCAGGAACGGTGGAGTTTTTGGTCGATAAAGACGAAAATATCTATTTTATCGAAGTAAATCCGCGTATCCAAGTAGAACACACGATTACAGAAGAGGTGACGGGCATCGATATCGTCCGTACCCAAATTCTAATCGCCCAAAATTACAGATTATCCGATCCCGGTATTTTTATTCAAAACCAAGCGGACATCCCGCTAAAGGGTTTCGCGATCCAATGCCGTATCACGACGGAAGATCCAGCGAATGGATTTAAGCCGGATTTTGGAACAATTATCGCCTATCGAAACGCAGCTGGTTTCGGTATTCGTTTAGACGAAGGATCTTCGTATCCCGGTGTAAAGATTTCCCCGTATTTCGATTCGATGTTAGTGAAGGTGTCTGCCAAAGGCCGCACGCTTCGCGGTGCGTCCGAACGCTTAAACCGCGCGCTGACCGAATTCAGAATCCGTGGGGTAAAAACGAACATCCCATTCTTGCGCAACGTCATCACGCATCCGGTCTTCCAAGAAGGCCACTGCACGGTGCCATTCATCGCGAACCACCCGGAATTATTCAACTTCAAACCCACACGCGACCGTTCCACCAAGGCGATTCGCTACCTGGGAGAGGTAATCGTTAACGGAAATCCGGATGTGAAAGTGAAGCCTACGGCTCCTTTCCGCACCCCGATTATCCCGTATGTGGATCCAATGTCGGAATACCCGAAAGGGAACAAACAATTATTAACGGAAATGGGTCCGGAGAAATTTGCGAAACACATCCGTGATGCGAAGCAAATCTATTTTACGGACACGACCTTCCGCGACGGGCACCAATCGCTTTTAGCGACTCGTGTCCGCACCCAAGATATGTTAGCCGTGGCTGACGGTTTTGCGAAATCTTTCCCTCAATTGTTCTCGATGGAGGTTTGGGGTGGCGCGACCTTCGACGTGGCGATGCGTTTCTTGCAAGAATCTCCTTGGAAACGCCTGCAAGAGTTCCGCGAGGCGATGCCGAATATGCTATTGCAAATGCTTTTCCGCGGTTCTAACGCCGTGGGATATTCGGCTTACCCAGACAATTTGATTGAAAAATTCGTGGAGAAATCCTCTGAAGCCGGAGTAGATGTCTTCCGTATTTTCGATTCCTTGAACTGGATCGATGCAATGAAAGTATCGATCAAAGCGGTTCGGGAACGCACGCCGGGCATCGCTGAAGCAGCGATTTGTTATACGGGTGACGTCTTTACAAACGAGAAATACAATCTACAATACTACGTAGATATGGCGCGTCAGCTCGAAGATGCCGGTGCTCACATGTTATGTATAAAAGATATGGCGGGACTTTTACGTCCTTTCCAAGCGGAGAAATTAGTCACCGAATTAAAGAAAGCGGTTGATTTACCTGTTCATTTGCACACGCACGATACGGCTTCTGTTCAATCAGCGACCTATTTAAAGGCCATTGAAGCCGGTGTGGATATTGTGGATGGGGCTTTAGGGGCGATGTCCGGTTTGACGTCACAGCCTAATTTGAACTCGTTAGTTGCGATGATGCAGGGTCACCCGAAAGCATCTGACCTGGATTTAGACCTGTTAAACGAATATTCGAATTATTGGGAAGCGGTGCGTACGATGTATACGCCGTTCGAATCAGAACTGAAAGCGGGAACCGCTGAGGTATACAATAATGAGATTCCGGGCGGTCAATATACGAACTTACGTGGCCAAGCGATTGCGCTAGGTGTGGGCGACAAGTTCGAACAATTGAAGCGTAATTATACGGAGGCGAATACGCTTTTCGGCGATATTGTGAAAGTGACTCCATCCTCGAAAGTAGTGGGGGATATGGCGATTTTTATGACCGCGAATTCGTTAACGGCGGAGGATGTATATGCCAAAGGAGCTACTTTATCCTTCCCTGAATCCGTCAAAGACTTCTTCAAAGGCGGCTTAGGTCAACCTTACCAAGGATTCCCTAAACAACTACAGGAGATCATCCTAAAAGGCGAGCACGCAATCGAAGGTCGTCCAAATGACCATTTGGCACCCATCGACTTCGACGCAGATTTCAAGACCTTTACGAAGAAATTTCCAGAGGCAGAAGATGGATTCTTCGATTACTTATCCTACAAAATGTACCCGAAAGTCTACGAGGACTATTACAAGAATTCGGCTTTATTCGGCGAATTGTCAGCCCTTCCTACGCCAGCCTTTTTCTATGGCTTGAAGCAGGATGAGGAGATTATGATCACGATTGAGCCAGGCAAGACGATCATCGTGAAGTTCCTGTACATGTCTGAGCCTGACGAATCAGGTCTGCGCAATGTAACATTTGAATTAAATGGCCAGGCACGCCGCATTAAGATTTTGGACAAAAACGTCAAAGTCGAACGCGCGCAACACGCGAAAGCGAAAGTGAAAGGTGATATCGGTGCTCCATTGCAGGGTCGTTTATCTCGTATTTTGGTGAAACCAGGCGACGAGGTGAAATTAAATGCTCCATTGTACGTCATTGAGGCGATGAAGATGGAATCGATTGTTTCGGCTCCATTTGAAGGAATTATCGGTAATGTGTTATTGACTGAAGGAACGGTGGTAGAGCAAGAGGACTTAGTATTGACTTTGGAAGAAGCGAAACTACCAGAACCAGACGTAGAGGAATATTTATTCGTATACGGAACCTTGCGCCGCGACTGTGGAAACGATTTACACCGCTTGATCGCACGAAATTCGGATTACATCGGCATGGCGACCTACCAAGGTCAGATGTACCAAGTGGCTGATTATCCGGGTATTATCCCATCGGATGACGCGAAAGACCAGGTAGTGGGCGAATTGTATTTATTGTCCAATACGATCAAATTATTGAACGTATTAGATGAATACGAAGAATTCAATACAGACAAACCAGCCGAAAGTCTTTTCGTGCGCGAGCAAGTTAAAGTAAATTTGAAAGGCAAGGAAATCGAAACCTACGCGTATTTATACAACAAGAAAATCGATCCGAAAACGCGCATCGCGTCTGGGGATTATGTGAAAGGCTAATGAAAAAAATCGCCCTTTTCTGTTTGTTATCATTCGCTTTACAGGCGCAGAGTCCGTTGTTAAAAGCGCACGCACACAATGATTACGAACACGAAAGGCCTTTTTTTGAGGCTTTTCAGCTAGGTTTTGGTTCCATTGAGGCGGATGTGTATGCGGTGAATGGCCAATTATTAGTGGGTCACGAACGGAATCAACTGAGTTTGAATCGCAATCTGAAAGATTTGTATATCGATCCCATTATCCGTATCCTAAAAGCCAATAAAGAGGGGGATTTTCATCAATTATTGATTGATTCGAAGACCTCATCGGATTCCACCTTGCCGCTGATCATTGCCGCGCTGAAGCCTCACGCTGAAATCATCCAGCAAAAAGGATTTCGAATTGTAATCTCCGGTAACCGCCCAAAACCCTCCCAATACATTGAATCCCCAGCTTGGATCACCTTTGATGGTCGTTCGAATGAGCGTTTTCCCACTTCTAAAGTGGTGTTAGAGAGTGAATCGATGTTGAAGTTTGGCTTTTGGGCTGGACAAGGACCTATACCAGCAGCCTTGAAGGAAAAACTCAAAAACTACGTGGATCAAGTCCATGCAAACGGCCGAAAAGTACGTCTTTGGGCTACCCCAGATTCCCTTTTAGGGTATCAAGCACTGTTAGATATCGGTGTGGATTACATCGGTACGGATAAGCTGAGTCTATTAGCGGATTATTTGAAATTCAGCGAGAGTAAATAAGCTGTAAGGTAGGCTTTTATAATAAAACCTCCTCCTATGACAACTAGACGCGAATTTTTGGCCATTACCTTGGCTACAACACTTCCAGTTTCTTCTCTTTTTGCTGCGAAAAAATCCTATTCTTTGGGTTATTCTGCCATCACTTGGAATGGGCAAGATGAGCAGGCGATTCAAGAAATTTCAGCCCTAGGTTTCAAGGGAATACAGTTACGCGCGAATTCATTTGCAAAATACAAGGATAATCCTGCCGCTTTAAAAGCCTTATTAGATTCATCAGGCTTGCAATTGTGTATGTTTTCGAGCGGCAATGTGGAGATTGATCCAGCCAAAGTAGAGGCATCCATCGCTCAGCACGTCAAGCACGCTACTTTCGTAAAAGCTTTAGGAGGAACATCGATTCAATTAACGAATTCCTTACGTAAGAAAGGGGTGAAGCCGGAAGAGAAAGACCTTATTCGTTTAGCAGAAGTCATGAACGAAATCGGTGCCAAAACGAAAGAATTAGGCATTCAAGCTACCTACCACAACCACATGGACCAGTTTGGGGAAACACCTGAGGAGGTTGATTTGCTCGTAAACCACATGGATCCGACTAAAATCAAATTGCTATTAGACGTAGCTCATTATTTCCAAGGCGGCGGTAATCCGGCAGAAGCGGTGTTGAAATACCGTAAAGTTTTACAGGCATTACACGTAAAAGATGTGCGTCAAACTGAGCCTCGCTATCGTTTCGTCGAGTTAGGGCAAGGTAAAGTGAATCTAGAGGAGGTATTCGCTAATTTGGACAAAATCAACTTCAAAGGCTTCGCCATAGTCGAATTAGATGCCGTTCCAGATGCGGGTAAAACACCCTTATCTTGTGCAGAAACGAGTAAGGAATTTTTAAAAACGAATATTCAGTATCCTTTTTCTTAAATTGCAGCCTAATCTAGAATCAAATGGCGAGCAAAAAGGATCCTGCAATTGGATTTATCTTCATCACTTTATTAATTGACGTTCTCGGAATCGGCTTAATTATCCCCGTTTTACCTAACCTTATCAAAGGTTTTGTGGGTGGAGATATTTCCGTTGCCTCTCAATATGCAGGCTGGTTAATGGCGTCCTATGCCATTATGCAGTTCTTGTTTTCTCCTGTTTTAGGTGGATTATCGGATCAGGTGGGTCGCCGTCCGGTGATTTTGGCCTCTTTATTCGGCTTCACGATTGATTACCTTGTTTTAGCCTTCGCGCCCAATATTCTTTGGTTATTCATCGGTCGCATCATGTCAGGAATCACTGGTGCCAGTTTTACGACGGCTCAAGCCTACATTGCGGATGTGTCAAAGCCGGAAGATCGGGCAAAGAATTTTGGTGTCGTAGGAGCCGCTTTTGGTGTAGGATTTATTATTGGACCTGCGATAGGTGGGATGCTAGCGTCTTATGGTGATCGAATTCCCTTCTTTGCCGCGGCGGGTTTAACTTTAATTAATGGGATTTACGGCTATTTTGTCTTACCAGAATCCTTAGCAAAATCGAACCGCCGTCCCTTTGACATCACGCGTGCGAATCCCTTAGGATCTTTAAAGAATTTGACAAAATATCCAGTGATCGCGGGTTTGGTAGGAGGTTTCTTCTGCCTGCAATTAGCCGGTCAGGTGCACCCTAGTACGTGGTCCTATTTTACGATGAAGGTTTTTGGCTGGACACCGGATCAAGTAGGCTATTCTTTAGCCTTTGTCGGTTTAATTGTAGCCATTGTGCAAGGAGGTTTGGCCCGTATTATTATGCCCAAACTAGGTGAAATACGTGCGATCTCTTACGGTTTACTCCTGTATGGCATCGGATTTTTTATGTTCGCCTATGCGACTAAATCTTGGATGATGTATGCCTTTATGATTCCTTTTGGGTTGGGGGGAATTGCAGGACCAGCTCTCCAAAGCCTGATCACTCAACAAGTAGGTCCGAATGAACAAGGTGAATTACAGGGTGGATTGACTAGTTTACAATCTATTACGACTATTTTTGGCCCTCTTTTGGCCTCCAATTTATTCGCCTATTTCGCCTCTGAACAAGCGCCCATTTTATTCCCAGGCGCAGCCTTCTTTATGGCTGCCATTTTAGTATTGATTGGCTGGTTTATCGTGATGCGTTCCATTCCGAAAAAAGCTCAATAATTTTACTATCTTTCGAAAAATAAACCCCTATATCATGAAAACAATAATCAAATCAATCTGCCTCGTAGCAGGAATGTTAGTCGCTTCAGTGGCGTCTGCTCAATCGACTGAGGAAATTTTAGCTAAGCACGAAGCTGCCATGGGTGGCGCTGATAAATGGGCTGCCGTGAAAACAGCCGTTGTAAAAAATAAATTCTCTGTTCAGGGAATGGATATTGAAAGTAATACGTCTTTAGTGATCGGAAAATCTTTTCGGACAGAAGTAGCTGTCATGGGAAATAAAATCATTACGGTCATTGACGGAAATAAAGGTTGGATGAATCGTCCTGCGATGATGGGCGGAACGGGTGAGCCAGAAGATATGCCGGCTGATCAAGTTAAAATGGCAGGTGCTCAATTGATGTTGGGTTCTATTTTGACGAACGCAAAGAAGGACGGATATAAGATTGATTTAGTCTCTAAAGAGAAATTGGATGGAGCTGATGTATATCTATTGACAGTAACTAAACCATCAGGTGATGACAGCAAGGTCTATGTTTCTACTGCAACTAATTTTGTGGTGAAGACGCAAGCTAAAGTTCAAGTAAATGGTCAAGAGGTTGATTCTGAAGTGAGCTTCTCTAACTATAAAATGGTCAATGGCTTAGCTTTCCCTCATACCGTTGAGACGCCAAGTCCGATGGGTGGAACGATGACAGTAGAAACCGTGTCAGTGGAAATTAATCCTACGATCGACCCGGTGATCTTTGCAAAACCTAGTAAATAATTGAGCGATTTTCGCTGCATTAAAAAAGGGCTTCATATCTGAAGCCCTTTTTTTTAGGGTAAAAATTGTTGGATGTGATTCCTCGCACTTCGAATCGCTTTGTCGATATCCTCTTCTGAGCCTTCATAGGCCTTATCTTCTACTTCAATGACGATTGGACCTCGGTAACGGACGTCGTTTAAAGCAGAAATGAACTTCCCCCACTGTATATCGCCCAATCCTGGAATTTTAGGGGAATGGTATTCGAGTGGATTAGCTAAAATTCCTACACGGTTCAATTTTTCCGGATACACTTTGACATCCTTTAAATGCACGTGGTGAATCCGATCCGCATAGTGGTAAATAGGGTAGGTATAATCCATCATCTGAAAGACCATATGAGATGGATCATAATTTAGGCCAAAATTCGCCGACGGAATGATCGTAAATAATTCATCCCAAATCTTGGGCGTCGTCATCAAATTCTTTCCTCCAGGCCATTCATCATCGCTAAAGAACATGGGACAGTTTTCAATGCCTATTTTAATCTGTAGCGTGTCTGCTAACGCAATAATTTCCGGCCAAACCTCCGAAAACCGACCGATATTATAAGCCACATTCTTCGTATAATCACGGCCTACAAAGGTATTCACACGCGAAATGCCTAAAACGGCAGCTGCTTTAATGATTTTCTGGATGTGCTCTCGGTAAAAAGCAGCTTGCGTTTCATCCGGATCCAATGGATTCGGGTAATAACCTAAAGCGGATATTTTGACCGGATGTAGATCTAATTTCGCCTTCAAGGCTACAAGATCCTCTGTGGATAATTGGTCTACTGAAATATGCGAAACACCCGCATACCTGCGCGCATCCGAAGAGGAAGAGGGCCAACACATGACCTCTACACAGGCGAAATGTTGCTGTTGCGCATAATCTAAAACCTCAAAAAGACTTTTGTGAGGGAGAATGGCAGAGACAAAACCAAGATCTAACATCTTATTTCTTTTTTTCTAAAACGTAAAACAAAGCAAACGATCCGGATGCAATCCAAAGACCCACCGCTTCTCGTGCTAACTCTTGGTTATGTGTCTTCATGCTCAAGCCATCTGTTAAGAATCCTTCCCAAGCCGTCATTTCAACCCATAATTGCAATCCTGCGAATACAGAGAGAAAAAATAAGACGATCAAAAGCTCTGGATTCGTTTTGCCACGCATCGCCTGCAAAGCGGTATAAACAGCTGTAGCATAAACGGGTACCCACAAAATAGGGTCCGGGTCATTCAACTGCCAGTACGTAAACATTAAAAAGACGAGGCCGAAAATACCTCCCAAGATGAATTGTACGTTTCTCATATTAATTACATAGGTTTTTTACGGCTTCAGCCGCACCTGGATAATTCAATTTTTGCGCTTGTTGAAAGGCAAGGCA
>JACCDW010232638.1_pt1 | contig 12196 bp, 10 predicted proteins | sample 7449781 | NCBI WGS metagenome assembly JACCDW01 (sample SAMN15323449, study PRJNA562643) | freshwater metagenome | isolation source: river surface water | place: USA:Blue River Watershed | collected 2017-08-18
ACTTTGGGTACAATGTAAATGTAACCATGCTTACTCATAGGCTGTAGCGAACCTGGCTTGTATGGCTGGAAGTATCCTGGTGTGCCGTCTTTCTTGGGAGCAAAATTGAAACGATCACGATCCTTTTCACTCACAGCAAACACAACCGCAGTGGTCGCTGGATCGTAATTTTGTGTAATCTCTCGGGCCTGGTATGGGCTGCGAACTTGCACAAAATGTCCTTTTGGAACACCACTCTGATTGGCCAGGAACGCCTTGTCCTCGTAGCCAAATGGTCTTTCAGTTTTACTATCAGTGGCAGCCACGAACACTTCACTGTCAGGAAACTTTTTAGCCAGATGGTCAAACACACTGGCATGACCTAAATGGAATGGATGGAAGCCACCAGGATAGATCACCAGTGTTTCCAGGTTGTCGCCTTGTGCTTCGCTGACCTGCTGCTGACGGCTGGCCAAGTTCTGACGGGCAAAGCCCATGCGATTCACAAACTTGTAACCATTGCTCACAAAACCCTCTTGTGTCTGTGTGCCATCTTGTAGATAACCCTGCACTGGACTGCTGGCTGCTGCACGATCCAGATCATCAGTCACGCTTTGTTTCAAATTGTAAATGTCAATCCAGAGTTGGAATGCTGCTTGAACTGCCTGACTGTTCTGTTGTAGGTATTCTGTGAGTTTGGCTCTCATGCGGTCGGTCATGGGACGTTGCATGAAATATTCGTAGAAGCCATCAACCAGATTGTTCAAGTTGCCGCCCACAATGCGGCGATTTAGGTATGTGGTAAACAGTTGCTCAAATGCTGAACGTGCTTGTGGTGCACCATTCATGAATTGTTGAACAACTGGTCCCAGACGAGCCACACTGTTCCGGGCCTTGGTCAACAAATTGCGATTGATTTGTATCTTGGGTTGCACTGGCATAGCACTGGGCACTATGGCCACATTGCTGTTGTTCTGTAGTCGGCCAATTGTGCCGTTTAGGCTAGTAGCATCATCAGTGCTGGTGGCATTGGGATCCAGATACTGATGTACTGCTATTCCTGCTTTTTTGTTTGTGAGCAATTTACCCACATCACTGTTCGCATCGACTGTGTATGTGATGCCATTGGGATTGGCTCGGAAACGATAAACCCCATTTTCATTCTGCAATGGTCTACTAAACAGCAAGTCTCCCCAGTAGTAACCTGGACCAGCCTGGTTACTAGCACGTTCCAGACCTGGCCAGATTTCTTGTACTATTTTAAGCAAACCTGTTCGTGCAGCATCACCACGGGACATTTCATACTGTGCCCAGGCCTCTGGACTATGCAGTTGTCGTGCTGCCGGATCACGCTTGTTGAACATGTGCTTGTCCATGATGGTAAACTTACCATCAGGTCCACGACCAAATATCAAGGCAGGATATCCATCCCACTTGATGGTCACAGTGCGTGGATCACGGGCAGTGGCCTCGATGGCCTGAATGGCTCTGACACCAGCATCTGGTTGTAAGAACACATCATCTTCAGGATGTGGTAAGTGCCCTTTGGCTTCAAATAAGAATTGGTATGCTCTCATCGTAAGTATTTACTGTATTGTTCACCCAGGATATTTTCAGCCAGTGTGTCTATTTGTTGGCTAAGTTTTTGTGGCAGGAGACTTTCTTTCATGTCGTCCAGTGGTAATCGTGCTTGAACAGGTTCTTGTGTTGTAGTAGGCTGCTGAGTGCGTGGTTTAACATTACTCGCAGGCGATAAATTACTGCCTCTAATTTTAGCAGGATCCAACCCCAAGTCATCATATTCAACATAAGGATGCTGTGCAACTAGGATTTCCAATGATGTTCGCCACAAACGATTTTCATCCTCTACTGCGTAACGACCCACACGTACCAACCAATGGAATACACTCTGAAATATAGCATCTACTGCATCATCACGTGCGTAACGGCGTATGATGCGTCTTTTGTCAGGCTCTCGCTCCCATATTTGATAGTACAAGGGTGCCCATTTCATGGCATATTGGTACGCTATTCTTTGCTGTTCGGCCATTTCTTCAGGAGTCATTTGTACTTCTGATAAGATGTTCTCTCTGAGTTTTGCCGGCAACACATTTAATCCTTGACCCTGTTGATTTTTTGGCTCTTGATCAAGTTCTTGTTCAGGTTGTTCTGGTTGGCTGGGCGGTAACTTTCCATCCACATTGGGAGTAGTTTTGTCTCCATTATCGCCATTTGGCTCTGGCAGTGGCAATTGTCCCTGTCTAAGCCTACTCAATAATGATGAAGTATAATCTTCTAAGTTATCCTTTTGTTGTGGCTCTACCAGTTTCATCTGCCTTGCTGGGGCCGTACCTCCCAGGCTTTCAATTTCCTTGTCCTGCAGCAGGTCATGGTCTCTGATAGCATCTATAATTGTGTCTTGTTGTACATTTTTGCGTATGGTATCCTGTTCAAACTTATCTAGTTTGTCCTGGAACTCTTTATACTTGACCCCACTGCGGCGTAAACTCTTTTCAAATCTACGCTCTTTGTTTTCTAAATCTTTGACTAGATTGTTAATTTTTTCAACTTGTTGTTCTGCTGTAGCACCAAGGCGTGCTCTGCTGGCTTCTGCTTGACCTACTAAGTTTTCTAAATCACGCAATTGTTCTGCTTCTATTCTTTGGCTAGCGTTGAGTTGTTGTAACCGCTCATTGAACTCAGCAAATTTTTCAGGATCGACACCTTTTTCTTGGAAATCTTTTATTTGGCTCTCAACTTCGTTCTTTAACTTTTCATATTGCTCTGAACTAACTCCGGGTTTGGTTCGGAGTTGTTCAACCTGTGCCATTATCTCTTGAACTTCACGTGTATCTAGTTGTCGTTTTTCAACGTCTGCACGAATATTGCCGCTTAAAGTTCTTAATCTATCTAGTTCGGCATCACTCTCAGCACTACGAGTTTCTAGATCCTGAAGTTCTTGGCTCATTTGCCCGACTTGTGAACGCAGTCGTTCATTATCTTGACGTTGACGATTGATTACTTTGTTTTGGTCCAGATCACGGCGATCAAAATCATCAATTTTATCTGCCAAGAATAAATTTAGAGCTTGTTCAGGGCTACGATCACTGTATTTCCGTTGTGCCTGATACATGATATTTTTTTCAACAGGCAATGCTCGTTCAATACTATCGGACTTTTTTTCTGCAATGGCCTCAGAAATAATATCTTGTGCCCAGTTATTAAATTCATTTAATTCACGCATGATTATTTCCTGCCGATCAATTGTAATATTCTGCCTAATTCATCTGCCTCTTGTAATTCAGGCATAGGTTCTGATTTTTTCATGTCAGACTTTGCAGCTGGAGGCGGAGGTGGCGGAGTATTAGCTGGTGGGGCTTGCATGTCCGGACCACTGTTTTCAAGTTTATTCAAAACTTCATCATAAACAGGATTGTCACGATGTTGTTCCATCCAGCCTATGATCACAGGTCTGGCATCATTGTCTGGATCTGCGGCGGCTGCCTGTCGTAATTCACTGTTCAGGTTTTCATCTTCAATGATATCTGCCAATTCACCAATAGCACTACTAGCATCAGCACCCACTGGCATGGGTTCGCTGTCTCTGCCTAACAATTCAACTAAATCTTGAACTTGGCGGCGAGTGGCTGGTTCTAATTCCTCTTGGATGATATTGTCAGCCCAACTTTCAAATTCATTTACTTCGGCCATTTCCTGGATTCGAATGTTTAATTTACCCAGTACAGGAAATGCTCGCTCAATTCTGGGATCAACAGTGCTCTGACTGAACATACTGGCATAATCTGGTTGCTCATCATCTTCCATGATGGCTGGACGCCAGCTTTCAAAGTACTGATTGTATCCACGACCAGTTTGAAGTCTACGCATGGTTTCACGAAGATTGCCATAATGCTCAGTGGCTTCATTGACAACACGCCCTACACTTTCGTTGAACTGCTTGGTACGAGTGGCACGAACAAAACTACTGAGATTCTTGATATCTTCACACATTTCAGCAATATGGTTCCAGCGTTCATCACGATACTGACCACCCTCAACAATGTGACGGGCAAAAGCACGACCTTCGCTGGGCTTCAATGTAGGGCAAAGCAGTCGCTCACCCACTGCGTTTTCAACAAATATCTTGTCAATAAATCTATAACGCTTGTCATTTTCTTCTAGCTTTTTGTTATGCTTGATGACCAACTTTACATCACGGGGAGTATTATCACTAAAACTAGTGCTACGAGTACCGTAATACCCTTCCTCTAACTTTCGTGTGGCTTCACGCTTTTCCATATCTCTACCCAGTTTATCCATGTTTTCTAGACTGAATCCCAACTGTCTCTTGGTTGCAAATTTCTTCAATTGCTTTAGCAATGTGGTCCAGCTGCTTTCTGCCCCTTCGTCACGCATGCCATTGGAGCTTTTTACAATGTCATCACTATAGTAAACTTTCATTTTCTGCAAACCATCAATGGTCACAGTCACAGTGCCATGATCCACACCACCATGGTGGAAATGGAACTGGATAATCTCTGCGTCATCTGGCAGTGGAACTCGCTTACCGCTGCTATCGTAAGTTTCAGGGTCAAACCCTTTGGTGTCTAGCAGGTCGTAAAGCTCTTGGTTGATAGATTTATTGCTTTTGGGCATCGTAAAATTCCGTAGTATACAGTATTTATCTGCCCTAGAGTATTAGGGCTGATTAGATTGCTGCTGAAATTTTTCTTTACGACTTTTCAGCCCAGCCATAGCTGGATTTATGGCTTTAGTCACTGATTTAGTATCTTGGAATTGACGACCCACTTTGGGAACTACTATGTTTTTCCAGTACCAGAGTGCTGCCTGAAAACTAACTTCAGGATCTATGGCAATTAAGTCAGGGTTACTAACCAAATCAACTCCTATGCCCTGTCCCACACGCTGATACATCTGTTTGCCTGTTATGTGTAGTAATCCCCTACCCCTATAACGCCAACCATCACCACTCGCTTCATTGCCATTGCCCATGCGATTGGCATAAACACGATTGGCCAGGGCTTGTGGATTTTTTATGTAGTTCTGTATTTCGGCTGGATTACGGCGAAATGAACTGGTAAATGTTTTATAGATTCTTTGTGGGGTTGTATAGTACAAGTTTTCAGCCATGGCACTGAAATTGTGTGTTTCATGCATGACCTGTGCCATAAATTGTTGAAATTCGTTGGGTTTCCAGTTAATTCGCTGTGCTTGATCACGCATGAATTGTTGTATTTCACTGCCTGACATGGAACGCATGTCAGGTTTTGCTGGCTCAGGAGCTTGTTGCGATGCTGTGGGTTGTGCGGCTGGCTTATTACCCAAATGTTTGTATGCTAGACCTCCCAGACCTACCCCAGTTGCCAGGGCAGCGGCACCCGCCATTTTACGCCAATCTTCATCTAGCTGTTCGTATTCTTTTGCTCGCATCCGGTATTTATTAGAAAACAGCTATAAAGGGCATGGGCTCTATTTCTTCACTGTGGTCACGCATGTGATTATCTAGGTCTGCGTGATAGCTCTGCAAGTGTTGCAGCAATCGTACTACTAACAAACTGGCCATTACCAGGTCATCAGTCTCGCCCAATTTGGCAGCATAACTGCCGCCACTGGCCACAAATGTCTTGAGTTCACTAATCAGGCTACTACTGAATATGGTCATTTTGCCACTCTCTAGCAAGTTTTTGAACTTACTACATGCAGATAACTTGGTTTTCTGTGTAGTGTTAAAACCTTTGCGGTATCTGCGGGTACTACCTGTGGCTTTGGGTTCACTCAACATGATTCCTGGAATGTTTTCTTCACCATATTCGGACAGGCTTATCAAGGCTGCTTCGCCTATAGTGTTGTTTTCCATGCTGTAGTACAAATTATTGGGTTCGCCGGTGCACTCAATAATGTGACGGTTAATATCAGCTATCAGGCGAATCTGATCAGGAATAACAGTACGATTGTGCCGCCATTCTGCCACTTGTGTGGTAGTGTCTGCTTCAAACACTTGTATGGCGGCGGCATCACCACCTGTGCCCAGACTGGGATCCAGTGATGTGACATAGATATGTCCCCGGGCAGGCTTCTTGAACCAGCGAACTTGGCCTGTTTTATAAAGGTGGTCCGTGCCTTCCAGATCAGCCAACTTGGTGCTGTTGATCAAGGTTTCTTCGTCAATGATGAATTCGCACTGATGTTCACGACGGAATCGTTCGTCACCGATTTTGGCTCGTTCTTCCTGGGCCCACTTATCATCACGATCTGGGTGAGCATCCCAGAGAGCCATGTAGGGACTGAAACCGTTACGCCCCAGTTTGGTGGGATTGCCATACTCATCAACTTTCTTGTTGGATTGTTTCCAGATTTGAGCAAACTGATCCTCGTCGCTGTTGGGAGTGCTGGTGATAATACACTTACCACCTGTTGCCAGTGTGGGACTTATGGCAGTCCAGAATTCTTTGGCAATAGTGGGTCTAACGAAAGCAAACTCGTCCAGGTACAGCAATGACAACGACATACCACGACCAGTTTTCTCTGTGGTGGCTCGGGCTACGATGCGGCTCTTGTTTTCAAAGTCAATATTACCCTGGTTGTAACTTTCTACGCCTGGCTTCAACCACATGGGGCACATTTCATAGGCATAGCGAATACGTTGCATGATTTCCTGAGCACCACTGTACTGGTGGGCGGCAATCAGGATGGTCTTGTCAGTATTGAACATGGCAAACCACAACAAGTATCCAGCAGCACTAGTAGTTTTACCCAACTGACGGCCCAATAGTGAAACACTAAAACGATTTTCGTGATAGTTGCGTATCAATTCCTCTTGATACTTGAAGGGCGTATACAACATCTGCCCCTGCGTGGGGTGTTGTATATAGAAATAATTACGCATGAAGTATTCAAAGCCTGTATCCAGGTCAGCACATTTGATTACTTCACGGATCTGCTCGGAAGTCAGGCTGATTATCTGACCTTTACTCCGAACGAACTGATTGTCATTGCTAGTCACTGACTGGTGGCTCCCCGGTCATGTATGGCAGACTGAACCATAATTGGAACCACTCAGGTGTTCCTGGTCTGATATTTCTTTCACGCATTATTACAGCTTTCTCATAAGCTGTTTTGCTGATATTGCTGCCAGTGGCGACGGCGGGGTTACGATAAACCCCTGCCAGTCTGCGTATATCATCTATTTCATCCATACCAGTATTTATGGACACTGGTACAGATTATGTTTATTTTACATCTAGTGGACGACGGCGTGTGGCCATGATGGCGTAATATTTTTCACGCACTGGAACAGATTCATCACTATCATCCTTTTTAGCATTCAAATCAAATTCAATGGTATTGAAACTGTCAATCTCAAAACCACAGCGATTTAACAATGCTGCCAGTTGCTGTTCACCAAAGATACTGTAGTGATTCAAGTTCCATTCGTGCTTGCGGTCACAATTGGGCTGTGGAACTTCAATGTATAGTTTGCCGTTTTGCTTGAGCAGGCGATTATATTCCATCAAGCTAATAATTGGATAGGGACTATGCTCAAAAGCATGACGCAAGAAAATGAAGTCCACACTCTCATCGTTATAGCCATCACGCTGTGGAATAAAAGTCAGGTCATACTTCTTGATCTTGTGTCCTTTGCTTTCGCAAATCTTGATATCGCCTGGGCTTAATGTTACACCAGTCACATTGGTGTATCCACGGTCTTTCATTTCATCCAGAAAATATCCAGGTCCGCAACCCAGATCCAGAATGTGTGCATCTTTGGGTAGGTTCAGTGGGTCAATATAACCCTTGACCACTTGTGCAGTCAGGTCTTTGTGAAATCCGCTTTCACCTTCATCATAAATGTGTGTTTGATAAAGATAATCTACGTAGAAACGCAGCTTTACTAAATCCAGAGTTTGTTGTGCATCAATCATTTTTGTCCTCGTTTAGGATACTTATACGAGTTACAGATGATTGAAAAATTTTAATTAGCGTGGGTAACCCTTAAATCCAGTTACTGGACTCTTACGATTTACGCTGTCGATTTCCTGACTGCGTAAATCACCGTGATTTAAATCTGTGGCGTCGGTGCCAATGGCTTTAAATGCTTGTTGCATCATGGCTTGTTCTACATCAGTATAAGGATGAGCGGTGTTAAAACGACCACTCCAGCTTTCTGCGTTTAATACTGGAACAAAAGTGCCATCAGTACATGCTGCTGCCATCATGATACGGTTCAATTCATAGGTTCTGTCAAGCCCCAGTGGATCACGAAACTTGGCTAGGCCGCGGGTAGCGTTCTGTTGCCGTTTGGACATTTTACCCACTCTGCGGGTTTCAGTGATGAATTCGCTTGCTCTCATTATATTATTTATGATGTGTTAGACCAGTCTCTCAATACTGATGTTCCACTGACTACCAGTTGTGCCACTACGCACTACAGTGATTTGATATACTTTTGCACTGGGTGTCTGATCGCTTATTACACAACGGCAACCATTACCTTGACTGTTCATGGCTCCACTGGCATTATCGTAACCTGTACTTAATGGTAGGTTAACCCAACTGCTAACTGAGACGGATCCACCAGCGTATGTCTCAGTCCAGCCAGTGCCTTGCCAACTGCCTGTGGTTAAAATTAATGACAATTGATTTGTGCTGCTAGTAACTCTAGCTTGTATATCATCTAGGGTTACATAAGTATCTGCGGCTACCAATCCATATGCTCTGCGTATGACATTACTGCCTGTGCCAGCCACAGTAGCATCGCCTGTGGTTGATGCGGTGTTAGCCGCTATGTGAATGTATGAACTTATGTCTGCCATTTTTTATTCCTTTATGTATTTATAGTCCGTATTTGGATTTGTCTGCGTTGTAGTTTTGTAGTACTTGTGCAGATGTTAGTGCTGAACTGTACATTCTTGTTATGCCCATTCTGCCATTGAACCATTGTCCAAATGTAGCACCGCCGTCGAATGAGCCAAAAAATAATGGACGGGTAGAATTTTTCACACTACTGAATGAGTGCGAATTACTACCTACACTTACACCATTGACATAAAGAGCGATACTGTTTGACGCTACATTAGTCCATACACCTACTATGTGATACCATTGTCCTGTACTGACCGTATATGTCGGTGATGTAATTGATGTTGTACCATTGCCAACTTCCATGTATGTTGCGCCTGACGTTTGTGTACGAAGACCATAACTCCAATCAGCCGCATTACCACCATCAGTTTTTGACATAACGCATCTACTGCTACCAGTAATAGTTGAATAATATACCCATGCTTCTAGTGTAAAATCCCCTGTTCCGGGTTCTAGTAGAGCATTGTCAGCAACACTTGATGTGGCATTACTTCCATTGTAAGTAAAATAGGGACTAGTATAAGTGACATTGGTTAAAGTCTGTGCCAGTGAAGTATTAGCAAGATTAGTTACAGAGGTGCCAGTGCCAGGGTAACTCACCGTATTGTTAGGATCATACCAGAACACAAGATTTGATGTGACAATACTTGGTGTAGTAAATTTAGATAACTGATTATAATAGTTTTGTTGTATCTGTTCTTGCGTTAGTTTTGCTACATAGAGTTCAACATTAGCAACATAACCAAATGGCTGTCCATTTAGCCCAATATATTGATGACTATTACCCGCAGCCGTCTTTACTGTAGTACCTACTTGCTGTCCATTGATATAAAATGTCTGTCCATTACTATCACCTGTTACAGCCCACTGTACCCAAACATCTGCTAAACTTGATACATCACTATATCCGCTAGAATAAAAAGTACTGGTATCATTATCCCACATGCCTAAATTGTTTGTGTTTATGTTTATCAATAATGCGTGGTCATTTGGATTTGAGCGAAATAGTGTGCGATATGTTGCTGAACTACTATTCATTCTAGCCCAAGCAATATATGTGAAACCAGTTGTCGGTAATACTGGTGCGATGCTAGCGGCTGTGATATAGTTTGTATTAGTTGTGCAATCAAAACATTTCACGCCATTCAACATTGTGTATTGACTGGCAGCTTGTAGATTTTGTGTGCGACCATTGCCGCTCAAATCTGTGATACTTGTACCAGTACCACTGTAGCTACTACTGTTATTAGCATCTATCCATATAGCAAGATTCTCTGTGATGATACTAGCATCAACTACACGAACACCATTTAGTGATACACCTTGTATTATCATACTAGTCGTTCAATACAAATCATATTGTTGGCGTAGCCGGGACCTATCACAAACGAGATGCGCCAGGCTAGTCCAGCACCGGTGTCATTGATAGTCCAAGAGCCACTGTCGCCTGCAACGGTAAAGTTGTTGACAGCGTTCAAGTAAGCAGGAGTTGTCGTTACACTTACTGGAGTTCCGCTGGTAATATTAGTGCCACCTATTGTACCGGCAGCATTGTAGACGCTAGATCCGTATACAGAGTAAGTTCCGCTAACAGTTGATACCTGCAAACTGCGATTGCCTGATGTTGGTATTCTTGCTCGTAGATTACCTAATGTAACATCTACACCTGCATTGACAAATCCACTGGCTCTGTTATTCAGTAGTGCGCCTACTCCGTCAGGGGCTATTGATAGATCAATATAAGCACCGCGAGCATTACCACCGCCTTCAAAGAATCTAATTCTATCAACATACTGATCAATAACCACAGTGTTGCCTGCCAATGTGCTGTTGGCTGCTTGAGTAAAAGCAATCTCACCGCCTTCGTTACCGTTAATGCCTGTTGGCAATGTTAGCGTACCGGAATTATCAAATGTATAACTATAACTACCAGCAACCAATGTAACATTAGGACTTGTACCAGTAACATTACCTGTGATAGTGATGTTACCGCTAAAATTAGTAGCAGTAACGTTACCGTTAACAGCGATACCAGTATTACTAATGTTGGCAACGATACTATTACTATTGACCCCACCCGCAAATATCTTCACATTCTTGCCTGGTACAGTCGTACCTAGTACGAGATTACCACCACTTTGATTAGCATTACCTGTATTGCCCTGAGCATACAAGTAACCATCAGCGGCATAAACGATATTGCCTAAACTATTTGTTGGAGTATTAGCATCGTAACCACTGTTGATGATACCAAGGTCAAGATAGTTTACAGTATCACTGCCGTTGTCAGCAGTCAATATATAATCTGCTGTAGCGTCAGCACCCGTACTCTTGTTCTGCAATGTAACTTGTGTATAGTAATTCACATTACTATTGAAACTTACGATTGTATTTGGTAGTAGTGTGTTAGTTACGCCAGCATTGATTGAGCCAACACCGGTAGTTGTATTACCGGTAATGTTGGCACTATTACTCCTAATGGTGTTTGCTGATACATTAATGTATGAATTTAAATCAGCCACAGTGTTTTCCTATCAACCAGCGTTATATGTACGCCATGTTGTACCGTTGAAGAACAGGCCAACACTCTGATTGTTTGTACTAACAGTCAAGTCACTACTTGCTCCCATAATAGTTTGTCCGTTTCTAGCAATAGTTAAATTGTTAGAAGCATAAGCACCACCTGCATCAGCAAAGAATATTGCTGCACCTGTTGCTGGGCTTGCGGGCAATGTGGCCGTCACAGCACCACCTGAGGTATTAACGCCATATCTTGATCCGGCAACAGCATTAAAGTTTGCACTCTGTATTGAGAATGAGGCTTCTGCTACAGGAGCCGCAAATGTTCCATTACCATAGAGCACAGTGCTTGCGTTACCATCTAGGTTTGTAGAAGCAATGTTACCAAAAGCAGCACTTCCATTAGCAAAGTTGATGCTGATTGTATTACCTGGCAATGTTAAATTACCTGTAGTATCAAATACTAAGTTAGAAGCACTTGCTTGCATAACAATATTACCAGCTGGTTGTAGTAATAAATTACCACTAGTTGTGCCAATCGTACCATTACCTAATAAGTTAAGTTCATTTCCTATTTCAATAGTACCACCGCCCACAGTATCAGTAAACGTTAAGTTACCACTAGCCGTAAACGCACCATTGATATTGAACTGTATCTCGTTGTTATTACCAGCTGGAGTACCGCCACCACCTAGTGGTACTTGTGTACCATTAGCATAATTGACAGCAAATGTATTACCAGGTAGTGTTAAGTTACCTGTTGTATCAAATGTCCAAGTGTTGTTGTTGCTATGTACGAATAAGTTAGGAGCAC
>JACCDW010535125.1_pt1 | contig 12196 bp, 9 predicted proteins | sample 7449781 | NCBI WGS metagenome assembly JACCDW01 (sample SAMN15323449, study PRJNA562643) | freshwater metagenome | isolation source: river surface water | place: USA:Blue River Watershed | collected 2017-08-18
CAGCAGTGTTCATACGCTGACGGAAGGCGTGTGAGTCTCGTAAACCTTTGCAATACCAGCCGATATGCTTGCGAGCTGTGCGAAGGCCGATATGTTCTCCATAGAACTCATAGTGATCTAAGAGGTGGGCATTCATAATCGCCTGAATCTCATTGATCTCAGGGGTTGGCAACTTACCACCAGTTTCAAGATAATGATTAATCTCACGGAAGATCCAAGGGCGGCCTTGAGCTGCGCGCCCGATCATGATGGCGTCAGCCCCGGTGATCTTTAAAACTTGTTCTGCTTTCTCGGGACTAGTAATGTCACCATTTGCAACCACCGGAATACTTACATTATTTTTGACAGCAGTAATAGTTTCATACTCAGCTTCACCGTGATATAGGTCAGCTCTAGTACGACCATGAACCGTCAACATGGAGATGCCTGATCTTTCTGCGAGACGTGCAATCTCAATCGCATTTTTATTCGCGCGATCCCATCCGGTACGAATCTTTAAGGTGACTGGTACTGCATCTGGTCCAACCCCAACAGCATTCACAACAGCTTCTAAAATTTGCTGCACTAAAGGCTCATCGCGCAATAGCGCGGAACCAGCAGCGACATTGCAAACTTTCTTCGCAGGGCAGCCCATATTGATGTCAATAATTTGTGCGCCATGATCTACGTTAATTTTTGCCGCAGCTGCCATCATTGCTGGATCGGCCCCGGCAATTTGCACTGCGATGGGTTTGAATTCGCCAACATGATTTGCGCGGCGTTGTGTTTTCTCGCTTTTCCAAAGTAGGGCATTAGATGCCACCATTTCAGAGACCGCATAACCAGCACCTAATTTTTTACACAACTGCCTAAATGGACGGTCCGTCACCCCAGCCATGGGGGCCACAAATAATCTATTTGCGAGGGTGTGAGGGCCAATGTTCATCTAAAAGGGGGCTTGGGCGGAAAGCATGACACTTTAGCACAGTCGACCCCAAATCTGCCTATTTTTTAGGCAGATTCCTTGCTTTGGATCAAACTGGGCATACTTATATTTGGGGGCGATTTAAGCCCTTTAGCGCCTACCAAACATCATCTGGCGAGCTAAGGCTGTCTTTGCTGGTGGAAGCCACTGAAGGGCACTTAAAGCCAGTCCTCTGGCTACCACTACAGGAGCAAGATTGGAGGTAAATACCCTGGCCATAAAGTCCGTTAGGCCAATCGTAGTTGTTCTGTCAATTTTGCGGCTTTGGGCGTAGCCCTGAAGTGCATTTTGGATATCTGCTGGGGATTGGTCTTCTGCTGATCCAGAAAATACGCCAACTAATTTTTCTGCCAGCAAGAAGGCGTCCCGTAAACCTAGATTTAAGCCTTGGCCTGCTACTGGGTGCAAAGTTTGAGCTGCGTTACCAATCCACACTTCATTGTCTTTGGTAATTTCTTTACGATAGTTCAAACCAAGCTCATATAAACGACGATCCTGAATTTTCCTAAAACGACCAATGCGTGAACCAAATTCTTTTTCTAGTTCGTTTAAGAATTCAGCATCACTGAGTTGCAAGCGATATCTTGATGACTCTGGTGAACCACACCAAACCAGATTCAAAATATTGGGACCGTAATGACTTGGCAAAATAGCTAGTGGGCCTTCAGCAGTAAAACGTTCCCACGCTTGATGGGGTGCCGCATTTTCCACTTCAACCAAACCCACTAAGGCTGACTGACCATAGTCGCGACCAGATTCAACCCAATCCTGTTTTTTAAATAAACCGCCTTCAGCATGCACGATACATTTGGCGTGGATATTATTTTCTTCCGCTTCTTTATCGATATGTCGCCAAACAAAGTTAGGACACTTTGCTTGAATGGCTCTTAATGCCTGGCGAAGTGTGATGTGGATATCGCGATATCGAATGATGTGCCCTAGCGCATCTTGATTGAGTTCTTCGCGGGTCATTAGGGCTCTGCCAAAGCGTCCAGCTTGTGAAACATGTACGCGATGAATTTGTGCAGATTCCTTTGGCCAAGCGTTGATCGTATCTAGCAATAGCTTGCTGCCATGTGATAGCGCAATCCCACGGCTATCAGCATTCGCTAAATCGTTATCATTCATTGGATTGCGATCTAGTAGTGTGATTTTTGCATCTGGAAATTTCTGCAGGGTCCACGCGGCACAAGCAAGTCCAACCGGGCCGCCACCTTGAACCAAAATATCGCAACTATATGAGCTCATTTTTCTTCGAATGTCTTTATGCGTTTTTCATGAGCGCTTCAATCTCATCTGCTTTGACGGGAACGCCACGAGAAATCAATTCACATCCAGAGTTATTAAGAACAGCATCATCTTCAATGCGAATGCCAATATTCCAAAACCTCTCATCCACATCATCAGCTGGTCTGACATAGAGGCCAGGCTCAATCGTCATTACCATGCCGCTCTTGAGAACGCGCCATGGCTTATCTTCACTAGTTGAGTCATGGCTGGCTTCCCGGTAGGAGCCTACGTCATGAACATCCATGCCTAGCCAATGTGAGGTGCGGTGCATGTAGAAGCGGCGATAAGCACCTGTTTCTATGGCATTTTCAAGTGAACCTAGATCACTAAGCTTAAGTAATTTCTCGTCAAGTAAGCCTTGGGTTAGTACTTTCAATGCTGCTTCATGCGGCTGCATGAAAGTATTGCCAGGTTTGGTCATCGCAACTGCCGCTTCTTGCGCTGCCAATGTAATGTCGTATAGAGCACGTTGCGGACCAGTAAATTTTCCGTTCACTGGAAATGTCCGAGTGATATCAGATGCATAACCATCTAGTTCGCAACCAGCGTCAATTAAGCAAAGTTCGCCGCTACGCAATTCAGTTGAGCCTGCGCGATAGTGCAGGATGCAAGAGTTAGCGCCACCAGCAACAATACTGTTGTAGGCAACGCTTTGCGCACCGCTATTGCGGAACTCATGGAGCAATTCAGCTTCGAGTTGGTACTCGCGCATACCAGGCTTGCAGATTTGCATGGCGCGGATATGTGCACGAGCAGAGATAGCAGCAGCACGGCGCATGATGTCAATTTCATGCGCATCTTTAAATAGGCGCATTTCATGAATAAGCGCCTCGATATCATGAAACTCTGATGGTGGGTTCACACCTGAGCGAGCTTGCCCGCGAACTTGTTTCATCCAATGACGCAAGCGTCTATCAGCCTCAGCACTTTCGGCAAGACGGATATAGACTGCGTCTTGATCTGCCAATAGCTCGCCGAGTTTTCGATCGAGCTCCTGGTTGCTGTGTGCATATTCAATGCCTAAAATTTCAGGGGCTGCTTCAGGGCCAAGACGAATACCATCCCAAATCTCTCTTTCAGGATCTTTGGGCCTACAAAATAAATGAGATTGAAGCTGAAGGTTCTTTCCATCGCCATCAACTTTAATTACAAGAGTTGCGCCTGGCTCTTCAAAGCCCGTCAGATAGTAAAAGTCGCTGTCGTGACGATATGGAAATTCACTATCGCGATTGCGAGCAATTTCTGGCGCTGTAGAAACGACTGCAATTCCTCCGCCAGTCTTAGCAATAATTTGTTTTGCTAATGCATTTCGACGAAGCTGATAAATATCTGGTTTATTCATATGCTGCATTAAGCTCTTGTAAGCGTTGTGGTGTACCTACATCGTGCCATGGACCGGTATATTTTTCACCGTTCACTTTATTTTGCTCCATCGCGGTTCTCAGCAAGGGAGCTAGCTTGGCAGGCGCCCCGAATTCCAGGTCTTTAAAGAGGTCTTTGTGATAAATCCCAATTCCTGAGAAGGTGAGCTTCTCACTGTCTATGGACTCAGTGTCTCCCACAGTGGAACCTTGCAGGTAAAAATCCCCTTCAGGGTGTTGCACTGGGTTGGGAACCATGAATAAGTGCGCTAATGGCTTACTGGGGTCAGCACGCATTCTGGAGGCTGTATCCAATAGCGTGCTTACGGGTAAATTCGGGCTGAATACATCTCCATTGATGACCAGAAAGTAATCATCGGGTGCAATGATGGGCAATGCCTTACAAATACCGCCCGCGGTCTCTAGAGCACTGCCTTCAGGGGAGTATTGGATGCTGAGACCAAATTGCTGACCATTACCGAGAGCTTCCTCAATTTTTTCACCCAACCAAGCATGGTTAATGACGACATTCTGTATTCCTCCCTTAGCTAAAGCTTCTAAATGCCAAGCTAGTAAAGATTTGTTCTGAATATTTAACAAGGGTTTGGGTAAGACGTCTGTGAGAGGGCGCATACGCTCACCTCTACCAGCAGCAAGTAAAAAACAAGGAATGAGATTGCTCTTATTCGTCATGTATATCTAACTAGTCTTTATGAATGCGAGTCGATTCCAGAATACGAGCCAAAGGCTTTAATTCAATATAACGATTGGCTGTTGCAATGGCATACTCAAGCACGAGAGGAATATCTTTGAGATAGCCGTCCTTGCCGTCGCGATGGTATAGCCGTGCAAAGATACCAAGTATCTTGAGGTGGCGTTGCAAACCCATCCATTCAAAATCACGATAGAAGTGACCAAAATCATCTGGCATCGGCAGCCCTGCCTTACGTCCTGCCTCCCAGAATTTAATCACCCAATCAATTACTCGTTCTTCTGGCCAAGCAATATAGGCATCGCGCCAAAGAGAGGCGGCGTCATAAGTAATAGGACCATAAACCGCATCCTGAAAGTCAATTACTCCAGGATTATTTTTTTCTGTCACCATTAAATTGCGCGAGTGGTAATCGCGATGAACATAGACTTTTGCTTGAGCTAAATTATTTTTAATAATGAGCTCAAAAGATTTTTTTAGTTGATCTATTTGTTGTGCACTGGGTTCAATGCTGAGATGTTTCTTTAAATACCATTCGGGAAGTAAATCAAGCTCACGTTGCAATAAAGCTTCGTCATAGTTTGGTAGGACACCAGGCTTGCTTGCTAATTGCATTAAAACTAGCGCATGAGTTGCATCTTTATATAGATGATCGGCGGTCTCATTATTCAGTTCAGCCAGGTAAGTTTTGGTGCCTAAATCGTTTAATAGCAAAAAGCCTTCAGTAATATTTTGCTCGAGTATTTTTGGCACATTTAAACCTGCTTCTGAGAGCAATAAATCGACCTTAATAAAGGCATCTAAAGGCTCGTGTTGGGGTGGTGCATCCATTACGATCAAAGTCCTAAAACTGGGGTTTTTAGATGTAATTCGGAAATAGCGTCGAAAGCTGGCATCAGCAGAGGCTGGCACCAAAGAGTCTAGATCTAATTGCCAGCTAGCTTCTAGGGCTTTTAGCCAGTTGCGAAGGGTGTTTAAGCGTGAGTCAGTCATGGTCGATTCGTATAATAAGGCGGGTCTGGATCTATGAGTCATTATCGCCGTCGCGCCGGCCTTTGCGCCCCTCTTTTTTTACATGTAACCCTGCGCGTAATGATGGGGGTGACATTGGTTCAGTTTGCCCTGCCGGGCCATACTCAGGCCCCTGCTCCTTTGCCTTCAAATTCTCAGTCTGGTAGCAATTCAGTTTTACTGCCAGATCGCGGAAATGTCACTGTCTTAAAGTTAGATGATCAGCTGAGAGTTGGAAAGCCGATTGATGATGGGCAGGCGCTGACCTTTACTTCGAGTGACACGATTTCAGGTGTTGTTGAGCGTGACATGCATTTAATAGGTCGTGCGCAAATCCGTCGTAATGGAGCAGTAATGAAGGCGGATGAAATTACCTATAACCCTGATACCGATATCGCTGATTTAAATGGAAATGTTGAGTTATCAAAAGGGAACGTTACTTTTAAAGGGCCCAAGGGGCAATTTAAGGTGGATGTACGTGAAGGCTCAATGGAGTCGCCAATATATGAACTACGCGATAACGGCGGCAATGGCAAGGCTAAAAAATTAACAGTACAAAGTGCTGATGTTTTTGTATTTGATAAAGCAACCTACTCTACGTGCACTCCTCAAAATCTAGATTGGTATTTCACGGCTAGCACGATGGAGATAGATAACGAAGAAAAGGAAATGGTTGGAACCCATGGAGTGATGCGCTTCTTTGACGTGCCAATTGCTTATATTCCCTACTTTACCGCTCCGACTGGTGGTCAGCGCCGCTCCGGCATTCTTGCGCCAGTTGCTGGTTACAACTCAAATAATGGCCTAGATATTACGCAACCTTATTATGTGAATATCGCGCCTAATCGTGACTTACTTTTATTGCCTCGCTATATGAATCATCGCGGTGCAATGTTAGGTGCTCAGTATCGATTCTTAGATACCAAGTATTCCGGCACGGTCATGGGTGAATATATGCCTTACGATAAAAAGACTGGTACAGATCGCTGGAAATATGACTGGCAGCAGCGACAAGTATTTAGTGGTGGCGCAGCTCCTGGAGGAATTCCATTGCCTGGCTCATGGACTGGGTACGCCAATATGTCTCGGGTTTCAGATAATCTGTACCCTACTGACTTCTCCCAGAGTATTGCTGGAGCAATTACTAGTCAGTTCCGCCAGGAAGTTGGCACTACTAAAGGATTGACTGGTAGCTTGAGCAATTGGAACGTCTCTGCAAGGGCATTGACTTTTCAAACATTGCAGCCGGATCCTACGACTACAGTTCAAGCGCCTTACAACATCTTGCCAAACATCACGGCGGCCTATAACAACCGTTTGACACCAGCGGTAGCCGATACAAGTGGAAAATATGTCACCTTACCAACTGGCCCTGCAACTACTTTTTCCGCTGACTACACCAGGTTTGCTTACAACATTGGGGGTAATTTGGCTGCCACGGCTCCGGGTGTGTACAGCCAGGCCGATAGAACCGTAGTGAAGGGTGCGCTGGCTTTGCCGCAAGTCACACCCGGTTATTACATCACTCCAAAAGTAAGTTTTCAGTCAAATACCTATAACGCTACTCCGTTTGTAGCTGGTGGAGCACCAGTTGCTCAGGGATTTACTATTCCCACTTTTAGTTTGGATTCTGCTTTGGCATTCGAAAGAGATGCCGCTGAATTGAAAGGATTTTTTGGTCGCGATATGTTGCTCACTATGGAGCCACGTGCCTTTTATGTTTACACCCCTTATCAAAGTCAGGCGCAGACCCCGATTTTTGATACTGCTGATGCTGGCTTTGGGGTCTCTCAAATTTTTAATGAAAATACTTTTATTGGTAATGACCGTATCGCTGACAATAATGCAGCCACGCTCGGTCTTACTAGTCGCATGATTGAGGCGAACACTGGTGCAGAACGCGCTAACGTGACAATTGCGCAAAAGCAGCAGTTCACTGGACAACGTGTGGGCTTGAATGGCAACATTGTTAATCCCACTACCTACTCCGATACCTTGGGATCGGGTTCGGTGCGTTTGCTTGGTAATTTCAGTGCAGACTTATTTGGTCAGTACAACACTCAATTAAATCGTTTTGTACAGACGACAGTTGGGGGTAGTTGGCGTCCCACACAGGGTAGAAGTTTAAATTTTGGATACCGTAACGTTTGGTCTCCGCCTGTGCAGGCATCTATTCAAAATAATCAAACCTTTGTACCCTCATCAACCACTACCGATCAATATAATGTATCAGGTCAATGGCCAATTACGCGAGAGGTTTCTGTTTTGGGGCGCTGGGGCTATGATGCTTTAAGTACAAAAACATTAAATAGCTTGGTGGCTCTGGAGTGGACTAAAGATTGCTGGACTTTCCGTGGTGCCTATTCTCAGGTTTTGAATACCTCCCAAATAACCACTACCCAAATACTGTTTCAGATTGAATTTAAGGGTTTTGGTAGCGCAGGAAGTAATCCAGTTGATATCATGAAGCTTAACGTTCCTGGATATATGCCTACCTCTAAGCCAATACCCCCCTCAATATACGAGAACTATCAATAATGCTTTTTATGAACCGCTTGAGACAAATTGCTAACGTTGCCACTTTTATTGCTGTGGCCATGTTTACAACTACTTTGTTCGCACAAGATGCAGCCAAGACGAATGCTGCTACAGAAAGCAAGATTCGTAATATTGATGGTGTTGCCGCAGTAGTAAACACTGGCTACGTAACACGAAAAGAAATCGATGACCGCATTGCAGCACTTAAAAAGCAGGGCGCTAAGTTGCCTGAGGATGGATCAGCGCGAAAAACGATATTAGAGCGACTCATCATTGAAAAAATTCAGATTCAAAATGCTGAGCAAGAGGGCGTGGGAATTAGTAATAAAGAATTGGATAAGTACATCGGTGAGATTGCATCAAAAAATAAGCTGACGCTCGCCGAATTAAAGGCCAGAGTAAATGCCTCTGGGACCACTTTTGATCGATATAAGCAAATGCTACGTGATGATATTTCAATGACGCGCTATCGTGAACGAGAAGTCGAGGCTAAGATCAAAATTTCTGATGCTGAAATTGATAACTTTATTTTGGAACGAACAAGGGCTATGAAAGGCGGTGCTCCTTCCCGTTCTGCGCCAGCAGTCAATGGCGGCCCCGAGGAAATTGATGTAGCTCAGATTTTTATTCCTGTAGATGCTGGTGCTGGTGCTGGTGCTCAAGCTGACGCTAAAAAGAAAGCAGACGCTTTATTGCGTGATGCGCGTGGGGATGTCGATTTCTTGCAGTTGGGTGCTATGGCTGCCAAAGAGAATCCTAAAATAAAGTTTCAAGAATTAGGCTATCGCACTCCTGATCGTTTGCCGCAGTTGTTTTATGAGGCAATTCGAAATACTGGTAGCGGTCAGGTGGCTAATGCTGTAGTAAAAAGCCCTGCGGGCTATCATGTTCTTAAAGTTTTGGATCGTCGTGCACTAACGGCTAATGCGCCTTCTCAGCAAGCTGTTGCTCCGGAAGCTGCTCCAACCACGCCTCAAAATATTCCCATCACTCAAACTTTATCTCGCCATATTTTGTTGCGCAGTCGAGCGGGTTTGACTGACCAAGATGCCGAGAGGCGCTTACAAGGATTTCGTGATCAGATCAGAACTAAGACCGCAGACTTTTCTGAGTTGGCAAAAAAATATTCAGAAGACGGCTCTGCATCTAATGGCGGCGATCTTGGCTGGATGAGTCCTGGAGACTTGGTTCCGGAGTTTGAGCAGGCTATGAATCGTTTGCAAATTGGTGAAGTCAGTAGCCCGGTGAAGTCTGAATTCGGTTGGCATTTAATTCAAGTATTAGATCGCCGTGAAGGTCAGCTCACTGTCGAGAAACAACGGCAATTTGCACGCGCTGCGATTCGCGAAAGAAAATTGGATCAAGCTTATCAAGAGTGGATACGCGAACTTCGTGATAACGCCACTGTCAAAATTTTGAACGTGGAAGATGCAGCAAGCAGCACCCCTCGTTAATCTCGTTGTAAGCACCGGCGAACCAGCTGGTATTGGGCCTGAGGTGTCTCTTGCCGCTGCTTTAGATTTTTTGCGCGAACAGAATGACGTTGCCATTACCTTGCTCGGCAATGATCAGTTGCTGGCACTACCAAAAAATATTGATCCAACATTAGTTGGTCGATTGCAGATTGAGTCCATTGAGCTTGCAGCGCCTGTTATTTCAGGTGTCTTGAATCTCCAAAATGCTCGGTATGTCATCACCCTATTAGATCGAGCGATCAATGGTTGTCAGCAAGGCCGTTTTGATGCGATGGTAACTGCACCACTTCAAAAAAGCATCATTAACGATGCCGGTACTCTTTTTACAGGGCATACCGAATACCTTGCACAGCGATGCAATATCTCTCATGTGGTCATGATGTTGTGCGCACCATTGCCTACTGGATTTTTAGGGCTCAAGTCCCCCAGAGATTTAAGAGTGGCCCTAGCGACTACTCATGTACCGTTGAAAGATGTGCCAAAGGCCCTTAGTTATGACTTGATATTAGAAACAATTCAAATTGTTCATCAAGATTTGCAGATAAAATTTGGCATAGCAAGCCCAGTTATTCGCATGGCTGGTTTAAATCCTCACGCAGGAGAGTCTGGCTACTTGGGGCGCGAGGAAATTGAAATGATTGCGCCAGCAATTGAAGCAGCTAAGGCAATGGGTATTCAGGTATCCGGCCCTTATCCTGGCGACACAATGTTTGATCCCGAATCCATAGCTCAGGTGGATGCATTTATTGCGATGTATCACGACCAAGGGTTAGCGCCTTTTAAGTTTGTCACTTTTGGCCATGGTGTAAATGTAACCTTGGGATTACCGATTATTCGTGCCTCAGTAGATCATGGCACTGCATTAGATATTGCTGGCAAAGGTATTGCTGATTCTGGCAGCATGCTTGAAGCTTTACGCTTGGCTTATCAATTGGCTGTAAATCAAAGAAAGCAACGCTAATACATGCATCGTGCACGTAAACGATTTGGCCAGAACTTTTTACAGGACAACGGAATCATTTATTCCATTGTTGCCCTAATTAATCCAAGTGCTGATGCGCATGTGATTGAGATTGGTCCTGGTCTCGGAGCGCTAACATTACCTTTATTGGAGAATTTAGATCATTTAGATCTTTTAGAGATTGATCGTGATTTGGTCGCTTTCTGGAATGAGAAAAATCTCAAAGGCTTAACAGTGATCGAGGGAGATGCCCTGAAGTTTGATTTCTTGGCATGGGCGCAAAATCGCGCTGGTAAGAAAGGCTTATGTAAGGTGGTTGGTAATCTGCCTTACAACATCTCTTCACCGCTTCTATTTCACCTAGTTTCTGCTGCGAATTCAATTGATGAACAAGTCTTTATGTTGCAAGCAGAGGTTGTGGAGCGCATGGTTGCCAAGGAGGGAAGTTCAGACTTTAGCCGTCTTTCTGTCATGCTGCAAGCTCGTTACGATATGGACTTGGTGTTGGAAGTTCCGCCCGAGGCTTTTGATCCGCAGCCTAAGGTAAATTCTGCTGTAGTGCGAATGATTCCGAGAAGGGATTTCACTTTGAGTGATAGCCAGTGGGGTGCTTTAGAAAAGGTAGTTGCTGCAGCCTTTTCACAAAGAAGAAAAATGCTTCGAACTAATTTACAGGCATTTGCTGACAGGCTTAATCTCACTGAAATTGAGCTCAAAGCAAGAGCACAAGATATTTCAGTAGATCGCTATATTGAGTGGGCTAAGGTTTTAGCTTCGTAAGTCAGTGCTACTTTATTTGTAGGCGCTTGGATCAATAACGCGCATTTCAGATTCAATCCAACCTTCAACCTCTTTCTGAAGCTGTTCTGCTGACTTATTGGCTGAGCTGATCGCAGGTCCTATTGAAAAAATGACTGTGCCTGGATTCTTGATAAAGCTATTTTTTGGCCAGCAGCGCCCAGCATTGTGTGCAATTGGGATAACAAGTGCATCAGTAGCGCTAGCTAGGCGTGCGCCGCCTTTGCGATAGGGCTTGGTTGAGCCAGTAGCTGTTCTGGTGCCCTCTGGAAAGAGCATGATCCATTTACCTTCGCTTAAGCGCTTACGCCCTTGAGTGGCTACAGAATGGGCTGCAGTCTGTTTGTTAGAGCGATTAATGTGAATCATTTTGAGCAAGGCTAATGCCCAACCAAAGAAAGGAATCCAGAGTAGCTCACGCTTAAACACAAAACAAAGTTGTTTTGGTAGCAAGGCAATATAAGCGATCGTCTCGTAAGCAGACTGGTGTTTGCTAAGAATGATGACGCGCTCATTGATCACTGCTTGCATGTTTTCCATGCCGCGTATTTCATAATGAATCCCGCATAGCGGCTTCAGTAGCGCAATAACGATTTTGTTCCAGAGTCCAATAAAGGTATAGCGGTTTTCAGGGCTCAAAAATGGAAATGCCAGCATACAAAGCACTGACCAGATTGGGGTAAAAATTAATAAAAATAGGGCGAACAGGGTTGAGCGAATGAATTTCATGCTGTGTCTAAACCTTATTTTCTAAAAGTGCATTAGCAAATGCTAAAAGATCGGCATGTATTTGCGTGCCATCAGGTAAGTTGCCTTTGGCAAGTGTTTTTTCTCCCTTGCCGGTTAGAACCAAGTGGGGTGATGCCCCCAAAGCAACTCCAGCTTGAAGATCGCGCAAGGAATCACCCACAATAGGGGTGCCGGTAAGCGGTTTGATGCTATCTGTCTTTTTATAGCGTAAAGCAATTTCTTTCATTAGGCCAGGCGCAGGCTTACGACAATCACATTGATGTGCATCCTGATGGGGGCAGAAAAAGATACTGTCAATGTGCCCGCCCAAAGGTTTGAGTAGCGATTCCATCTTGC
>JACCDW010140471.1_pt1 | contig 12194 bp, 15 predicted proteins | sample 7449781 | NCBI WGS metagenome assembly JACCDW01 (sample SAMN15323449, study PRJNA562643) | freshwater metagenome | isolation source: river surface water | place: USA:Blue River Watershed | collected 2017-08-18
CCCCTACGTACGGACGGCAAGAATGTCTTAAAGCTTCTTCAAAATAATTTAATTTATTCAATAAATCTATCCACGGCAATAGAACGAGGATTCCTCGTACCTTTTACGTATCGTGGACTGCATGACAATGTTGACTACACGAGCATTCGTCACAATGGAATTCGATACGACATCGACGACCTTGAACGGTCCTTATTCATTCCGAAGCGAAACGAGGCAATCTTAAAAGTCACCGCTGAACTGGTGCAGTCGCGGCAGACAATCGGCTTCTGCGTGAGCATTAAGCACGCGGAGCAAATGGCTCAACTTTTCCAGTCTGCTGGATACTCTGCGACAGAAATTCATTCTAATCTCTTACTGAAAGAGAGATGTAAACGGATAGAGTCTTACGCCAACGGCACAACCCAATTTGTCTTTGTGAGAGATCTTTTTAACGAAGGTGTTGATTTCCCAACTACTGAAGCAGTTCTATTTTTGCGCCCCACGGAATCAAAGGTTGTGTTCGTTCAACAGATGGGACGAGGACTTCGACTTTCACCGAAGAAGTCTAATGCCCTAATTCTTGACTTTATCGGAAACTACATCGGGTCAGATGAAATTCCAGCTATGGTCAGAAAAGCGGCGGGAGACGAGCGCTTTGAGTCGCCACTCGGAAAACCAGAATTTCACTATGAGAACGGCTGTGAGATCATCTTCTCTGAAGACGTCATCGAACACCTTCAGTTTGCCGAATACGAGTTAGTAGACAAGACAAAGATCATTTCGAAGATAATGGGTTTATTCGAGCGGATAAAACGTCCGTTAAATGCCCTCGACATTTTCTTGCTCCTCAAGTCAGATTTCGGAAAAGCACTACGAACTTTCGGGGGATTCAAAGGGCTCACAGCAAGAATGAACACTCTTTCTGATGATCTAGTTATCACCTCAGAGGCTTCGGACGCTACCGAGGACGCGGAGGATGCGATCGGTGACTACGGTCAGACATTTATGCGGACAGGGCAATCCTCAATCCAACTGGTTGACTCAATAATATTTGCCTTGAAGCGTTCTCGCGGACCGAGGGCAGACTTCACCAAAATTTTTTCGCAATTACATGCCGACTTAAATCGCCTACTCGAGTTTCTCACCCCAATATGTCTATTGAAGGACGTGCTTTCTGCCTATTCATCAAGGGAAGCATCATCAGTACACGGAGCGCGAATTGAATTAGGCGATGCCTTTCCAACGCTCGATTTTCTAAAAAAACGTTCGTTACTGCGCAATTCTCACGCTCTCGCCAATGGCATAGAAGTCGTCCTAGTGGAGCTGGAGCGGATTCTCCGTACGCCAGAATCTAGCGAAGAGAATTTCCCGACCATTTTTCTAGAATCACTAATGACTACCAGAATTCTGCAAAGTATTTCTGATCTTCACGCGCTTACAGACGGTCTAAATATCGACCTTTAGCCCCAACGCATGATCTATTAAGTCTGTCAGCTATTTTCAATCCAACTTTAGAATCACAAAGTCCTGCAAGGTTCTTCCATATAGCTTTCTTAGTTGTGCCATCGCCGCAGACTCGGACTTGCCATATACCTGTGTCGTGACCTCGCTGATGACCCGATAGTCTGGCTTGTTATGTGGGCTGTACTGAAACTTGATGTGGGCAAGATTCCAAGTAGTCATTTAGGTCTCAGCGAACCAGGGATGCCACGGTTGAAATCCTCCAAGAAATCGAGCAAGATTAACTCTATCTCGTATCGGGGTCATTCGCAATGAAATCGTTCCTAATCGCCTTATCCCTGCTGCTGACCGCTCCTGTTTTCGCCCAGTCAGACCCACCTGTGAAGATGTCCTCTAGTGGGATTTGCCATCAAAAGGGCAAAAGTTCTTATTACGCACAGACCAAGAAATTTACTGCCTTCAACACCTTGGATGAGTGTTTGAAGGCGGGTGGACGGATGCCAGCGAAATGAAGAAACTATTTCTGTTGCTACTTCTCGCTTTACCTCTAGTGGCAAACTCGCAGGGGAGAAATTTTAAGAATGGAAACCTACTTAAATCCGAGTGCATCTCAAATGCCCCTGTGTCCCAGTCGTTTTGTATGGGATACACAATCGGCGTTGCGGATAGCAACAGTTTTCTTATCTGCGCCCCTGGCGGTCCCGGGGGTGTTACTCAGGGGCAATTCACGGATATTGTTAAGAAGTACCTAAATGACAACCCCGCACAACTTCACAGAGATGCTGATGTTTTGGTATTAGATGCCCTCACACAGGCGTTCCCCTGCCCTAAGAAGAAGTAACTAATTCATCGTCGCATAGCAAGTAGACACCCCAATCCCCAAAGTCCTCGCAATCTTTCGTATCCCGACCCCCTGATCCCGCATTAACCGAATTGCCTGCTTGGTGTTCTCGGTGATGGTCTCGGGTCTGCCGATTTGTGCATGTACAGCATAGACCTAATTAGTATCAGGCTGTTCTATTTGGGTGCTTTGGAAGTCCTGAAACGATCGTCTGGAAAACCTGTTTGTAAACAAGTAGAGTAGATAGAGATAGCAACCAGACGGAACCTGACTAGGGCGACTGTCTGGCAACCAACCGAGGATGACCTATTGCGAGTTATCCGTCACGAAATAGATTGGATCGCAGCATGGACGATTTGAAATTCACGACTGCTGGAAAGTATATGACTGACGACAGATGTTGCGGTAGTGGCACTTGTATCATTAATGCTGAAGGCGAGTGTTGGTGTGGGCAGAAGTGGGATGGCGAGAAGATGTGCCAACCTTATTTTGTCAACGAATCTGGAGTCAAGATAAATTCAGTTACAGGCAAACCGATTCAGGATCATCCCACCGACTGACGATGCGTTGAATTAAGGATTAGGGAAGAACAAGTGAGAGTGCGAATCGTTTTCGGAGCAATGCTGAGTATTCTGTGTATCTCTGCTTACGCCAATCCTTCCCACTGTTACTCCATTCAGAATCAAGACTCAAAGAATCTCTGTCTTGCCTTGGTGAAGAAAGAGAAGTCAAACTGTTATTCAATCGGTTCATCTGACTTAAAGAATATGTGTCTAGCGCAGGTGGGTGAGCAACGAAGCAACTGTTACAGCATTCAGTCGTCTGATATGAAGAATCTTTGTTTAGCAATGGTTAGATAGGCATGTCACAACGGTCACTATACGACATTCTCGGAGTGTCGCATGATGCTGAAGTTATTGTTATTCGTGCCGCATACAAAGCACTTGCTCAGAGATACCATCCCGATAAGTGGATGGGAGATAAAGAAGATGCGACAAGAATAATGGCAGAACTGAACCATGCCTATTCGTTGCTGTCAGATCCCGGTCGGCGGCGTAAGTATGATGAACGAGTCAAACCTAGTGTTAATGCAAAACAAAACCCCGTAAGTTCAGAGGGTGCCCATAGTAACGAATTTAACCGTGAGGAGAAGGTCTCGGGTAGGTCTCTACATAAAAATCTTTGGTATGTTTTAGCAGACTTTAAAAAAACGACTCAAACAGAGAGGGACCGGATTAAAAGTACTTGGATCATGGGCATTGTTCTCTTTGCATTGGCGATGACATTTGGATTGATTTTTGCCTAAAGAAGTTATGTTCGCACTTGACCAACTTTTACGCTATAACCGAATTGCCAGTCTTAAGGAGACTTCAGTGCGAGTTATGAGTTCTGTTATCTTTTTAGTTTCCTCTCTCTTGGTACTCTCAGGATGCGAAAAATCGGAGAGAGTGGCGTCAACAGTTAGAAACGCAATTCACTCATCGGTGAGTGCTGAGACCGGAAAATTTGTCATAAATCCACAATTCGATGATGCAGAATCATTTAGTGAGGGATTCGCTGCTGTTCGAATAGGTGAGGAAAAGTCGGGTAAATGGGGTTTTATCAATAAGACAGGGAAAGTGGTGGTTAACCCCCAGTTTGACTCCGTGAATCAATTCAGAGAGGGATTGGCACAGGTACGCATAGGAACTTGGGAGAAGGGCAAATCCGGTTTCATTGACACAACGGGAAAAATAGTTATCAACCCGCAGTTTGACTATGCAAGTAATTTTAGTGAAGGACTTGCCGAAGTCCGAATTGGTAGTCCTGAAAAGGGTAAATGGGGTGTAATTAATAAGACAGGACAGATAGTCATTAATCCACAGTTCGATTTTGTGGGTAAATTTAGTGAAGGACTCGCATCAATTCGCATTGGGAGTTGGAAGGCAGGAAAATGGGGTTTCATTGACAAGACAGGAAAGATAGTCATCAACCCGCAGTTCGACTATGCAAGTAATTTTAGTGAAGGACTCGCCGGAGTTCGAATCGGTGATAACGACACGGGAAAATATGGTTTCATTGACACTACGGGAAAAATAGTTATCAACCCGCAGTTTGACTACATCAGTAATTTTGGTGAAGGACTTGCCGGAGTTCGAATCGGTGATAACGACACGGGAAAATATGGTTTCATCGATAAAGTAGGAAAGATAGTTATTAATCCGCAGTTTGACTTTGCAAATGACTTTAGTGAGGGACTTGCTGCAGTCCGAATTGGTGACAGATATACAGGCAAATACGGTTTCATCAATAAGGCAGGAAAGATGGTTATCAATCCGCAATACTCAGAGGTTAGTTCTTTTTCTGAAGGACTTGCCTCCGTTGTGCGTGATACGCCTGTAACTAAAAAGTCTCTTTATGGATTTATAGATAAAGATGGTATTGAGCGTGTAACGCCCCAGTTCGAAGTAAAAGTGTTCTTCCTAGATTTTTTTCACACCCTTGGGTTTGTGGAGGGAATGGCGGCAGTAAGCGTTGGCGGCAAACACGGGTATATCAGCAGATGACCTACGACCAACTCAAAAAGTTCATCACCGAAGATATGCAGATGCAGCATATCTATCAACCTGTGATGCTGATTGAGTTATTGAAGAATGGTGGTCAAGCATTAGAAGAAGATATTGCGCGGGTGTTTGTTAACCGTGACCCCACTCAGCAAAAGTATTACGAAGATAAAGTTCGTAATATGGTCGGCAAGGTACTCAAGTCAAACGGCATCACCAACAGAGAGAAATCCGTTCACCGTCTAATCGGGTATGACCAACTAACTCCCGAACAGGTAGAAGAACTACTTGAACTTCTCCGTAACCGTCTTGCTGATGAGGAATCTAAACGGGGTGAATCGTTCTGGAAGCACCGTGCCACCGATAGAGAAGCAATCTCGGGTTCAATCCGTTACGAGGTACTAAAGAGGGCAAAAGGACGGTGTGAGTGCTGTGGGGTGTCTATTGAGGACCGACCCATAGATGTTGACCATATTGTGCCTCGCAGCAAGACGGGCGATAACGATATAACGAACTATCAGGCACTTTGCTGGTTATGTAACGCCAACAAAGGGAACCGAGATGAAACCGATTTTAGGCAGTTAGAGGGGTTCTATGCCGAGAGGGTAGACGGATGCCTCTTCTGTGACATTCAGACCAAGGATAGGGGCAGAATCGTTGAGGAGAACACCCTTGCCTATGCGATTCGTGACGGATTCCCAGTCGCCCAGTACCACACCCTGATTATTCCCAAACGGCACACTCTAGATTTCTTCGGTCTTACTCAGGCAGAACTCAACGCAATCAACTCTCTGATTCACTTACAGAAGGTGGTCATAGAGGGTTTAGATAAGACCGTAGAGGGGTTCAATATCGGTGCAAACTGTGGCGAAATAGCAGGGCAGTCAGTTTGGCATTGTCACATCCACCTAATTCCAAGACGGCGAGGTGATGTGGAGAGACCTAAGGGTGGTGTTCGTCATGTGATCCCGAATATGGGGCATTACGAGGAGAAAAAATGAGATTTGCAAAAGGTGCCCAATATTCACGCAGCGAAATTTGGCAACAATTCCATCCAAATGAGGGCGAAAAACCAAAAGGTGGTAATTGGGATACTGGGTATGTTGTTGAGGATGATGAACTGATTGCCTTTCTCAATATTGACTCAGCAGGGAGAACGGGGCACGACTTTGAGAATGCTTATGACTCTGAATCTGAACAAGTAACTTGGTTTGGAAAACCAAATACTCACTCTCAACAACCTTTATTTAAACGATTACTAAACGGCGAGTTAACCCCGCATTTCTTTGCCCGCTGGAACAGCAAGAATGTCAAGTTTGTATATCTAGGTGTTGGAAAGATAAACAATTACGAAGATAGTGTACCGATTCAGAATGACCAAACCGCAATTAAATTGAGTATCTCATTAGTCAATGAAAAGGATACGATTGGTGCAGAGGGTGTTCCAGATGCTTTAGTGATGCCACCTAAATTTGCAAAGCGTATGGCAATGCTTGTGAATCGTTATGAACGAGATCCCGCAAAAAGAATTCAATGCATTGAGCATTACGGATATGACTGCCAAGTGTGCAGTTTTTCGTTTGAGGGCACATACGGTGAACTAGGAAACGAATTCATTCATGTTCATCATATAGAACCGCTTGGCGAAGTTGGTGGTGAAGGCGATATTGATCCGAAAAAGGATTTGATACCAGTATGTGCAAATTGTCATGCGATGTTGCACCGTCAGACCCCAGCATTAAAACCCGAAGAATTAAAAAATTTGCTAACCAGAAGGAAGAACTAATACTCTTCTCGAAACGCTTCATTCGCCACATTCGGTATGAGTTGCTTCACTTTCTACCGATACTACCGAATGTTTCTGTCAATATTCTCGGTGGTATCAGCATAGATATCAATGTAAAAAGATACGGGCACTTTGTTCTTTTTTCTGTTGCTCCGTTCCTCATTAAAGAACTTTTGAACCCTCTCTCGTAGCTTTTCATTCTTTTGTTTGTCGTTGAGAAAGATCTGCTTTCATAGATCTAGCACTATTTTCAGACTGATTTGCCCAAGGGCATTAAGTTACTTGATATTGTGGGTAGCAAGATAGGCAATGTCCAGATTAATTATGCCCACGTGATTCTGTACCTGGCTTGGCGGATTTTTAGGGAGTTAGAATGAGCAAATATGCCTGCGTCTAGACCTCATATGCATGGGTTGTCCTACATTCTTGGTTTTCCTACACAAGATGAGATGAAACTCAAGATGGAGAAGATTGCACAGGAGAAAAACATCACTCCTGATAACGCATGGATCGGTCTAGTTTACAGTATCGTGCAGGAGTTACAGGATGAGGATTCAGAGGCGTCACTCAGTTCTATATTGACCCTGCTAATGGAGAGACCTGTTATTGCTCCGAAGTTGTATCTGATTACCTACGATATACAGACCGATGGCGTTACTCGGCAGCACCCAATGATATGTTTTCAAATGCGTAATGTTATGACTGATGGTCCAGAGAAGTTTTTAGAGATAGATAAGGCTCTTGCGGATCAACTATCACGAATCTTTCAGACGACATTTGAGTGTGACTTTGTGGAGACAGTGTTCGTTCAATAGGACTTGTAATTTTTCGGAGTGTTGCGTAGTTAACCCTGTGCGTATCGAGTCAGCAAAAAGTTTGGTTATTATTTTATGGAGGTGTTATGGCTATCGACTGGACCGACGAGAAACTTACAGCTCTCACCATGAGCGAGCTGGAGCAACTAGCCGTTAATGCGGAAGCTAAGGGGCTAACGGAGATCAGTGAGGCTTGCCGCAGAATGATCGAGGCGCGCAAGCCCAAGAGAGTGATGCCTGCGAGATTGCCGTCTGACTTTGTGCCCGTCGCTCGTAGTGCGGTTGCTCGAAAGCTCGAGCAAGAGGTTGTCGCGCTACTCAAGGAAACCGCCATAAAGCTTTTGGCGAGGTATGACTTTGGTAAGGAGAAGGCACGGGCGCTTTCAGAGGGATTCGTCGGGTTTGTAGCACATTCTTTTTTAGACCAGAGAGGCAACCCAAAGACCGGCGGGGCGCAGAAGCAAGGGCGAGTTCATTTTGATCGTTATGTTTCTTATCGACTCAGGGACGAGGTCTATGCCCTTGTTGCGATTTTGTTTGAAGGGGAAGAGATGACGGGCGTTCGATATCAGGTCCTCGGACCCAAGCGGCTGCTCACAAACTATCTGCCAATAGCGGATATCCGACCGTATTTGCTAGATGATGAGGGTATCGGTACTGCCTCTGGCGGGGAGGAGTTTCCGACTTACCGTGCCGCTGCGGAGCGGTTTGAGTGGCTCATTGAGCAGGTCGCACCGAAGCTTTAAGGGAAGGTTCCCCTGGCGGCATTATCGATCATCGCCTTTGCGCGTTTTAGGTAACGGCTCACCGTAGCGGCAAGCGCACGTTTGTTCAGCGCGTGCTCAACGGCTCGGGCATCCGTCACTTTCTGAGTAACGAGCAATCGGGGTACATCATTCCCAATCTCCCAAAGCTTTTTCTTTGGGTTCTCTAGCCAGTACGCATAAACCGTAAACGCCATCGCTAACGCGGGCACGTTTGGCTGCCCTCGAAAGGTGTATCGAGCTTTGCTCTGCTTAGCGTTTTGTCGCCCACGCTTGCCCTTGTGCAGTTTTCCAACGATCTGCTTGAGCCGCGTTTCGATAAAGCGCTTAGGCAAGTACATCGGCAAGCAAACCGTAACTACGTCGGCATCATTGGGGACGAGGTCCCCGCCTTGAAGTATTCGAACGGTCTCCTCGACGTCTGGCTCCGCAAAGAGAGCGACACCTCTCTCTACCCCGTCGATCTTCCCAGACCACCATTCCTTGAAGTTGTCAGGGCGTACGTCACCAAAGTCTCGATAAACCTTCTCCAGGGCACCCCCGCCCCCAGCCTCACAACAGGCTATGTAGTCGGGGTTCAAGCGCAGAAACGCCCACCACCAGTAGTAAACCGAGCCCTTCCAGGCTGACTGGGGCTTGGGAGTTTGGCGGGAGCCGAAAGTTGGGTGGCGGTAAGGGAAGTGACGCTGACGCATATCTGTTCCAATTAGAAAAGTGTTAACAGTTTAAAGGATTACTTATAAAGAGTGAGTCTACAAATAATACCTAGGCATGATACTTATAGAGATGTGGAATAACCCACATTTAACTGGAGAAAAGATGATGAATACGGAAATTACTTCGAACCTAAATGTTAACACTTTAAATCTCAATGTAGATACACCGAGACTGCTGACCCTCGCGGCTGACTTCCAGCGGTTTGCCAAGAAAACCGCTGAAGGGGTCTTGGATATGGCGGCGACCGTTTTCAGGGCGAGCAAACTGGGCTCGGATGCACAGTTTCATCGGTTCTGCGAGCTAGTGGGGCAGCGCTACCAGAGCCCCACTATGAAAAAGCTGAAGCTGATAGGAGAAAAATACGAGTTTTTGCTCGCCAAAGCGGAAAAGCTCCCTGGGAGCTGGACAACGGTGTACCAGATCGCAAAGCTAGCCAACGACGAAATTGAACGCTTAATCGACAAGGGTGTAATTCACGCCCAAATGTTGGCTCGGGACCTGCCCAGTAGTAAGCCGCCCAAGATTAAAGGCGAAAGCACAAAAAAGGAAAAGGAAGTTCCAAATGGAACCGAAGGGCTTCCAGAAATGGGCTTCCGTGTGAGGCTAGGTCAAAACGTAGGCGACGCAACCGTCCAGAAGTTGAAAAGCCTCGTGCTTGAACTAAAAGCACTTGAGCAAGCGCAGGTGGAGGTTGGTGCGACCCTTGAGAGATTCCTTGCGGCTTAAGGGGGCTACCGTGAACCGATCCAATGAAGCTGACTGGAGTCAGAAATACCGCCCAACGACGATGGAGGAGCTAATACTCCCCCCGGACCTGGCGGGACCACTGATGAAGCTCGCACAAGGCAAGGGAGGACCGTCGATGTTGTTTTTCGGTTCTCCTGGCATGGGCAAAACTACCGCTGCAACTCTCATCAACCCCGACTCAACACTACTCGTGAACTGTACGGTCGATAGTGGTGTGGATATGGTGAGAGAGCTGGAGAGAACCTGCTCAAGCTATACGCTTTGGGGTGACCGAAGAATAGTCATCCTTGACGAGGCGGATTACCTATCCGCAAACGCTCAGGCAGCCCTCAGGGGCGTAGTTGAGAAACTCTCAACTACAAATATGTTTGTCATGACAGCAAATGAGCCTGACAGACTTAGCGCAGCAATCAAGAGTCGTTTTTTGCCCATGAAGTTCGAAATACTTCTTACCGATGACGTCCGTGAGCGCTTAACAAAACACCTCACGAACATAGTAAAGAGGGAAGAAGCAAAACTCGTCACCGAGCTTCAAATGAACGCGACTATCAAGCAACACTTTCCAGATTTTCGAAGAGTCTTGAAGGGTCTGCAGCTCCTGACACTCCAATAGTACGACCACAAATACTGAACAAGGAAAATAAACTCCTGAATAACACATTGAAACCAGTTTTAACGACAAAGATTAACCCAGAGAAAGCTAGTGCCCGCGTAGAAGAGCTAGTCGCTCGAGGAGCCGAGATTGATGTTGAACTCGAACTTTTGCTGAGAGCACAGATCTACCAAAGCCTTGGAAACTGCGCTAGTTGCTTTGAAAATTTATATCAAGAAATAACGGAAGCAATACAGAACAATTGGAACGCTGGTGGACCAATCCCTGACCGTCTGAGAGTCTTAAGAGCTATGTACTATCAACTGGAGGAGATTGACCAAAAGAAGAAGGAAGTTGAGAACGGCAGTGAAGTAAAGCAAGTAACGCATTAAGAGTCGAAAGGTTCCCCTGAAGTTAGGGGGAACCTTTGTCTAACAAAGTGGACCCCCGCAATGCATCCCACGATTGCTATCCCCCCAAGGATCACAGCTCTAGCGTGACAGCCGAACTGTAGGAAGATAGTGCATGAAATACAGATAAATAGTTTTATATATATAAAACGAGATTTAAAACTATCTAGTAGCTACCTATCGATGGTCTATCTGCGCCCCCTGCCTAACTACTGGTGACAATTAAAAACATTGCGATTCTCTGGAATGAGAAGGATCTCTTCATGTCTAAGAAAGATAAAGATGGAAAACCTAACAAAATCAGAAACTATAGAACAATGGACCAGCTGGTTTGAGGAAAAAAGCGACGACTGGTTTTATCTAACAATCACCGTAGTTTTCGATCGGAAACAGATTGGGTTGAACCGCGAACTGTGCGAAGCAGAGTACAGGACACGGATACTGCCAAAATTTCAGCGAAGAATTGAGCGGTCAACGTCGCACTGGACAGACGCCATACCTTTAGCGAACGAACTCTTCTATTATGAAAAAGATGAAACCAGTATCTACAAAAGAATCAAGTATTCATCACCTCATCATATTCACGGAATACTAGCGATTCCCCGTTCGAGGTTGCATCGAATCTGGTCAGAGGACACAGCTACCCTAGCGGACACATTGGAACAAGATCTTGCATCGCTGAATTTATTATCTGACTGGCTTATCGAACCGCTACGAGATGGTGGGCTGAGCCCTTGGCTTCGATATATGACTAAGGGTGGAAAAAGGCTTTAAAACAAAAGTAAAAAAACCTAAATAGAACAGTCTAGACAGAAAACAGGAGACTGAATGAACATTAATCGAGACCGAATCTTGGCACTTAGAACTACTGAAGAGTTTGTAGCAAAGTTTGACAGCCTATGTGAGCGGCTAGGGTACAACCGCTCCCAGGTTGCAAGGTATGCGCTGAAACGCTTCTTCAATGAGCACTTCAATAACCCAGAGGGCTTTCGACGGGTTCGATCAGAGCTTTTCTAAGGAGCCAATATGCTTAGCTTTAAAGAGTGGGTTGAATTCAATCGTAAGAAAAAAAATAAGGAGTCAGGACATGAGTCAGCAGTTAGTCACAGCCACAGAGAAGGCAGGAACGAAAATCAGCAAGGAGAAGCTGATAGAGGCAATCAAACGGTCGCCCCAGAGAGAGTATTCGTTTTCAGGGAGCCATAATTCCAAGACCGTAGTCGTTGTTATTTCTCTCTAGTGTGCGTTTTTAGTCAAGCCCCTGCTCCCATTGGCAGTAGCAATCCGGACAGGTAATTACAGCCCGTGATACTGCGCCTAGTCGACATTTAATTCCGCAGTCGGGGCAAGACACGATAACTTTGCTGCCGTCTCTCACTGGCGATTCAATCTCTGAATCCCTGACAAAACTAAAGTCGCCGCCACTATAGCCAGGCGTGGGAACCATATCTCTCATTAAGATATGGAAAGTGGAAAATTTATTCGACCTCTTATCGCCAATACCTTTCGAGGTCCGATAGTACGGCTTGACCGCTC
>JACCDW010062561.1_pt1 | contig 12187 bp, 12 predicted proteins | sample 7449781 | NCBI WGS metagenome assembly JACCDW01 (sample SAMN15323449, study PRJNA562643) | freshwater metagenome | isolation source: river surface water | place: USA:Blue River Watershed | collected 2017-08-18
CAATTGTTTAGCGGGGTGATCTTTAACATCAGGACCTTTGATGAAATCCTCTGCGGCTTTTGCAAACTCCATCAGTTGAGGCAGTGTTAAAAGTCCCACCGCACCCATAGACATTTTTAAAATTTGACGACGTTGATTCATGAGAGAACCTCATTCAATATTTGTTGATAGTGAATTGTGAGTGGCAAATCTATATTCATCAATTAGCGTTTATTTATAAGCGTTCGCAGGTTTCATCTATTCAGTTAGTTAAAGATTCTAAGTGATCGCTATTTTTTCTTAGTACTTTCCCTCAAATCAAAAAATAAACCAAACTTTTTGATCTTTTCATATTTCCAAAAGATCTATAAAGATGAATAATCACACACAAGCTGAAAACATATTCAGCATTTTAAAAATACGTTTAGATCAATATTGGGAGTCCTTGTGACAGTAGAGAAAAAATCCAGAGTATTGGGACGTATTCGTCGCGCGCCAGAAAATTTTGTTTCTGAGCAACTTGCCGCAGATGTATACGAGCATGGCATGGACGAAACACGTCGCGGTTTCTTACGTAAAAGTTTTGTGACAGCCTTAGGTGCTGCTACAGCAGGTGGAGCGATGAGCTCTGCAATGGCTTCTGAAGGTGAGAAGGTCATTTTAGAAAAGCAACAATGGCAAACGACTCTTGGTCAGCCTGTTGCAGCTAGACCTTATGGTATGCCTTCACAATGGGAAGCAGCACTTCAGCGTCGCGAATCACCAGGTTTGACTCGCGTTTCAGCAGCGTCTGTTGCATTTGCACCTTTACAAGGTTTCTTTGGCATCATCACACCGAATGGTTTGCATTTCGAGCGTCATCACCAAGGTTGGTATGACATCGATCCAGCACAGCATCGCTTGATGGTGAACGGTTTGGTTAAGCAGCAAAAAGTCTTCACAATGGATGACTTGATGCGTTTGCCATCTGTTTCACGCATTCACTTTATTGAGTGTGGTGCTAATACGGGTCTTGAGTGGGGTAATGTGGCTGTTCCTAGCGTTCAGTACACCCACGGTATGTTGTCATGCTGCGAATTCACAGGCGTGCCTTTATCTACTTTGCTAGACATGTGTGGCGCAGACCTGAAGAAGGGTAAGTACATTTTGGCCGAAGGTGGCGATGGTTCTGGTATGACAAGAACGATTCCATTGGAAGCAGCTTTAAAAGACACATTAGTTTGCTGGGCGATGAATGGTGAGATGTTACGCCCAGAAAATGGTTATCCATTACGTTTAGTGGTTCCTGGTGTTCAAGGTGTGAGCTGGGTGAAATGGTTGCGTCGTATTGAAGTAGGCGATATGCCTTACGCCACTAAAGACGAAGCAGTTCACTACATTGACTTGTTGCCTAACGGTTTACATCGTCAATACACCACGATTCAAGAATGTAAGTCTGTGATTACAACACCATCAGGTGGTCAACAGTTGCTTGATAAAGGTTTCTACAACATCAGCGGTATGGCTTGGTCAGGTCGCGGCAAGATCAAGCATGTGGATATTTCTGTCGATGGTGGTAACAACTGGCGTCGTGCTCGTTTAGAGACTCCAGTGTTAACAAAAGCGATTACACGTTTCAACATGGATTGGGTGTGGGATGGCTCACCAGCTATCTTGATGTCACGCGCAACTGATGACACAGGCTATGTTCAGCCAATGGTGAAACAGTTAAGAGAAGTACGTGGCACACGTTCTATTTATCACAACAATTCAATCCAAGCATGGAAGCTTGATGCGAACGGGGAGTTGAGCAATGTTCAAGTTGGCTAATCAATTAACTAAAGCTTTGGTCCTAGCAGGACTATCAGCAGCATTTGCCAGCTCAGCAATTGCTCAGTCTAAGTATCCTGGCATTGGTCGTGAAGCAACGAAAGCTGAAGTGGCAGCATGGGACATTGATGTTCGTCCTGACTTCAAAGGTTTGCCTAAAGGATCTGGCAACACTCAACGTGGTCAAGAGGTTTGGGAAAGTCGTTGCGCATCTTGTCACGGTACTTTTGGTGAATCTAACGAGGTGTTTACACCCATCGTTGGCGGTACAACCAAAGAGGATGTGAAGACTGGTCGCGTAGCTTCTTTGACAAGCGAAAAGCAACCTCAAAGAACAACTTTGATGAAGGTGGCGACTGTTTCAACTTTGTGGGATTACATTCACCGTGCAATGCCTTGGAATGCTCCAAGAACTCTAACGGTTGATGACACTTATGCTGTCTTAGGTTATATCTTGAGTATGGCTGAGATTGTTCCTGAAGATTTCACCTTAAGTGACAAAAATATCGCTGAAGTGCAAAAGTTGATGCCTAACCGCAATGGTATGACTCAGTCTCATGGTCTATGGAACGAGGGTGGTAAGCCTGACGTGAAAGCAACCGCTTGCATGACGGATTGCGCTAAACACGTGACGATTGGCTCATTCTTGCCTGACTATGCACGTAACGCGCATGACAATCTTGCATTACAAAATAGACCTTATGGCCCTTATCGCGGTGTGGACACCACCAAGCCACCATTGCCTAGATTGCCAGGCAAGGTGACGACGGTAGCAATGGGTGCTGAATCAGTAACGCCAGCTGGTTTGTTTAAAAAGCACAATTGCTCAACCTGTCACGCACCTGCTAGCCGTGCTATTGGACCTGCTATTTCAGAAGTGGCTGCCAAATACAAAGGTCAAGCAGATGCGATGAAGAAATTGCATCAAAAAGTGAAGGTGGGTGGTGCTGGTGTTTGGGGTTCTATCCCCATGCCTCCACATGCACACGTTCCTGAGGGCGATATTGATGTACTTGTGAAGTGGATGCTAACTGGTCAATAAAGCAGTAATATTAGCTAGTTGATCATTTATTTAGATTTTTGATATTTAGTTTTTTTAGAAGGAGTTCTTATGAACCTAAAGCGTCGTGAAGCATTGCGATTAACTGCAGTCATCGGTTTGATGGCAGCAACAGGTCTTATCTCTCAAGCAGAAGCTGCTGAGTGGAATAAGGCAGCATTTGATGGTAAATCTTTGGATGATGTATTGAAGTCATTGGGTGGTTCATCAGCTAGCAAATCTACAGCTGTGACTATTAATGCACCAGACATCGCTGAGAACGGTGCTGTGGTACCTGTTGGCGTTACAACAACATTGCCAAAAACACAACAAATCGCTATTTTGGTTGAGAAGAACCCGAGCGCACTTGCAGCTCAATTCTTGTTGACGCCTGAGTCAGAGCCATTCGTCGCATCACGTGTGAAGATGGGTCAAACATCAAACGTTCATGCTTTGGTTAAAGCAGACGGCAAGTGGTATGTAACAACTAAAGAAGTTAAGGTGACTTTGGGTGGTTGCGGCGGTTAATTCCCCCGAGCACACAAGCTATTAACTTAATCTATTTGTACTGAAAGGAAATAACATGGCAGATCCAATGCGCGTACGCGCCCAAGAGAGTGGTGGCGTAGTAGACGTTAAAGTTTTGATGAAACACGACATGGAAACAGGTCAACGTAAAGATGCATCAGGTAAAACAATTCCTGCGCACCACATCACAACGATCACTGCAACTTGCAAAGGTAAGCAAGTATTTGAAGCTCAATTTGGCCCAGCTGTTTCAAAAGATCCATTCTTGAACTTCAAGTTCAAAGGTGGCGCTAAAGGTGACACAGTCAGCATCACTTGGGTTGATAATAAAAACGACAAACGTACAGACGAAGCAAAAATTAGCTAATTTGTATGACGTTAAAGACCCCGCTGATTTTTAATTCGTTAGCGGGGTTTTTTCTTAAGAGGAAACAAACCATGAAGACAACTATAAAAAGTACTTTATTAGTTTCTTTGAGCTTAGCAGCAGGATTTGCATTAGCTCAGAGTGCAACTGATGACATTGCAAAGTATCGTGAAATGATTGCTGATGGCAATCCGTCAGAATTGTATGAAGCAGCGGGTGAGGATATTTGGGCAAAGCCTATGGGTCCTAAGAATGTTTCATTACAAAAATGTGATTTGGGTAAGGGGCCTGGTGTTGTGAAGGGTGCTGCTGCTGAATTGCCACGTTACTTTAAAGATACTAATAAAGTGCAAGACTTAGAGTCTCGCATCATTACTTGTATGGAAAAATTGCAAGGCTATGACCCTAAGGAAATCATCAATGCGGGCTTTGAAAAAGGTAAGCGTAAAGATGTAGAAGCAGTGGTTGCTTATGTGGTGACGCACTCTAAAGGTATGAAGATCAAGGTGCCTAATAAGCATCCAAAGGAAAAAGAAATGTACGCCATGGGTGAGAAGGCGTTCTATTTCCAAGGTGGTCCAATGGACTTCTCATGCGCATCGTGCCATGGTGAAGATGGTAAGCGTATTCGTTTACAAGATTTGCCGAACATCACTGAGCAAAAAGGTGCTGCTTTAGGTTTCGGTTACTGGCCAGCTTATCGTGTGTCTAGCGGTAACTTCTGGACGATGCAACGTCGCTTGAATGACTGCTATCGTCAACAACGATTCCCTGAGCCTATTTATACATCTGATGTAACGATTGCTTTATCTGTTTACATGGGTGTGAAGGCTAATGGTGGTGTGATGAATACACCAGGATTGAAGCGCTAAGTCGCGGGAGAGATGACCATGAAAAAATTACATTTATTAGCATCAGCTACATTAGTCATGATCGCGTCTTCAGCAACCATGGCGCAAAGTTCATTTGAAAAAGCACACGCTGCTAGCTTTAAAGAAAACGGTATTGCTAAGTTGGATCGTTTAGAGCGTGATGAAACTCAAGCTTACTGTTCAGATCCTCTTGCGTTGGCTGGTAAAGGCGATCCTAAAAAGCGTGAAGCGATTGAAAAAGCCAATATGGCGACTATCAAGCAACCCTCTGATGGCAAGTATTTAGGCGACTGGAAAGAGGGCGAGAAGATTGCTCAAAGTGGTCGTGGCGCTACTTGGACAGACAAGGCTGGTACGCCGAATGGTGGTGGTTGCTATAACTGTCACCAAATCGACAAGAAAGAAATTTCTCACGGCAATATTGGCCCATCACTTTGGAATTACGGCAAGGTTCGCGGTAACTCTGAAGCAGTGGTTCAGTACACTTGGGGAAAGATTTATAACGCTAAAGCCTATAACGCATGTAGCAATATGCCACGTATGGGTCACTACAAATTGTTGACTGAGGATCAAATTCGTCACGTGATGGCGCTTTTGTTAGACCCAGAGTCACCAGTTAATAAGTAATCGTAGTTCATGAGAGGCCGCTATATCGAAACGATATTGCGGTCTTTTTTATTTTTTTAAAGAAGGTTTTTTATGTCAATGAATCGTAGAGAGTTTTTACAGGTATTAGCCGTTGCTTCAGCAGGTGGTATGGCGCTAACTTCAGATTACGCCAGCGCACAGGCATCAGCTAACAAATTTTATGATTTACCAAAATTTGGTAATGTTCACTTTCTACATTTCACTGACTGCCACGCGCAATTAAAACCAATTTATTTCCGTGAGCCGGATGTTAACTTAGGCTTTGGTGCTCAGTTAGGTAAGACGCCTCATTTGGTCGGTGAGCACTTATTAAAAGCTCATAAGATCAAGCCTGGTTCATTAGATGCTCATGCATTTACTTATTTAGATTTTGAAAAAGCGGCAGCTACTTACGGTAAGGTGGGTGGTTTTGCTCACTTAGCAACACTTGTTAAGAAGATGAAGGCTAGTCGCCCTGGCGCATTATTGTGTGACGGAGGCGATACTTGGCAGGGTTCAGGTACATCTCTTTGGACCAATGGTCAGGACATGGTCGATGCTTGCTTGGCTTTGGGTGTTGACATCATGACGCCGCACTGGGAAATGACGCTTGGTGAAGAGCGCGTTAAAGAAATCGTAGAAAAAGATTTCAAAGGCAAGATCTCTTTCTTAGCGCAAAACATCAAGACCAATGACTTTGGCGATCAAGTATTTGATCCGTATGTCATTCGTGAGATGAACGGTGTGAAAGTGGCTGTGATCGGTCAAGCTTTCCCATACACACCGATTGCTAATCCGCGTTATATGGTGGCTAACTGGACCTTTGGTATCCAGGACGACAACATGCAAAAGATGGTCAATGAGGTGCGTGCCAAAGGTGCCAAAGTCGTGGTGGTGATTTCTCATAACGGTATGGACGTTGACTTGAAGATGGCTAGTCGTGTGACCGGCATTGACGCCATCATGGGTGGTCATACACACGATGGCGTGCCAACACCTGTGAAAGTAAAGAATGCCAGTGGCGTGACTTTAGTCACTAATGCGGGTTCTAATGGTAAGTATTTAGGCGTGCTTGATTTCAAAGTCGATGGCGGCAAGGTTTCTGATTTCCGCTACAAGTTATTGCCAGTCTTCTCAGAAATGATTCCTGCTGACCCAGCGATGAATCGTTTGATTGACAAGATTCGTCAGCCTTACGAGACTAAGTTGGGTGAGAAGTTGGCTGTGACTGAGGGCTTGCTCTATCGTCGCGGTAACTTTAACGGCAGCTTTGACCAATTGATTCTAGATGGCTTAATGGCTGTGAAAAATGCAGAAATCGCATTCTCACCAGGTTTCCGTTGGGGAACATCCTTATTGCCAGGTCAGGCTATTACGATGGAACATGTGCTTGATCAAACCGCCATTACATATCCATGGACCACCGTGACCATGATGAAGGGCGATATGATCAAAACAGTTTTAGAGGACGTGGCTGATAACTTGTTCAATCCTGATCCTTATTACCAACAAGGTGGTGATATGGTTCGTGTGGGTGGTTTGCAATATGACATTGACCCGATGGGCGATGCTGGTAAGCGTATTAGCAACATGATGCTAAACGGCAAGTTAATCGATCCGAATAAGACTTATAAGGTGGCTGGTTGGGCTCCTGTTGCTGAAGAGGCAAAAGCAGTTGGTGGCGAACCGATTTGGGATGTAGTGGCAAAGTATTTGCGTGACATCAAGACTGTTAAGGCAAAAACTTTGAATATGCCGAATATCAAGGGTGCTAAAGGTAACCCTGGATTTGGAGCTTAATTAACATGTAAGGAGCCCTCGATGGAGCTAACTGGAATTTACTTAGCAATTTCTGGACTAGTTCTTTTGTGGGCTTTTAGGGGTGGGTATTGGAAGGTTTTAATCAAACCTTCCGTTATCAACTCAGTCTTAGGGGGCATCGTTGCTTTAGGCTTAGCTTGGAATGTGAAAGCTAGTCTCCCGGGAATGGCTGCCGAGGCGCTCGTTGGTTTATCTTTCCAGTTTTTCGGGGCATCTTTATTAGTCGCTATGTATGGCGTTAGACCCGCGATTGTGATGTTAGCGGGTGTCACCACCATCATCAGTTTGATTTCTTCTTGGGCTCTTGAGGATGCATTAAGACAATTTCTGGTCTTGGGCGCATTTCCTGCAATAACAGCATGCATGGTGATTCGCCTCATCAACCGATTTCTTCCGAAGCATTTATTTATTTTTATTCTTGGTCATGGTTACGTGGCTGGGGTGATGAGCATCATCATTCCATCACTGGTATTAATGCTGTGGCACCAAGCTTTTGCCGCCCAAGTATGGGGGCTATCGATGGATATCGTCGATTGGTTTGTAACCTTGGTGATTCTCTCATTCACTGAGGGTTCACTCTCAGGCATGCTTTTAGCAGTATTTGTGATCTATCGACCTCATTGGGTTCCCGCATTTAGTGATGCCGAGTATTTGAAAGCTCCAACAGGCAATTCATCAAAAATGCCATAAAATGTCGGATCACAACGGTTTGAGCCTCATATGCCTGAAATTGATCTAAATTCTATTGCTAGTAATGTCCTGTGGGGCACCTTTTTGGTCACTATCCTGTTAGGGGTGGTTTTACAAAAGACTCGTTTTTGCACAATGGGGGCGATTACTGATATCGTCATCATGGGCGAGTGGACCAGAATGCGCCAATGGCTTTTAGCGATTGGTGTGGCTATCGTAGGTGTTGCACTTCTTAGTTCCAATGGCTTGATTGATCCAGCCAAATCTATTTATACCGGTAGTCGTTTAACTTGGTTATCTACGATCGTGGGTAGCGTGATGTTTGGTTTCGGTATGGTATTGGCTTCTGGTTGCGGCAGCAAAACATTGGTCAGAATGGGTTCTGGTAGCTTAAAGGCTCTAGTGGTCTTTATGGTTTTGGGTCTTTCTTCTTATATGACTCTTAAAGGTATCTTTGGCGTTCTAAGAGTTAATACCACTGATACTGTTTTTGTCACGCTTGCATCTAATCAAGATTTACCTAGTATCGCGTCCAACTTCTGGGGGGCTTCTAAAGCATCTATGCAGATGGCTCTAGGTCTTGTGATCGGCGGTGCTTTAATTCTTTTTGCTTTATCTAAAAAGAATTTTTGGAATGTTAATAATTTATTGGGCGGCTTTGGTGTGGGTGGAGCAGTCCTTGCTATTTGGTGGATCTCTGGTGTTTTAGGTTTCGTTGCTGAAGACCCTAATACACTTGAAGAAGTATTTGTTGCCACCAACAGTGGTCGCATGGAAAGTCTCACTTATGTGGCACCTTATGCTTATGTGATTGAGTGGCTCACTTTTTATAGTGATGCTAGTAAAAAAGTAACTCTAGGTATTGCCTCAGTAGGTGGCTTAATCCTAGGATCTACTATTTATGCATTAGTGACAAAAACTTTTTATTGGGAAAGTTTTAGAGATGCTGAAGACACTGGTAATCACATCATTGGCGCCATCTTGATGGGTGTCGGTGGTGTGACTGCATTTGGTTGCACGATTGGTCAAGGTTTAACCGGTATCTCGACACTCGCCATCAGCTCTTTCATCGCATTTGCTGGTTATGTCATCGGTGCTATGTTGGCGATGAAGTATCTCACTTGGAGAATGTTGCCGCCACCTTGCGAACCTATCGTTGCTCACGGAAATTCAAACTATCATTCAAACACTGGAGGATGTGGCATGCCACTTCAAATCGCTTGTCATACAGATCAATTTGGCACTTTGGGTCAAATCTCACCGGAAGATGTCGCTCAAATTGCACGCCAAGGTTACAAGTCCATCATTAATAACCGTCCTGATGGCGAGGGTGGTCCTGATCAACCTTTAAATGCTGAGATTGAAGCGGTTGCTAAATCTTTGGGTCTTCAATATGCGTATTTGCCAGTGATCAGTGGACAAATCACGCTCGAGCAGGCTCAAGAAATGTCTCGTTTACTAGAGACCATGCCTGGACCGATTTTGGCTTTCTGTCGCTCAGGCGCAAGATCAACGAATTTATACATGCTAGCTCAGCAGGTTTAATTGATCTTGGATGTTTCATTACCGGGGCTATTCCTAGGTCTTGCCGTTGGTGTTGTTCTGGGTTTGACGGGTGCTGGCGGAGCGATTCTGTCTGTTCCGCTATTGGGATTTTTTTTAAATCTGAGCGTGGTGCAAGCAGCCCCGATTGGCTTACTGGCAGTTTCTTTATCTGCCGGTCTTGGGGCTTACTTAGGTTTTCGCTCGCGCATTTTGCGCTACAAAGCAGCTATGTTGATGGCGAGCTTGGGCGTGATGTTTTCTCCAATAGGTATTTGGATAGCCCATCAACTTCCGAATACACTTTTAGTCATCATCTTTTGTTTAGTGTTGCTGTTGGTGGCTCGCAATATGTGGTTTCAGGCTGCTAAAGAATTACGAGGGGAGCCTGATGAGGTCGGCCCTCCTTGTTTATTGGATGAAACGATCGGCAAGCTCACTTGGACTTTACCTTGTGCCAGAGCATTGGCTGCCTCAGGTGCTTTGGCAGGATTCTTTTCAGGTCTTCTAGGAGTGGGTGGGGGCTTTATTGTGGTGCCTGCTTTACGCCGCTTTACAGATCTCCCCATGAAATCAATTGTTGCCACATCCCTAGGCGTTTTAACGATTGTCTCTTTAGCGGGTGTGGCGTTTTCTAATATCTATGGCGTGATGAATTGGATCATTGCGATTCCGTTTGCATTAGGATCTATGATTGGTTTACTCATCGGTCGACAACTGGTTAAGAATATTGCTGGCCCTAAAGTGCAACAAGCTTTTGCGATCTTGGCTTTGAGTATTTCTATAGTCATGTTTGCACATTTATTTCATATTTTTTAATTTCTAGACATCATGAATGAGGACACCAGCGTTTCAGTCTTACTCATGAAGCGCAATTGTTCATTCACGCCTCGGCAAGTAGGTTGGTTCTATTTGTCTATGGTGATTTTTTCAAGTTTGATTGCTGGCTACTTTTATTGGCGTGGTGCTTGGATCATTGTGCCGTTCACAGGTCTTGAGCTTTTAGCGCTGGGGATTGCTTTATTAATTTACGCAAGACATGCTACCGATTATGAAAAGATCGTCATTCATGACGGGTATTTGGATGTTGAGATTGTGAATGGTCATCAAACGATTCAAAAGCACTGGCCTTTGCTCTGGGTACGTATCCAATCTCCCTTATTTTTAAAAGATGCTAAATCTCTGAAAGATCCTAAAAATCATCTGGTCACGCTTGAATATGGTGATGATTCTGTTTGTGTTGGTTTGTACATATTTCCTGAAAAAAGACAAGAATTAGCCGATAAAATTCGCCGTGCAAGGGCAGAGGCTCTGCACTAAAATCATTGGATGCATTTAAAACATCTATTTAAATTATTGGCTTGTATTTCCATCGTTCTTGGTTTGCAGGCTTGCGGCAATGATGCTGCCAAAGAGGTCTTGCCTCGCCAAGTGAAGGTGGCGATTGTTGGACAAGATCTTGCTCAGGCTAACCTTCCTCAAGAAAGTATCAAAAATCCTGAAAGTCTTAGCTTTGATGCAAGCGGCAAGGTGATGGAAGTCTTGGTGCAAAAAGGTCAGGCAGTGCTTGCTGGTCAACCTCTTGCACGCCTGATGCCCAATAGTATGTCGATGTCTGAGTCTTCAGCTTTAACAAGTTACCGTGCTGCACGCGCTGAGATTCAGTCTGCTGAAGCGGACTTCAAGCGTTATGCCGATTTACGTCAAAAGAATTTTATTTCTGCTTCTGAGTTTGAAAAACGCATCGCGATGATTGAGGGTTCTCGAGCTAAATTTGAGCAGACCTTGGAACAGTTAGGATTTGTTTCATTAAGAGCTATCGAACCTGGCTCCATCTCTCAAGTGAGTTTGCAGGTGGGGCAGCAAGTCCCCGCTCAACAAGTGGTTGTGCAGTTAAAGCTCGCCACAAAGACAAAGGCACCTTTAACGCCTGCTTTTAGTAAAGATCAAATGATTGTTCCTAGTGAGTCTATTCATGGGGATGGTACTTCTGTTTATCGCGTGAAGCTCAATGAGGGATCTAAAGAGCAGGGCACTCTTGAGTTAGTAAAAGTACAAGTTCTTTCTGTGAATGAAACTTATGCAGTGATTGGTGAAGGGCTCCAAAGGGGAGATCTTGTTGTTGCTGCAGGTTGGCATGCTTTAAATGCTGGTCAAAAGGTTAGAGTTGCACTGATTGCGAAGGCTCATTAATGAGCTCCGATCGTTCACATCGTTTTAATTTATCTCGTTGGGCTATTGAGAACGCAGCCATTACGCGTTATCTCATGATTGCTCTCATGGTGCTAGGTATTGGTGCCTATTTTCAGCTAGGTCAAGATGAGGACCCGCCATTTACATTCAGAGCCATGGTGGTTCGAACTTTCTGGCCGGGGGCCACTGCTGTTCAAGTAGCTGATCAGGTCACCAATAAGATCGAGAGAACCCTTCAAGAAGTTCCTAATATCGATAAGATTCGTAGCTTCTCGCATCCTGGCGAATCAATGATTATCTTTTTTGTTAAAGATAGTACTCATTCAAGAGATATTCCCCAGCTTTTCTATACCGTTAGAAAGAAAGTGGCGGACTCTAAGTCTTATCTGCCCATCGGTATCAATGGTCCTTACTTTGATGATGATTTTGGTGATACCTATGGTGTGATTTATGCCATGTCTGCTAAGGGTTATTCGCCGGCAGAAGTAAGAGATTTCACAACCTATGTGAGACAAAAATTATTGCAAGTCAAAGATGTTGGTAAGGTCAATATCTATGGCTTGCAAGAGGAGCAGGTTTATATCGAGCTGTCTCGTAAGAAGATGGCTCAGTATTCTTTGACGCCTGCGACAGTGGCTCAGCAACTTCATCAGCAAAATGCTATTGAGGCTGGTGGCAACTTAGAGACCAAATCATTTTCAATGCCTATTCGTGTGGGTG
>JACCDW010990996.1_pt1 | contig 12187 bp, 5 predicted proteins | sample 7449781 | NCBI WGS metagenome assembly JACCDW01 (sample SAMN15323449, study PRJNA562643) | freshwater metagenome | isolation source: river surface water | place: USA:Blue River Watershed | collected 2017-08-18
AATTAAAAAAGATTCCCATCAAGCTGACCAATATTATTTTGATTTCCTGCAATACATACTAGAAATTCAGCAAGATTCTTACCGAGCTGGTTTCAAAATTTGGCAACATTCATTAGAATGGTTAGACAAAAAGAGTTTCAGGTTAGGTTATATATTCTTTGGAAATCCTAATGAACGAAGCACAACAGAACCGATACAGCAATATTATATTTTCTTTTGTCCTTTATTCAGTAGTATCAATAGAAATGATGAGTCGGATGAAGTTTATTTTGATGTCGTAGGGTTATCAGATGAGTTTAAAGATCTTATTTGTTTATATGGTGCTGCAAAAGCAAAATATGGATCAGCACCTACTAACCAAAAAGGATTATTTAGTAGTCAAATTGAAGAATATCAAAGTAAAGCCATCACATTATTTAATAAAGAATATGCCGACAAAACCAATGTGATTTATAAAGGGGAAAGTAAGGCCCTCAAATCATTTCCACTTCCAGGTGAAGGATCTACAAAAGAAATGATTTTTCGGACCATAGCTGCGAAAGTATTGAATAATGACTTTAATGATAAATTCCCTAATTATCCTGCATTTACTGACTTGCTACTTCCTTTATCAAAAGATAATTACAGTGTAACTATTAACAATGCACTTAAGAAAATCACTAACCCTTCCAGTCCAAATAAAAATGGAGAAGCTATTTTAAGTGGCCTCGGTTTATGGAGTGGGCAAAACATTGTTGTAGATAATAGTAAATATGCTGAAAGTATTAAGTCAAAAATGAAGGCAGCGGGTGAATCAGCCGTACTAAATAGATCTGATATTATTTTTGCTCATTATAAACCCGAAAACTTATGGTATTCTGTTGATTATAATATAGACTATCAACTAGAATTTATAGTATTGGCTGCATTAGCCTACAAAGGTGATATTGAAATAAACTGGTCAGGAAGCAAAAACCTTGCAGCTACAAATATCGATACAGTCCTTTCTCTAAACGAAGAAGATTACTTCACTTTCCAACATATAAAGCAACCACAAGGAATTCCTATTAAGAACTTAAAAGCCTTATTTAGCTGTTTAGGCTTACCTGATTATACTTCTGAACTGGAAAAGCCTGAAACAATTAGTAGGATTATTACTGAAGCCAAAACTAAAGCGGAAATAGTTGTAAAAACAAAAGTAGCTGTGGCACAAGGTATAAAATGCCGTAATGTAGCCCTGCTAAGTGATGCTGATAGTGCAACAATCAAAACGGAATTGGAAAAATTAGGCGAAATGCTAGATAGAATACAGTCTTACAATTCTTATGGAAAGTTAAAGTCATTCAATTATACTGAGGAAGAATTAACGACGAATTTTAGGGCCTCGTCTTACATTGATTTAGTAGCTGGAATACAAACCAAAGCTGAGAAGTTTGAGAAATTGATAGCTTATCTATACACTGCAAAATCCTATGTGGTAGAGCAAGAAAAGCCATTGTTTGATGAAATAAAAACTGCCATTGACCAATTACCCGAAGTATTGGCAAGCAACAATGAAGCAGACATCAAAAAATATGAAGCATTGCTTAATTCATTGATTGACCTCTATGCCGATTATTACCTAAACCAATACACCAAATGCCGATTATCTAAACAAGATGATTTGGCTAAAGTGAGGATATTAGGAAGTGAGAAAAAACGCATTTGCGACATCATTAAGGATTCTGAATTTATTACAGCTACCGAATACCAAAATTGGGTAAACAGCATCACCTCACTTCGTGAAGCAGATGCCTCATTAACTAAGGCAAAAGTATTGGCAGAGCCTTACCACGATTTTAATCCACGGGAGTATTATGGCAAACTAACTTTCAATATCCATCATTTAGAAGAGCAATTGGATAACATTTTAGAGAAGTGGACCACTGCCATACGTTCGGTATTTAAAGACCCATCTGTACAGGAAAACATGGATATTTTAAATACCAATGACAAGCAATTAGTAGAAGAATTTAGAACAGCGAAAGTGGAACTCACAGCGGATAATGCTTCAAGGCTTAGGAATTTAATAGCACAGTTTGCCCAGGGTATTGATAAGGTGGAAATAACTACGGAAGACATACGCAAGCAATTGAGTAAGCCATTAACACCGCAAGAAGCCATTGATACACTAACTATCTATATAGATGGTTTGTGTGAAGGTAAGGAAAGGAACAAGGTTCGAATTATCATTAAGTAAAGCAGCATGAGCAAACAAGAAAAAATCATATGCCTTGGCAAAGAATTTAATTCTGAAGAAGAACGCAGAGAATACTTCCGTATTGAATTGCGTACCAAACTACCAGAGTTAAAGAAAATAGAAGGCTTCCCTATTGGGGAAGATGAGGATATTATTAATCTTAGTGATCCACCATATTATACTGCATGTCCTAACCCTTGGTTAAATGATTTTATTGACGAATGGGAAAATGACAAACAAAATAATAAACTTAGAAGTAAGTCTTTTGTGGTTAGTGAGCCATATGGATATGATGTAAAAGAAGGCGTTAATAATCCTGTATACACTGCACACTCATATCATACGAAAGTTCCTCATCCTGCAATAATGAGATTTTTACTTCATTACACTCAACCTGGTGATATTGTTGTTGATGCTTTTGCTGGTACAGGAATGTGTGGAGTTGCGGCTAATGCATGTGAAAATCCTGATACTGAATCCAAGTTTAAAATTGAAATGGAGTGGAAGTCGGCATTTGGAAAACTACCTTCATGGGGAAGAAGATATTCTGTGGTAAGCGACCTTTCTCCAATCGCTTCATTCATATCACACAATTATAATTCTAAGATTGATATAAACCAATTTTTGAATGATTCAGATTCTTTATTTGAAAAAGTAGAAAGGGAATGCAAGTGGATGTTTGAAACTTGCCATACTGAAAGGGTAAAAGGGAAAATCAACTATACTGTATGGAGTGAATGCATCTCTTGTCCAAATTGTAACAATGAAATAATTCTATATGATTCAATAGTTGATTATAAATCTGGTCAAGTCTCCGAAATATTTGAGTGCGGCAAATGTAAAAGTGAACTTAAAAGGACCGATTGTGAAAAGCTATTAATTACAGTATATGACGAGTTTCTGAATAAATCGTTAACTAAGATTAAGTATATACCTGTTCTAATAAATTATTCTGTAGGATCGAAACGGTTTGAAAAAAAACCAGATAACAATGATTTATATATTATTACAAAAATTGAATCGTTAAAATTCACCTTTCCCCCGCCAATGGATCGAATGCCTGAAGGAGACGAATCAAGAAGGAATGATCGCATTGGTATTGAAAATGTTCATCAATTTTATACCAGAAGGAACTTGTATATTATTTCAAAATATTTCGAATTATCGAACCAGTTTGCAAATGCTCACAATCTAATGTTTATAACTACTGCAATTCTTCCGAAGTTGACCAACATGAATAGGTATATGCCACAACATGGTAGTAGAGCTTTAGTTGGGCCAATGGCTAACACTCTTTATATTCCACCGATGTTTATCGAGAATAATAGTCTTGACCAATATACATTTCAAAAGAAAAAAATAGCAAAAGCATTCGTAGGTTTAGATTTTTCACCTGGTTCAATTCATTCTGCCACAAAAAATATTATCAAGGATAATAGTATTGACTATGTATTTACTGATCCTCCATTCGGTGCAAATATCATGTACTCTGAATTAAATTTTCTTTCAGAATCTTGGTTGAAGGTTAAAACGAATAATAAAGAGGAAGCAATTCAGAATAAGACACAAGGTAAAAGTACACTTGATTATCAGAACTTAATGACTGATAGCTTTAAGGAATATTACCGTATTTTAAAATCAGGCAGATGGATGACTGTTGAGTTCAGCAATACAAGTGCAGCTGTTTGGAATGCAATACGAAACTCTATACAAAGAGCTGGTTTCATCATTTCATCAGTTACTGCCATTGATAATACTCGTGGGGGATTGCATGCTATGCTTGGACCAACAGCAGTAAAACAAAACCTTATCATTTCTTGCTATAAACCTGAGTATGATTTTGAAGAGAAAATTATTTCAGACAATGTTGAGCTTTCGATTTGGGAATTTATAGAAAGTCATCTCAATCACTTGCCTGTCCATTTAAATCACAATAATCAAACTTTTTCAGTTCGAGAAAGAAGTCCTAACATTCTCCATGACATGCTAATAAAGTTTTATTTAATGCGAGGATTACATTTAAATATAGATGCTAGAGATTTCCAGGACAGTTTGAAACAAAGATTTATTGAAAGAGATGGTATGTTTTTTACCTCAGAACAAGCAGCAGAATATGATGAGAAAAAGTCAAAAGCACCTCAATTAATACAACTATCACTTATAATTACAAATGAAAGCGATGCTATTGAATGGCTGAAAGACAGGTTGCGTAAACAGTCACAAAAATATCAAGATATTATGTCTGATTTCCGTATTGCTACTCAATCTCTTCGTAAGGGAGATACATTACCGGAATTACAAGATATACTTAACGAAAGCTTTATCCAAGAAGCTGATGGTAAATGGCGTACACCAGATCCTAATGAAGCTAAAGACAGAGAGTTATTACGTACAAAAGTTTTATTGAAAGAGTTTACAGGATATTTAACAGCCATAAGCCAGCCAAGGGCTAAGAAACTCAAAGAAGTTCGTGTGGAAGCCCTGCGTGCAGGATTCAAAAACAGTTGGGAACAAAAAGATTTCAAAACCATCGTAACACTTGGCGATATGATTCCACAAAATATTTTGCTGGAAGATGAGCAGTTATTAATGTATTATGATATAGCTAAAGACAGAGTTTAAATATGCTTTACCAAGGGAAAGAAGTAGAAATATTATCCAAGAAATCAGTATTTGGCAAACAAATAGCCGAGGTTAAAATACTGTCTACAGGTGAAGTAAAATCTGTTCCTTTTTCTGAATTGTCTGATGAAAACATATTGCCTACCGATGCTGATATAGCTTTTAAGGCCATTGCAGCAAAAATTAGAGGTGAGGTATTTAAGCAGTCAATGTTGGCTCCCATTGAGAGCAACATTATCCCTTTGCCCCATCAAATATTGGCTTTAGAAAAAGTAATGTCAGGGCAATTCCTTCGTTTCTTGATTGCTGATGAAGTAGGTATGGGTAAAACCATAGAAACGGGCCTAATACTAAAAGAGCTAAAATTAAGAGGCATTGCAAAGCGTACCTTGATCGTGGTCCCAAAGTCTGCAATGGGTCAATGGCAACAGGAAATGAAGAAGCATTTTAATGAACTTTTTCACATCTATGATACAGATTATATAAATACTGTTAGTCGTACATTTGCTAGATTAGAAGCAGATAATGAGATAAACTTATTTACTCAGCACAACCAAATTATAGTTTCAATGGATGCTTTGAAGCCCATAGAAACTCGTCAAGGTTGGAGCAAGCAAAAGGTTGAGGAGTATAATCGTTATCGTATCCAAAGTGTATTAGAAGCAGAATTTGATTTGTTGGTTATAGATGAATGTCACAAAGTTGGAGGAAGCAGTACACAGGTTGGCCGTTACCAAATGGCGGATGTGCTCTGCAATGCAATTCCCAATGTTTTATTGCTATCAGCGACTCCTCACAGGGGGAAAAGTGATCATTTTCGAAGAATCCTGCAACTCCTCAATGCAGACGCTTTTGCTGGTGAAGGCATGCCTACTATACCGGAATTAGAACCATACGTCGTAAGAACAGAAAAAAGACAAGCCATTGATTATAATGGCAAAGCTTTGTTTAATAAAAGGCATACCAAGAAAATTGAAGTAACACTACACGAAGTAAATCACCGAAAACAGAAAGCATTATATGATGCTGTCACAGAATATGTAGTAACTGGATTTAATTTAGCTCAACAGACCAAAAATAGTTCATATGGGTTTGTGATGATACTCTTTCAACGGATGATGAGCAGCTCAACACAGGCAATTTTGGATGCTATGCAAAAAAGGGCAGATAGGCTCTCCGGTGAAAAGCAAGAAGTAAATAAAGAAAATATTATCAACAGTATGGTAGATTTTGACTTTGAGGGTCAGATGGAAATGGATTTTGAGCAAAAAGTGTTTTTATTAGTAGAGGAGGCTCATGCAAACTATGATACAGAACTTAGTATACTTCAAGGTTTAATCAGAGATGCTAAAGATTGTTTAGACAAAGAAACGGATGCTAAGGTAGAGTTTTTGATGACTAAGCTTACAGAATTAAAACGAAACGAGCAGAATCCTGAATTAAAGTTTTTAATCTTCACAGAGTTTACTAGCACCCAATACATGTTGAAAAAAGTATTGGAAGAAAAAGGAGGTTATATATGTGATGCAATAAATGGATCCATGGATTTTGACCAAAGGGTAAATGCACTAAAGAAATTTAAAGAAGGGTCACAAATTTTAATTTGTACCGATGCAGCAGGGGAATCACTTAATATGCAGTTCGCTCATATTGTTATCAATTATGATATGCCTTGGAATCCTATGGTAATAGAACAAAGAATTGGTAGAGTTGACAGGATTGGTCAATCATTTGAAGTTCTTGCTCTAAATATGATGCTCGATAATTCTGTTGATAAAAGAGTTTATGAAGTTATTGAAACCAAGCTTAATCAAATTATGAATGAACTTGGTATTGATAAAACATCAGATGTTTTAGACAGCACATTGGAAAGAGACCAGTTGAACCATTTATACCTTACATCCTTACTAAACCCTAAAAGCTTTGAGCAAGAAAGTGATAGTTGGTTAGAAGATATCAAGAGTAAATTGCTAGAATATCAAAGTACTGAAGGAGCTTTACCAACAATGGCTTCAAAAGATATTACTGTTGATAAGGTTGATGCTATCAAGCATAGTCCGTTGCCTACCTGGTTAGAGACTTTAACAAAACATTTCCTAAGGATTAAACATGTTGATTACCATAATTTGATTGATGGAGTACGATTCAAGTTTCCTGGTCATAAGGAGGGAATTTACACCTTTAACGTTAAGGAAAGTGTCAATAATCCAATTCCAGAGCCTATCTCTTTACAGCATGAGTTTATTCAAACCATTCTAAAGGAAGCTATTCCACATATAGGTTCTCATCAAATTCCCATTGTAAGACTAAAACAAGGAAATACATCAACTGGATATTGGTCATTATGGCATTTGGAAGTAAAAAATCAGTTTGACACATACCAGGTTATTCAACCCATTTTCATTTCCACAGAAGGTGAAACCTTTACAGCTTATGCTCAAAGTATTTGGGATAAATTGATTCAAGAAAACGATTATTTTGATTGTTTAGGAGTCCTAACAAAGGAAGAATCCCACAAGGTATTTGTTGAGATTTCAGAAAAATCAGAAAATCTGATGCAAAAGAAATACGAAGACTTTGAAGCCATTATAACTACCAATGCAGAAAAAATAAAATCTAACAAAGAGAAGTCATTTTTATTCCAAGAGAAGCAAATAAACCGTATCGGTATCGAGAATATTAAACAGTCTAGATTAACTAGAATATATAATGAAAAAGAAATTTGGAAAGATACGTTTCAGTCTTCTATCCAAATAGTGCCTAACCTATCATGCTTGTTAATTGTAAAGATTATTAATGAGTAACTGGGTAGATAAATATAAAAATTTAGTGATTTCGAGTCACAAACGGCACATTTTGATTGCCGATCAAGATAACCTTTTTGGTTATGAGGAATTGCAACAAGCTTTTGTAAATGAAGGCTTCACACTCCTAACATGTAATTCTTCACTTTCCGTTAGACTAGCTATTGAGTTGCATGTTAAAGGAGCTTTAGAAAAATACCTAATTGTAGCCCCAGGTAATTACTACCCTCTGCCAGATATAGAAATGCTAGTACATTTTGAAGCCATTGCATTATCCAGATTGTTTCCAAACTTTGATGCAAAAGCTATTAAAGGATTAAGCTTTAATGCATTAAGCCATCTTTCCAACATCAAGCCTTATGAAGTACTTAGCTTCGAGAAAACCTTAAAATTTCTTCTAGAAAACTTGTATAATGTAGATTTTGACTCTCTAACTAGTAGTAAAGCAAAGGAAAGAATATTGACAGCTCTTATAACAGTTTTATTAGAAAAAAATGGAATAAATGAGCCGCTAACAAACTTTCTATCAACAATAGCCAAGCCATATTTCCCAGTATTTATAACCAATGGGTTAACCAAGAGTAAACTTATAAATTATATTCAAGATCAATGGCATTCTTATGTTGATAAGGATATCACAGAAATTGATTTTAATGAATCTCTGTTAAATAAGAGTTTGGGATACTTATTTGCTCTTGAATATTTAACACCTGTTCATGTTTCGCTTGAAACTTACAATAGATTCTCCAAGCCACTAAAAATTGGAGTATTTGTTGACACTGATAAACATGTCGATAATGAACTTGAAGGACTAATAGAATACTTGAAGCAACAACTAGAAATAATAGATGACATTGCTGACCAATGGTTTAATATTATACAAGTAATGTCTAATGCAAAATTGAAATACATGCTGACTTCTAATGTTGAGCTAAAGGAAAATTATTTAAAGATTGAGAATGAATTAAACAATAGATTTCAGCGTTTTATTGATAATGCATATAATAGTTTATTTTCTCTTAGCGGAGTAAAAAAACCTGTAGTAGTAACAAGAATATTAGAACATATAAAATCCAAGCCTGCCCACAAAAGTGCACTTATAGTAATAGATGGCATGAATTTTTGGCAATGGAAAATGTTAGAAAAAGCATTAACTTACCTTAGTATTGGTTTTACATCTAATGCATCATTAGCATACATTCCAACTATAACTGCTTGGTCTAGGCAAGCTATTTTTAAAGGGGATAAGCCTGATTTGTCGACTGATAATTCCAAGGAAGCAAAGTTATTTGAAGATTATTGGTTAAATAATGGCTTATCGAGTTATCAAATTTCTTATAAAAAATTCAGTATAAATGACTCTCTAAATTTGGCTGATATTTCACCAGACACAAAAATGCTTGCCTTGGTTTGCAATGATTTAGATGAAATAATGCATGGCTCAATACTAGGTAATGGACAACTAAAAACCTCAACCGAGCAATGGATTGCAAAATCCAAAGTTGGTTCTGTTATTGCTGGCTTAAAATCATTAGGGTACCAAATTTACATAACATCTGATCATGGAAATATAGAGGCAACAGGAATAAAAAATTTAACTATAAAGGATAAAATAGGGGCCATAAGTCGAGGAAAAAGACATTTGCATTTTACAAATGAAACACTCTTAGACAACTTCAAGTCACAAAATACCAATATAGAAGTTGGTAGAAAAGGCTTATCCCTTTTTCTAAAAAAACAAGAAGCATTTACATTAGAGAACAGCCAAGTGATTACACATGGTGGCTCTCATATTTGGGAGGTCATAATACCTTTTATCAGCATCAATGAATAGTAAAGGAAAATATATAGGCATTAGTAATCAAATACCATTAGTTGTATTTGAATATGCAGTAAGTGATTATATCAGCACAGGACAGATCAACTCAGAAAAGTACCTTAGTTACCTAAAGGAATTCACTAATGGGGAAAATAGGGCAAATAAATCTCTAAATCAATTAGTCTTAATATTAAAAAAAAATATAGAACTACTAGATTTAGTTTCATTGAGAACGAATAGAAACTTTGCTAATTTAAGCAATAATGATCAATTGGGATTGCTTGTATGTATGTTTTCATTAACATTCCCAATTGCATATGATATTTTAATAGCCTTCTCATCTGTATTTAAAATACAAGATGTTATAAGTAAACGAGTCATTTTAGAGAAAATGGGATCTCTTTATGGATCTAATCGTTCCATGATAATAGGATGTGACGAAACTGTGCGATTATTTATAGACATTAAATTAATTAATAGACAAAAAGTTGGGCTTTACTCAAAGGGGAAAAAGCTAACAATATCCAACAATTTAATAGCTGAATTAATTATCTATGTAGGAATAACCTTATCTGGTTCAAAGTCTCTACTTGTAGAAGATGTCGTTCATAAGCCATGGTTCTCATACTTTGATATGCCTGATGAATCAAACATTTTATATAGTCAATTAATTATTAAACAAGACAGTGCAGTAGGAAATGGATATCTAACCGCAATAACCAAATAATTCAAATTATCAAATCTAATAAAATGTCTTAATGCAAGCTTAAAGCAATATTTTATTAACTAATAGCTTACGATAGCAATTATCTAGTAACTTATTTATTAAAGAGTAAAATGTTGAGAATGTTTAAGAAAAAAATCATTTCATTATGCTAATTTATTACATTTTATAATAGTTAGTTCTTTAACTTATTAAACTCACTTGTCTAATAAATTTAGTATTTTAGCATCTACACATAGTATTAGCGTTCATAATGAAGTTAAAGGAGAAAATATCGGTTGAAAAAGTATTTGAAAAACAAAGCAAAATCAAATCATTTGATCACGAAGACTATAAAGAGGCCGTTCTAACTCACTTTTTGCACAATAACAATAACGACGTATCCAAGTATTATAAAGACGATTCAATAGTTTTTGCCAAAGAAATTTTAAGTCAACAATATCCTGACGAAAAAATCACAAATAAGGTTGCGGAAGAAGCTCTACAATACGGACTTTTTGAAACTTATAAAGTTCCATTCCCAGCAAACAAAACCCCCAAATTCAGTTTCATAGATTTGTTCGCAGGTATCGGGGGATTTCGATTAGCAATGCAAAATTTAGGAGGCAAATGTATTTTCACTAGCGAATGGGACAAGGACGCAAAAAAGACGTACAAGACAAACTTTGGAGAACTTCCATTTGGAGATATTACCAAAGAAGAAACCAAATCATATATCCCCGACAATTTTGATTTATTATGTGCTGGATTCCCTTGTCAAGCATTTTCTATCGCGGGTAAACGTGGTGGATTTGAAGATACAAGGGGAACATTATTTTTCGATGTAGCAGAAATAATTAAAACAAAGAAACCCAAGGCAATATTTTTAGAAAATGTTAAAGGATTGAGGAACCATAATGGTGGAAAAACATTGGCTACAATTTTGAATGTTTTAAGAAATGATTTAGGATACTTTGTTCCTGAACCTCAAATCATAAATGCAAGGGATTTTGGTGTTCCTCAAAATAGAGAAAGGATTTATATCATTGGATTCAGAAAAGATCAAAAAGTACAAGATTTTGAATACCCAAAACCCTTAAACAGAAAAGTAGCCTTTTCTGATATAAAAGAAAAGGATGTTCCTGCAACCAAATACTTCCTTTCAACTCAATACCTACAAACTTTAATCAATCACAAAGCACGGCACGAGAATAAAGGAAATGGGTTTGGATATGAAATTATTGCGGATAATGGGATAAGTAATGCAATTGTTGTTGGAGGAATGGGTCGAGAAAGAAATTTAGTAATTGATCACAGGATTACAGATTTTACACCTACAACTCATATTAAAGGAGAAGTAAATAGAGAAGGAATTCGAAAAATGACACCACGCGAATGGGCAAGACTACAAGGTTTCCCTGACAATTATTTAATTCCTGTTTCTGACGCATCCGCATATAAACAATTTGGAAATTCAGTTGCAGTACCTGCTATTCAAGCAACTGCAAAGGAAGTTTTAAAAAGAATAGGACTATTGCAATGATAACAGGTAATAAAGGGGAATGGAGTGAGATTTACGCACTTTTAAAAGTAATATCCGACAGACAACTTTACGCTGGCGATAGTAATTTGAATAAGATTGAAAGTTTAATCTTTCCTATTATAAAAGTACTTCGTGATGAATCTAATGGAACTTTTGAATTTAGTTATGATGACGATCTAGTAATTATTAAAAATGGAGAGGAACAAATTAGAATCCCAATAAATGACTTTCAAAATAATGCCCAAATTCTTCTTACAAGACTACATGAGAACAGCACTTCAGCATTTTCTATTCCTGAAATTGAGAAATTTATAAATTCATACAGTAGTAATTCAATAAAGGCGAAGTCGTCCATTAAAAGTGATATAAGGATTGTTATTCACGATCATAGAACGAGAACCAACCCCGAATTAGGTTTTAGTATCAAATCTCAGTTAGGGGAATCCTCAACATTGTTGAATGCTGGAAAAACAACAAA
>JACCDW010024014.1_pt1 | contig 12185 bp, 8 predicted proteins | sample 7449781 | NCBI WGS metagenome assembly JACCDW01 (sample SAMN15323449, study PRJNA562643) | freshwater metagenome | isolation source: river surface water | place: USA:Blue River Watershed | collected 2017-08-18
AGCTAATCTTAGTGAATATAGTGATAAAAGTGGTATCAAAATTTTAGCAAGTGATATTTGGTCATATAATAGAGACGAATCATCTCTTGGTACTGACTATGTAAGAGGAATACTTAAGCTTTACATTTCAGATGATGATATTTTAAGATTAAATATAAGTAACTCATTTTATATTTCAAGAGTAAATAAAGAATATATTTTATCTAGCTTAGATGAACAACAAAAAATAATTTTACCTTTTGAAACTAAGTATATTTTAGATTCATATGTTGATCACGAATTAAAAGAAGATGAAAGAATTGTTGTTACTTTCAAGAGTAAAAATGATAATAAAATTAAATATTATGTTAGTTACAATGGTACTGATTATAATAATACCTTTGAGACTAACACGACAGTTTACTCATCAATTGATATAGATCATAAATTACTAGGATATTGGAAAGATAGCACAAATAACACTACAGTATACAGTGATGATTTTTTACTTAGTCCAGTAACTTTTACTACTTTGAGTAAAGTTTTCAATAATACTTATATACATAATGCAGACTTTAAATTTGGTGTTTTTTATAATTCAACTTGGTTGAGTGGAGATAATGTAAATATTAGTCAAAATATAATTACTAGAAATCAAGCTTTGTCGACTGATCCGGATACTAATCTTCTTAAAATATCACGTTCTGATGAGAATAGAATATATATATATCTTTCTGATAAGTTTTTCTACTCTCACCGCACTCCACCAACACAACAAATTGTCGCTTCTAATTATTTTGACTTTGAAATTAATAACAAAGATGTTTGGTTGAGTGGAGTTTCAGTTAGAAAGAATAATGACCCAGTTGTTTATGATTTATCTGGTAGATACCAGGCCGGTGGTAGACTAGAAATTTCACAAACTGGATATATTAGATATACACTCACTAGAAAATCAAACCAAGTTTGGCCAGATACGTTCGACGAAATATCAATTAATGAGGGAGAAAAAGCAAATTATATTTCTATACATCCATTACTAATAGATAACTCTAAAATAGTATCTGGATTATTTAAAAGAAATCTTATTAAAAATTCTACTATCGAAAATTCAGAATTTAACAATAGAGATAAAAATCTTGATGTTGATAATACAAATACTTTAAGATTAGTTAATCATTTTTTCAAAAACTCAAACAACAATGTCAAGTCTGGATTAGTCTACAAATCACATTTCATAAATGATACTTGGACTAATGGTATATTTTTTAACTCAATTTGGAATAAAGGTACCTTCAATAATGGAATTTTCAAAAGTTCATATTGGTTAGATGGTATATTCAACAACGGTAGTTTCATTGATTCTAAGGGACTTACTACTTCTACATATTTAGCTGGTTCTAACTATAACTATGACTTAACTAGTCAATATATGTCTTGGATTGAAGGTACTTTCTCAGCTGGAGAGTTCTACAAATCAGCTTGGTCAGATGGTACATTTGAGAATGGTAGATTTTATAATTCAGATTGGTATGGTGGTGATTGGAAAAATGGTATACTTGGATCCAGAAATTTAAATTATACCAATACTACACTTGGTAGTCTTCAAAGATATATTCCTACTGCAGCAACTTTCACAACATGGGAGAATGGTATCGTGGAAAATGCTTTGGTTGGTGGATCTGGTAGTGTATATTGGTTAGATGGTAAATTTGACAATGGTGAGTTCACTAGTTTTGGGTCACAATCAACAAATGAGTCTATTTGGTATAATGGAGATTTTAATGGTGGTAAACTCACACTACAAGCTAGATGGAAAGACGGAAACTTTAATAAAGGTAAATTCCTTTCTGAATTTGGCTACACTAATGTTGGACTCACTGGATCTCCTTTGACGGCTTCTTTTTATGGATGGGAAAATGGTAAATTTAATGGCGGTGAGTTTGGTAATTCAAGTACTGCGACTAACTCAGTTTGGTATACTGGTGAGTTTAATGATGGTATTTTTGCTGGAAGATATTGGTACAGTGGAACTTTTAATAAAGGTAGTTTCTTAGGAAGTGGAACTTTTAGTCTTTCAGATTCACCAACTGATACAACAGGTGAGTTTAACTTTGCTAATTCCTTCACATCAAGTTATTATGGTCTTTGGAGAAGTGGTAATGTTATTGACACGCCTGAAAAAATAAAAAGTAATGGTATAATATTTACTGAGCTCACTAAAGATAATCAAAAAGTATCAACTAATAATTTGGCTCTTTTTGATAATATGCTTTGGCTTAGTGGTACTTTTAGTCATGTTCAAGGAACCTTTAGAAATTCTCTATTTTTATCAGGTTCATTCCAAGATGGCAATTTTGATAGCAGTATATTTAATCCGTATGTCGATAGAACATTCACAGGTTCGTTCTCAAAATCTTCTTTTGCTTCAACTGCATCAATTGTTTGGGAAAATGGTAAATTTAATTCGAACTACGGTAATGGTTCTTTTTATCACGCTGAGTGGAAGAAAGGAACTTTCAATTCCGGATATATGGCTGGTGCAAAATGGACGAATGGTACCTGGAATTATGGAACTGCTGAGAATATTTATTGGGAAGATGGTTTATGGAGAAATGGTAACTGGAACGGTTCACCATTTGATTATACTTCTTTAGCAACTTGGTCTAATACAAGAGCAATGTATGTTTTGAAAGGAAAACAATTAGACTTAATAAGAAATGTTTCAAGATTTATTGGTACTTCTTCATTACATGTTATAAATGCCTTTAGTTCATCTATCGCACCTCTGAGTCTACTGACTGACCCAAATTTGACAGCTTATGTAAGCCCTGCCCTCACTTGGGGCACTGCTTCAATGGTTATGTACGGAGCTGATGCTAACACAATCATATATAATGACGACCTAAAATATAATGGAGTAATTGGTTACACAATTCCAGGTGGAGGTAGTACTGTTTATACATACAATCAAGTTAAAACTAACGCTTCAAAAGCGAGAGTATTAGGAGAATTGAATAGATCTTCTTGGAATAGAGGATCTACTTTTTCACTTAGACAGAGTAATAACCAAATATTTACTATTAATGATACAAATTACTTTACAGATGGTGGTGAATTACAACAAGTAGCCCCTCAATCTACAGTAGCTGGTTATAATTCAACACAACGACCTGACATTGCTCCTATTAGAAGATTGTATGGCCATGTCGGTAATACTTTAGCTCTTAATAATTTGAATATATTTACTGAGGCTTCAACAACCTACGAAATTAATCTAGTCTTATCGGTTGAACTTATACAACAAGTTAGTGTTGAGTTTGGTATTGGTGCTCTAACACCATATACTGCTATTTTGAATAGTGATAATTACAATACAGGTAGTGGCAGTACACTAAAAAAGAATTATTATCCAAAAATTTATGAAATTACACTAAACTACACACCAACTGCTGAACAATTAGCTGCTGAGAACTCAGATGGTGAGGTTATAGGTAATAAATTCTGGATAAGAAAAGTATCACAAGGTATTTTAAGAATTCTTTCGGCTCAAGTTACAAAGAAATCCACTGAATATCACCCTTCATATAATAATGTAGTTATACAGAACTTAGTAGTTGGGAACACCGCTTCACTTCCAAATGATGCTTATTTACGACCAACTGCAACCTCAGATAACGGCAATTTAGTAAGTATTAATTATGGTAATGGTGTGTTTAGATCTGGTATTTGGGAAAATGGTGTTTGGAACAATGGCTTTAGAGGAAATACCGAATGGTTTGACGAACAAGATTATATCTTATTTTCTGATGTGATTGGTATAGATGGTTTAACACCAACAACTAATTTAAGTACGGTACAAATCGATGATATTACTTGGAATGTCGCATTGAAATCAATAGATGAAATAACAAATCTTTCCTTAGGTGATAAAGTTTCAGTCGGTAATATAGTGGCAATTGATGTTAATGAACAAAGAAAATTAATTAAGGATTGGTTTAGAATTATTAATATTGATTATACAAATAACATTGTGGTTCTTAAATTAGTGAGTAACTTCCCAATACGAAGAATAGTAAGAGACTCTTTTAATCACTTAATATATGTTACGAAAAATATTTGGTTATCAGGAGCTTTCTTAAATGGCGGATTCAGAGGAGTTTGGAATAATGGTTTATTTAAAGGATATCCGAAAATTACACAGATGTATGAGTCTCAGATGATTGATGGTAAGATTGATGGTGGTAGATTTACTTCAAATAAATCTTCTAATCCATTAAATCCAGATTCAATTTACAACACCGGATTAGTTCAGAAAATGAGTTTTGTGGATAATAATGTTGGATTAGAGAATGAGAAGAAATATTTGAGCTTCATGGATGTTGTTTATGAGAATTTTTCAAAAAGTAATTTGAATTTACCTGAAGTAGTCTTTTCTGAAGTGCCACAATTTGATGGTACAACACAATCTGTAATTAAAAATTTACCAAATTTAGATGGACTTGTAACACTAGATGTCTTAGAAAGTCAATCAACATTTAGAGACTTTGCTGCTACTGTTAGTAGAGATTATAAACTTGGTACAAAGTTCTCTAGATTTGAAAATCTAATGCCTGATAATGGATTTTTCCTTAAACAGTTCAGTAACAACTACTCAAATCAAACTTTCGGTCCACAACTTACTATTACTAATTTCACAAATGATGGATGGGAAGTAAATGATATTACTTCAAGAATTGCAACTCAAAGCGTCAGTTATGGAGTTGGAGTAGGTGAAATGCAAATAACACCTGCTAAAGGAATTAAAATCGATTCGAATAGAAGCTCACAAACAGCTGGTAGATTAGTATTTACCTTCTCAGATGGTGGAGCACTTGTAAAAAATGGTATAGGTCCTGGTATTGGTCAATATAGTGTCTCAAGAAGACATAGTTTTGAGTTGAGAAACAATGATATAACAACTTTAGTAGACAGATACTATGCAATTGAACTTGATATTGCTTCTTCTGATTTTAGTGGTGCTACGAGTTCTAAAACTATAAATAGATACTCTAAAATATTACTTACTGATTTAAATCACCAAGAAACTTCACTCACAAAAAAAGTTGAATTCTTTTATAATAGACAGAATTTGGATCTTGTAATAGATAATCGTATATCAAATCAAAATACACAGGTAGGAACATTTGATACAAATAATTATCCACCGACTTCAAATCTTACTACTAGAATTTCATTTAGAAATATTTCATTTACTGAAGTTGATATGATTCCATTCTTCCAGTATGCAACTGCTTCCAGTATATATGATGGAATTAAAATACCATTAAAAGCAACTGCTCCTTATATTGATTATACTGATTCTAATTTTGACTTTATTGGTAATGTAAATTTGAATTTTGATACACAAGGTATTGTTCAACAACAACCTTTAAGCCAACAAGGTGGAATTTCGTCAGTACCTCAACCAAGTCCTTGGAATCCAAGTCAACTTAATAATTATAGTCAAGCATCTAGAAGTCCAGAAGACGCTCCAACTGGTGGAGATGGCGTATAATTATTTTTTAATTAACCAAAGACAACCAACTTTGCCTGTTTCAAATTTAGACACATGACCCATTGCTTCAATCTTGTGTGCCTTTTCTTTTTTTGGAAACTTTATACCTTTTAGTTTTTGTTTTCCTTTTATTCTTTTTTCACCATTACAGGATTGACAATCAGTAAAACCTACTTTACCCTTACCTGCACAAAAATAACAAGATTCGTTCTTCCAGTTTTTACCAGTTCCTTCACAAAAATCACATCCTTCTGATCCATCAAAAAGTTTTAAAATGTTTCCATTTTCATCTTTTATTTGAATTTTAGATGTTGTGTCTTTACCATCTCCTCCACATTTTTTACAGGTGACCCATCTTTCGTATTCAACTTTACCATCAAATGAATCATCTATGTATATTAAAATATTTAATTGATTCTCATTTATCCAACCAGTTAGTTTTTCTTCATCCCATCCTTTTGCTGTATTACTAAACTCATAGTTCAAAAGTTCAATTGATTCATCATAATTTGAACCCCATTTACTTTTTTTATCATATTCTTCTCTAGATTTTTCATCCATCAAAATATCATATGCCTCTGTTATTTCAGAGAAAATTACTTCATCACCACCTTTGTCAGGATGATGTGTAAAAGATAATTTATAGTAAGACTTCTTTATTTCTTTTTCAGTTGAATTAGAATTCAATCCTAAAATAGAATAATAATTTTTATTGAAATCCATTCTCGAGTTTATTTTCAATCAGATTTATACAAAATTCACGAAGTAATTCAAACTGACCACTTATTCTAGATGAAATCTCAACCGGCTTAAATGCTTCAAGACAAACATGTATATCGATCCAACAAGGATCATTTTTGAGATTTATTAAAATATTAGAAATATGATGTGTGTCAAATTCTTGTATATTTGCATAAGAAGATGAGAACTGATATTGTTCAATCTTTTTTTGTCTTTTTTCTTGATAATCGTTATAATTGTCATCAAATCTTTTGAAGAAGTTAGATGACCAAGTATCAAAGACTACTGCATCTGCTTCTAATAAATTCAATACACTCTCACAATTTTTTTGTGCAAGTATTAAGTCCTTAGTAATAAACCTTTTGAAAAATCCCATTAGTCTTCTGATTTAAATTTTTGTTCAACATATATAGCTTTATTAATCTCTTCTCTTCTTTTGACCGATTTCTTTTTGTAATATTTTCTATCTCTAAGAGATTTCATAATTTTAAGCTTGTCGAATTTTCTTTTATACTTTTTTAACGACTTTTCAAGTCCATCTTTTCCTTGTTCGATTTCAATAATAATCATAATTTAATCAATTAATTTTTTAATTTTTATATCTCTAATTAGGTTGATTCGATCACTAAGATTCATATTTTTCCATCTTTCAAAATCAATATCTACTCCTAATAATTGATATAATAAATCTATATATTCAATCAAGTTTTTATCAATTGTGATTGATGAGGCAGTAGTAATATTTACGCCAGATGATGTTATTGGATCGAACGATGATTTGTTATTTATGCTCACAGTATTCATGCTCACAATTATTATGTCTACATTTATATCCGGCCCATATTGCAGGTAATAAACAACAGAATATATGGTACTTAAATCCATATACAACAATAAATCCTGCCCAACCCCATTCTAAGTTATGAAAATCTATATCAAAAATATATTCAACCGAGTGTTCTAATATCTCAAACAATATGAACGAGATCAAAAAGATTAATAAAAATCTTAGTATGTTTTTTTTATTTTTCATTTATTATATTTTTTATTTTATTATCTCTAATTTCTTTTTCTAAATCTATCTTAAAAACTGGACATTTATCAACTCTTGAATTTGATACAAAATAACCTTGAATTTTGTTTTCATTTATTAATATATCTTCAATATCAATCATTGACTTATAGTCAATTTTTCCTTCTAAATCTCTTATGAGTTCAATATCAGAAGTCAATAAAAGTGTTGGATCAAAATCAATTTGGTCATTAGTTGAATAAGTTAAATTATAATAATAACCAGATTTGATTTTAAACAAAATCATTTTCCTCAATTTTATTTTCTTCTACACCTTCTATATTCATTTCATTTATTGTTGTAAAAACATCTTTGTTAATATGTATGATTCTATCAAAAACTTCTTGATTCAATATAGCGTGATGAACTACAAAGATATTAATATTGTAATCATTTGCAAATGATTTTAACAAGTTTAGAATGTCTTCGCAACCCTCGATGTCAATACTTGAAAATATCTCATCTAAGAAAAGAATATTGATATGTTTTTTAGTTCTAATTAACTTTAGATAAGCAATCAGAATACTAATATTTATCTTTTTTGTTTCACCGGTTGATAAAGAATCATGTTCAATTACACCACCAAATTGTTTGATTTGAGCCGTAAATGTTTCATCCAATTGAACTTGAAAAGGAAGACTCATCTTTTTAACATTATCGTTGATAAAATGATTAATCGGCTTTATAATACTTGAGATAATAGTTTTTTTAACGCCATCCTCACCAAATACTTTTGAGAGTTCTTTATAGTAGAGTTCTTTTTCCTTAGAAATAGTCTGATATTCAACACTAATTTCTTTTTTAGATTCTAATTCTTTTATTGTATTTTCAAATTCTACTACATTGACATTAGATTGACCAGATTCTCTATCTTTCTGAGACTGTAGTTTTTCTATTTGTGTTTTATAGTTTCTAAGCAAATAAGTAATATCATTAAATGACTTAGTAGTTGTATCAGAAATACCTTGAAGTTTAACTTGCTTTTCTTTAATGCCTCTGATGTTTGCTTCTATTTCATTTCTAAGAGATTCTAATGAATTCTTTTTTTCTAATAATACATCTTTAAGATTGTGGAAATGATCATTATCAAAATCGGTTCCGCAAGTAGGACACTTTCCTGAATCATATAAATCAATGTCTTTTTGAGCAGACTTAATCTCAGAGTTGAGATTAATATATTGTTCTTTTTCTGAATCAAGTTCTGTTTTAAGTTCATTTTCTTTAACTTTTATTTTTTCTACTTTTTCTTTAAGTAATTGATATTCAGATTTTCTGTCATCAATTTGTTTTTTTATCTCATCAATTTCTGATTGAATATTCAACTTTTCTTTTTCAATAGCTTTTTGAATAGACCTTTGTATAGATGAGATTGAATCATTTAGGGTAGAAATCTCAGAATCATACTTTGCTAATTGAATTTTATTAACTTTATTCAAGTCTTTAAGAATTTGATTCAAAATATTTATGACTTCTAAGTTAAATAACTTATCTAATAGCAACTGTTTTTCGTCAGTTGATAGACTTATAAAGTTTTTGAAGTCATTAATTGACATAGAAATAAAAGACTTAAATGTTTCAATATCCATTCCGATATAATTTTCAATTTTCTCATCTAAGTTTGCTTTACCTGCTCTGTCGTTTTCTAAACCATTTTCTATTAGTTTAAGTGTACCTGGATTGATTCCTCTTATTACTTCAATTTCAGTACCATTAGAAACGAATTTGATTCTATTTTGTAACTCATTATTTATTCTGTTAGGTAAAGTTGATAGGGTAGCCCATTTCTTTTTTTTCATAGACTTTACTTTACCATATAAAACATATTCAAATGATTCAATGAATGATGACTTACCATTACCATTAGAACCAGTTAATAAAATTAGTTCACCTTTTTCATTATTTAGTTTAAGAGTTTGCTCATTGTTTCCAAAACTCTTGAATCCTTTAATTCCTATTTCACTTATAATCATTTAAGTATTTTTAATTTTTAATCGAGTAGAATATTTAAATTACTATCTCTTGATAATTTTGTTACAATCATTACATCATTTATGATTTTCTGTAACTCTTCGTTTGAATTCTTTTGATGCTTCTCTAAAAGAATAGGTTTTAATTTGTTGAAAGTAACTGAATCTTTATAAACAATATAAGTACCATAATCTTTTCTAATTCTTAGAGATGAGTCTGTTATGTTTAATTCTAGTGATTCATCTTTTGTCAAAGTATTTCCTTTTGAATGGTTTGAGAATTGAGATAAGTTACAATAGATGTTTATATAGTTTTCGTTAATCTCAAGATTTATTTTAGAGTCTAGTGTAATTAGATTGAGAATAAAATCTGAAATTTTATTCGATGTTTCTTCGTCATATGAAAGAGCAAGTGAAGATTCATATGTTTCTTTTATTTCTGAAGATCTAAGTTGTTTTTTTTCAACACTATCAAAAATAAATTTAGCTATTTTTTTAAGCTTCTTCTTTTTCATAAATTTTATATTTAAATATGTTCATTTGGTTTATAGTGGTCACTTATATTTTTAATATATAAAGTTAAATCTTAATGAATTTTAGTGGCTAGGCAGAATCCGAATAAGATAGAACAAATAGTACCGGAATTATTTCCGAGAATAGTTCAATATATCAACGGCGTTTTTTATGATGGAAGTGGTAATGTTTTAGATGTAGGTGGTGCTGCAGTAAGTAACCGATACTTTGTTCAAGAACCACCAGCACCAACTGATGCTATAACCGGTGACAGATGGTATGATTTAAGTACTGGTACTGAGTTTGTTTATTTCAGTGATGGTGATAGCTTTCAATGGGTTACTCCTTTTATATCCCAAGGTCCACAGGGTTATCAAGGGTTTCAGGGTGCGCAAGGATTTCAAGGTGCGCAAGGATTTCAGGGAGCACAGGGATTTCAAGGACCTCAAGGTTTTCAAGGTAACCAGGGCTTTCAAGGACCAACCGGATTTCAGGGTTTTCAAGGTAATCAAGGTTTTCAAGGTAATCAAGGTGCTACTGGTCCTCAAGGGTTTCAAGGAACAAAAGGTGATAAGTATTCTACCTTTACCTATGATACTTTCGCTGTTCCAGATTTAGGTTTTACTGTTTCATTTACAATTGATACATTATTAGCTTACACTGAAACACAACAGGTAATAGTAACACCAATTAGTAATAAACTTGATAAGTTTAATGGAGACATTCTTGCTTACTCAGCAAGTACTGGACAAATGATTGTTGAGTGTAATGAACTTGGCGCGACATTTGGTATTACATATTCAGAATGGACTGTCAACTTAACTGGTATACTTGGTCCTCAGGGTGACCAGGGATTTCAAGGACCGACTGGTCCTCAGGGATTTCAAGGTGTTCAAGGTGATCAAGGACCAACTGGACCACAAGGTTTCCAAGGTTTTCAGGGAAGACAAGGACCAACTGGTCCTCAAGGAGTTCAGGGTTTCCAAGGTCGACAAGGACCAACTGGACCTCAAGGTTTTCAAGGTCGACAAGGACCAACTGGACCTCAAGGTTTTCAAGGTAATCAAGGTGATCAAGGACCTCAGGGATTTCAAGGTGATCAAGGGTTTCAAGGACCAACTGGTTTTCAAGGTGATCAAGGTGATCAGGGACCAAGTGGTCCTCAGGGACTCCAGGGTGATCAAGGAGTTGAAGGACCAACTGGGTTTCAAGGATTTCAAGGTAATCAAGGACCAACTGGACCTCAGGGATTTCAAGGATTCCAAGGTACTCAGGGTAATCAAGGGTTTCAAGGACCAACTGGATTTCAAGGTTTTCAAGGATCTACTGGACCTCAAGGATATGGTGCGACTGGTTTTCAAGGACTTCAAGGGCCAACTGGTCCACAAGGATTCCAGGGTAATCAAGGACCAACTGGTCCACAAGGATTCCAGGGTAATCAAGGATTTCAGGGATTGACTGGTCCACAAGGATTTCAAGGTAATCAAGGATTTCAAGGTAGAACGGGTTCTAATGGTGCTACTGGATCACAAGGACCAACTGGTCCTCAGGGGTTTCAAGGCAATCAAGGATTTCAAGGACCAACTGGTCCACAAGGATTTCAAGGTAATCAAGGTAATCAAGGACCAACTGGTCCACAAGGATTTCAAGGTTCTGTTGGTCCACAAGGATATGGAGCGACTGGTTTTCAAGGTAATCAAGGTAACCAAGGACCAACTGGACCACAAGGTACAACTGGTCCACAAGGATCTGGTGCTCAAGGACCTCAAGGACCAACTGGATTTCAAGGTAATCAGGGTTCAGTAGGCCCACAGGGCACTACTGGTCCACAAGGATTTCAGGGAGTTACTGGTCCATCTGCTGACTTGTCTGTATCTAATTATGTTTCTCAAGGCATATTAAGTGCTAACCAACCATTTACAGCTAGTGATGTTTTAATTGCTTTTGTGAGTGATTTTGATCCTCAAAATTGGTGGAATGCATCAACTAAACAATTCTTACCAACAATAGCTGGATATTATGAAATTACTTTAAATGGCTGGTGGTCAGGTACATATAGTGTTAATAATCAGCATAATTTACAAGCTCGTAAAAACGGTGGTACTTTCTTAATAAGTCAAGCTCAAATAACTTCAGCTACATTTTCTGGATTTTCATCAGGTGGTACTAAACTTATATACCTAAACGGAACTACAGATTATGTAGATTTTACTGCTTATACTGGGGTACCTCAGACTCTTTTGAAAGGTAGTACATTAGGTTCGGGTACTTGGTTTAGTGCAGTACTTATTACTAATGGACAAGGAGCTCAAGGAACAACCGGATCACAAGGAGTTCAAGGAAATCAAGGACCGAC
>JACCDW010658704.1_pt1 | contig 12184 bp, 15 predicted proteins | sample 7449781 | NCBI WGS metagenome assembly JACCDW01 (sample SAMN15323449, study PRJNA562643) | freshwater metagenome | isolation source: river surface water | place: USA:Blue River Watershed | collected 2017-08-18
GGTTGAGCGCATTCCGTAGATAAGCGAGATGTCTCTGTCTTGAGTTCGGCCAGTTTCACAGTGTTGTTTCCATCGACATCTAACGCATGCTTCGCGAGGCGCAGCCCAGCTTGGATTATTCAAAGAGTTGAAGGTTTCGATTCTTTGTCGAGCGCGAGCTTCGAATTCCTCGGCTAGGTCAATTAGGTCCGCGGTGGCTGCTTCCCATTCAGCATCTCCGGCCAACCAGAGTCTTACCTTTGGCGGCATAGCCATTCCCATGCGGACCATTGCGCTGGCGTAACTGGCAACCTGTAAAACAGCGGCTCTCTTAGCAACGCGAGCAGATTTAGCATCGACTGGTTCGTAAATGAATCTACCTTGGGAATCTTTAGTGGGGTTTCCTGATTGGTCTTTTACAAGGATTAGGAAATCTGCGTAGCCAAGGAAATCTCCCGTGTATAGAACGGCTTGGTGAATTACATCCACACCTTGATTTACAGCCTCTAGAGTTTTTTGGTGAGCTTGTTTTATATTTTCAAAGTTTGATCCGGGTTCAGGAATTTGAATAAGGTTTGAGATTTGTTTGTATTTATCTACTAGTCGAGCTTCGTGAGCACGACCATTGTCGATAATGAGTTGAAGGCCTGCATCGTTTTCTTCTTCTGGTTTATTAATCTCACCGGTGATGGCAGCCCATTCAAGATTTAGGCGGTGATCACATTCGAGTTCAGCGATTAGATCGCGCGGGGAAAGAATCCACTTGTTTTCAATCAGGCGCAATTTAGTTCGCTTTCAATAATTTCAACCACTACCCGTTCGGTTCTGAGCGGGGACTGCCCCATTCTCTCACCCAATCCGAATTCAATTATGGCTTCTGATTGAGGAGTTTCGGTGTTCCTTGTTCTATTGCCTGGACATGTACTTGCGGACTCGATCATCAACCATAACCTCCTCTATATTTATAGGAGTTCTCAACTTCATTCCCTCAAGCGTACGACACCGGCTGAGTGCTACATACATCTGACCAGGGGCGAACACCCGATGCGAGAAATCAAGAATGACTCGATCAAAAGTTTTGCCTTGGCTTTTATGGATAGTTACTGACCAAGCAAGTCGGAATGGGAATTGAATAAAACTTCCAATTGCATCGTAACTAAGTCGCTTGTTCTCGTAGTTCGCCTTTAAGAGATCCCATTGATTGCGTTCGAGGAGATGCTCTGATCCGTCTGAGGCAAGCTCTATTTCGATAGTGTCCACCTTGTGATTCTTATCTAGGTTGACTTTCTTAATGCGGGCTAAGGTTCCGTTGGCCCAACGCAGAGCTTGATCGTTGTTCAGAAGCATGATTTGCGAGCCAACCTTGAACTCAAGCATCTTTTCGGTTGGGAAGTTCTTCTCGCTGAAGTATCCCGATATAGATGCCTCTGACTCAAAAAGTTCGCCGTCAAGTTGTCCTAGTTTCTCAGCATTTATCCGAGCGGAGAGAGCCTTAGTTGAGGTTAGTGTTATGTAAAACTCGTCATCTAAAGGAATAAATGATGGATCCACGTTGGAATTGAGAATCTCTAGTTGCTGCTCAGTTACTTCATTGACCCTAATTCGGTCAAGAACTTCAATTAGATGCTGATCTTTTTGACGATATACCTTTGTTAGTTCAACCATTTCACAAGTTGCATTTTTGATCGAATGGGAATCAAAAAAGAACTCGGAGCCATAGTGGTCTTCGAAAAACCCGCGTTCGCGCTCATCAACAATAGGTGGCAGCTGGTACAGATCACCAAACATTACAAGCTGAACTCCCCCAAATGGTTTACGAGGATTAGGGCCATATCTGCGTAGCGCTGCATCTATATTGTCCAGCATGTCGGCTCGGACCATAGAAATCTCATCAATTACTAAAGTTTTGAGAACCTTCATCGTTCGTTGTGACTTTGGGTGATATGTAGGACCTTTGACCTTTTCAATTGTCACATCAGGGAGAAACCCAAAGAACTTGTGGAGTGTTTCACCACCAATGTTTAGCGCTGCGACTCCCGTGTATGCGCAATAAACGGTCTCTTCTGAAAATGTGTTGGTGCGAAGATAGGCAAGAAGTGTCGATTTACCACTTCCCGCTTTGCCAGTTACAAAAAGATTTTTCCCAGCTTTAACGGAATCAATTACGTACTTCATCTCTGACGTAATCTCAAAATCGGGGGGAAGCACAATGGTCTGAGAATTTGTCATAGCGAACCATCCACCGTCACAAGAGATACGGTTTTTCCGGTTAAGGCGTGAAAAATCTGAATTCCTTGATTTAACAACACCTCAAATCGCTTACCCATAGTGGTAAATGACTCAAACTCAGTTGGTCTCTCATGAGAATCTACAAATATTTGAATGTGTGCGTGAATAAGGAACTCAAGGTGATCTGGCTTGAATGGATTTCTGAGATAGATGCCCCATTCAGCAAAACCTTTGGCGCCTTTTCGGATAGGAGAAATCTCCATGACTAGGCCATCGCTCAAAGCAATTTCCATACAGACACTCTTCAGGGTGCGTCTGACACGGAACTTGAGTCTGAGAGCTTCGGCCTCAGCGATGAGTTGGGCGGTTTCAAGTCTTAACGCCAATTCTGGCTCGGCTCTGCGAAGTTTTGAGGCAGATGCCTCATTTGAAGGTCGGCCCATTATCAGCAAGCCTCCCCTTCTAACGCTTCGTACCTTTCCTTCGCCTTCCTCAGATACCACTCGCGATTGTGTGCGGTGTAATCATCCCAGGCCTTCATTTCATCGCTCACACCATCTGATGTATGTAAGGACTTGTGAAGTAAATCGAAATTTGCATCCCCGTGAGTGGGCATGACTCTGATTCCATCAGAATTTCTAAGTTCAGGTGATTGACCATGGAGCCATCCATGAATGCCGAGGGCATCACACTCAACTTGGACTAGTTGTCCTTTTTGCATTACAGCGGGAAAGCCGTAGATGAAGTTGAATGCTTGTTCTTTTGTGTCAAAGTAGATTGACATAGGTGTGCCCGTCTGATTCCTAATAGTCACAGGGATCCTTAGGCCAATAAATACGTATCGTTTGGGTATGTAACCCAACTCCGTAACAGGAGTTGGGTCAGTGACCAAAGTGGATTGATCGCAATCTAGAGTTTGATTACTCATCGGCATCTACCTCATCATCAGTGTCGCTCTCTTCAGCGATGAAGTCGGCGAGATGAAGAACATTGCTTCCTTCAACCGCCGGAAGTGTTTCAACACTCTTCAGCGAGCGCTCCAGAGCACGACTTCTGGTCGCCACAGTCTGCACAGTGTTTTGCGCGCGAGTAATTTGAACGTCGAGCTTCTCCCAAACTTTGGAGTACTTGCTCAGTTCCTGCTTTACAGCGCCCAAAATCTTCCAGACTTCGCTTGTGCTCTTTTCGATAGCCAGAGTTTTAAAGCCCATTTGAAGGCTATTTAGAATTGCCATCAAGGTTGTGGGGCCAGTGACAAGCACGCGATGCTTGTTTTGTAGTTCAGTAACTAGGCCAGGGCGACGTATAACCTCGGCGTAGAGACCTTCGGTCGGAAGGTACATAATCGCGAAATCTGTAGTAACCGGAGGATTGATGTACTTTTCATTGATCTTCTCGGCTTCGGCTTTGATGCGCCGCTCGATTTCGCGGCTCGCATTTTCAACATCCTCGAGTGCACCGTTTTCGATAGCCTGCACAAGTCTTTCGTAGTCTTCATGCGGGAACTTCGCATCAATTGGGAGATAGATAACTTCACCATCTATACGACCAGGAAGTTTGATAGCAAACTCAACCTTTTCATTTGAGCCATGTCTTACAGCGACATTTTGATCGTACTGATCCTTGGTGAGCATGTCCTCGAGTTGTCGGCCTAGTTGAACTTCTCCCCAGCCACCACGATTCTTAACATTTGTTAGAACTCTCTTTAGATCACCGACGCCGGTGGCAAGATTTTTCATCTCGCCAAGACCGCTCTGTACGGCACGAAGATGCTCGCTCACTTGCTGGAAAGATTCGCTGATTCGCTTATCAAGCGTGCTCTGCAATTTCTCGTCGACAGTTTCGCGCATTTTTTCTAGTTTGGCTTCGTTGCCTTGCCGCATTTTTTCTATCTCGGATTGAAGGGTCTCACGCACCTCTACTATGCGACGCTCATTCTTTTCCGCTTGATCCTTAAATTCACTCTTGAAACCTTCGAGGGTGGTATTGATTGAGCGCTCCAGGCTCAGTCGGCTTTGTTCAGCTTCCTGCCTGTTTCCGCGGCTTTCATCGCGAAGCGAAGTCGCTAACTTCTCCATGGATTCCTGAATCAGCTTGAAGTTTTCTGTCTGGCTGCCGCGCAGCTCATCCTTATGACGTGTCAGATGATTCAGTGAGCGTTCCTCAAAGGTAGCGAGAATTGGGCCAAAGGCTCCCGAGAAGTCCACGTCTACGGGGGTTGGACTTGTCGCTTTTCTGGTTCTTAAGATACTTACGATTAGTAATGCAAGTGTTGAAACTGCTAGTAGGGTATTGATTGTTTGTAACATTTTTTTCCTTTGTTAGTCGATGATTTCTATTTCTTGGAACTGCAGCATCACTTTTTCAAAGTGAGTTTTCTTTGTATTGAAGTGGTGGCCACAGAAATACAGAAGTCCTGTATTAAAGGTCACTTCAAATCGCGCTCTGCCGGGGCAGATCTCGCAATAATCAATTTGGGTCGTCTGGCTCATATGTCTACTCCGTAACTCCAAGTTCTTCATCGGATCTTGCGACGCATTACGACTGGTTCTAGCTTGACTCCAGACACATGGCGCATCCCTGTGATTGCGTTGCGAATTAGCGATTCGGTATCGTCGTTATGGCAAGTAAATGAGGCGGCTTGTTGCTGTCCGGCAACTTGCAGATCAATTACTTCAACATGTGCGCGGATTGAGTGGCGAAGTTCTGGCGGCGATTCATGATCACCGCTTGTCCAGTACCAAGTTGTCCATTCACCAAAACCATTTGCGCACTTATCTACGGGCGAGATTCGCATTAGATGATTAGGCATCATGGCAATCTCGATGACCACTGACTTCTTGCGATAACGACGTACATGCTGGATACCCAACTCTCTGAGTTCAGCGATCATGTATTCGGTATCGAGAGTTAGCGCGACCTCCGGATGCATATCGCGCAGGTCTCCGGGAGCTGGAGTGTTACGCCACATTGCTAAACACCTTTGCTAGTTCGCTTGCGTGTAGTGATTTGCGTAGGTGGATGACGGGGGCCGGACTCTGGGAGCCAAATAGAGGTCGGGAGGTCAGGTGATAACCGTGGGCACACTTCGGACAGCGATAAACACGCGATTCCACTTTTGCCAATTGCCAGCCGTATTGAATTTGGCGATCGCGGTGCGCCTTAACTCGCTTGAGCGCCTGTAAGGCGTCCTTTCTGCTGCGATAGCGGACCTTGCCGCACTCGCCTTTAGGACGACCCTTCATCCGAGCAGAGTCCCCGAAACCCTTCATTCGGTCCCCTTTGAGCCGGATCGCCCGATTTAGAAGATCCAACTCTTCATCAAAAAAAGCAATGCCTTGATAGCGATGAGCTGAACGAACACCAACAAAAGCATTGATTTTCGCTGCTTTTTCCACCTGCACAAATGTCTGAACCATTTCAATCTCTTTCTCTTATCGGGCCTTGTGCCCTCTCGTACTACGCTATGTTACAGCATTTTGTAGCAACGCAACTCCAATAAGGATTCTGTAGCTCGATTTCCTTGAATCACGCTCAATCGGACCGCTTGAAAGGCTTTGTCGGGGCGGCTTGCTACAATATTTGCTGTAGATGGAGGGTTTATGTCAAAGGTCCTAGTGGGTAAGGGGGTCTCTACTGAGACCGCTCAGGGGGTTCCCTCGATAGCCCATGCCCCGTTTAGGTGGACAGGACAGGCATCCCAAGTGGTGGCAGATCTCGGCACACTTTTGACGCGCGAAACTTCAAAAGTGAATGACGCACTGACGCTCTCCCTACAGGAACTTATAAGCTCCGAGATTCAGGAGCTGTTTGGCGGAACTCCTAAATCTTTCAATAGATCTGGGTTGAAGAAGTTAACAAATTCCATTGCGGCCACAGGAAGTGGTGGCATCGAACGTACGGCTGAAGCCCTTTCAGAAATCTCCACTTACGAAAAGTTCGTTTCAAACATAACTACTCAACAAGCTGTAGACCGCTTGAGAAATTCAGCTGCAGACTTTAGAAAAGCCAAAACTTTCCTTGCTCACCAAGCTAAATTTGTCAATGCATTTTTAAGGTTTTGGAACGACCATGCTGATTCCCTGTCAAAGAAGGAAAAGGTTTCTCTCGATAAAGATATTTCTACCCGTGAAGAATTCTATCTATGGTCGGAAGAACTACTTCGTAGCTGGGAGCGTTTGGGCGGCGTGGGCTCCACTCGCAATAACAAGATGTATCAGGCGTATTGGAATAAGTTCATACAAGCTATCGATTCTGAGCGAGATGACAATTACTCAATTGAGCTGATCAAGACTATTGAAAGAGAATACTTAGATAAAGAGCATTCAGAGATATTTATTAAGCACTTGAGCAATGTTTCAACTGTTAACCGTAATTCAATTGCATTCAAGGCGCCAGCGCAATCCTCTATGAAAGTTGAGGGCGGAGTTATTTCAATCAGCACTTCTCTAAACATGAGTGCGGATTCACTTAATATTCTGAAAGAGAACCTCGCTTTTCTCTGTGCCCAGGAGACAGTCCTTCAGTCAAGGAAATTAGAGATCAGCGAAGAGATTCGGGGTGGTGTAGCTACGCTCATCGTCAGTTTTACCGCTCCCAAAGAGCTAACTGTTTTTAGAAGAACGGTGGACTTAGTAAATAAGCTCATTAAAGAGGCCCAAAAAGAACTCGTATAGAGTTGTGCCCCAACGTCTTTAATCCGGGGGTAGATATGCCTTCTCCTAGCAATCTCGGTGAGTTGAGTATTGCTGAACTGCGGGCAATAGTTGCAGAGAAGAAATCCCAAGATCCTGAGACCGTTATGGCTATTTTCGAACATATAGCAGAACGCGCCTACGCCGAAGAAGATTATCAATCAATGGAAGATTGGTTTCATCAACTTTCAGAGTATGCCAGTGAATTTGAATTTGATTCCGCCAAAGCACATGCCCTATACAAGATTGGCTTTTCTAGATTCCTTCAAGATAAGAATCAAGAAGCGATACTCGCCTACTCTGAGGCAGAGGCGATCTATGTTGAATTATTTGACGATATCCACTACTTCGAATGTATGAGGGCGAAAATTGATGCACACTTTGCCGACAGTGAGTATCAAAAGGCGATCTCACTTGGCGAAGAACTGCTTGAAAAGTCACTTGCTGCTGAACAATTTCAACTAGCAGGCAATGTTGCGTTCGTAATTGCAAAATGTTATGACGAATTGGACTATGGTTCAATGTCAGATTTAACAAATTCATACGTTGAAGCTGCAACACATTATGCAGAAGAAGCAAAACAGCATTTCATGAATGCTGGCGAATCGAGTTTAATCGCCGAAGTATCTGCTTTCTTGGCTGATCTTGACGTTGAAGCTGATGAAAAATCTAGGTTGAGATCCATTGAAGAGGCAATTTTCCTGTTGAATGAAAAAGGCAACCTGACTCTAGATGAAGAAGAGAATCTTGCTGATTATTATGAGACTAAAGCAAGAATTCACTTGGTAATGGACAATTTGCCCGAGGCCAGAGCTAATTTCAGAATTGCAATTTCCAACTATGAATCTCTTGCCGAGAAATCAGTTTACAATTTCTTCAGAAGGCGAGCGGTCTGCTATTGGCAACTTTCAATTATCTGCCGGCGAGAGGAAGACTTAGAAGCTGCGTTAGAGGAGATAAATTCGGCCCTTAATTTCGCCCTCCTCACAAATGAAGAAGAATTCTATTTTAGACTGGTTGAGGACCAAGCGTTTATCTATTTTCACTCCGACAAAGAGGCTCTTGCCTTACGAGCCTGCAACGATGCTATCCATCGATATGAAATAGAGGAGGAAGAAAAGCCATTTGGGTCTTGGCTCTACTTTGGCTTTCTTATGCTTAAAACTTCAATTCTGATCTACTTTGATTTATGGCGAGAGGCTTTAGATACCTTGAAGAAGATTGAATCTATCTCTGACTACTTGGTTCCTATGAATAGGGCGATTCGCATAGATGTATATAGAGCTAGATGTCTATATGGACTCGACCAGATTGACGAGAGTTACGAAATTCTTGAATCAGTTCTAGTGGATTTCGATTCAGAATCAATTGAAGATGAAGATATTGCTGATGCCTTTGAAATAAGGGGGCGGATTCTGATTAATAGAGGTGAGATTTCGGGCGTAAATGACATCAATAAGGTCATTGCTTATCACTCTGGGAGGGGTAATGATGAAACGGTTTTGGAGCTTGAACAACTTATTTCTCACTAGAAATATAAAGGGTTAATCACGATTTTCTATTTAAGAATCTAGATAAGTCTCCCTTGAATTCTGTGCCTTGATGGAAAGCTGGCCCAGTTCTTCCGTACGGGAAGTGAAAGAGTCTGACTTCAAAAGTGCTTGAAATGAGATTTGGTTTATGGAGTGTTTCAACTACTTCACCTTTGCTAATCCGCTGCTTAATATCTTGTAGGTGTTTTTCTTGGAGGGAACTCAAAGTTTCATATCTTGGATCGTTAAGTTCTTGAAAAAAGAGGGCTAGTTCTTTCAATCTGAACCAAGTACGGAGGCCACCTAGTCCCTTGATCTCTACATAATGTGGAATCGGCTTCTGATGTACCAGCCTTTTCATGCTGTCTGGATGTAGCGCTATTAACTCGGCGATTTCTCTGGCTGAGTAGAAGGGGATGCCGTCCTGATCCACCGGGTTCGAACTTGGCTTAGCTGCTCTTGTTGACAAATTTCCCCTTTGTTTTGTATCGCTATGCAGATTTTATACCTGATTTCCGTTTTTCAAAGGGTGCAGAGTTTGAGGAATGCACCAATATAGTTGGCTCCAGGAACAAATGGAGGTATCCGTTGAAATTAAGACTGTTTTCTATCGGTTCTTTCCTCTTGTTACTTCTCTTGTCTTTTGTGAATACTCAATTTTCCAAACCCCAAAATACAAAGGGAAATGAGGTCGTTTCAGATATTCCACTCTCTGAAGATTTTGAGGCAAATGATTCCTGGCTGTATTCGCTAGTTAAGCCGAGTAGGGAGATAAACCCTGATGATTTGTACACATTTGAATGTGAAATAAGAGCTAAGAAGCCGAAATTTCTCTCAAATACTTGTGCAGATCTTGGGAGTGCTCTCTTCAACATAAGATGGAGTGTATGGAGTTCTTTGGGTGGCGTTGGAGAAGGTAAATACCGAGAAAACAACTGCAACCCGAATTGCGCCGAAGGAACGATTTCTACAAAACCAGCGACTGTAAACCTCACAAACTTAATTTTTGATGGAAAACGCTATTTCTTCACGACGGCAAAGATTCGTTTTAAAGGGGTTTCCTACGCTGACGGAGAATATGAATTTATCTGGGATGTAGCGGAGTTTTATCGTGAGGTTCCGGAAATGCGCTCTCTAGAGATTCTTGAGGATTAATCAGTACAACCAATTTGTCAGTCTCGTGTTGTATATTTGCCTGTAGGTCAAAGAGGTCGAACGTTCTAGCCCTTTAGCTAGTTCGACACCAACCGCGCTACCGCGCACGGTGGTCCTAAAGGAAGACCGGCTCGGAGGAAAGTCTTCCGAGAAGTGCGGATCTCCAGCTAATGCATCGGGGTCCAGTTAGGGCCGGTTTGTCATGTCGGAAAAGCATGAATCGCAGGAACATTTATCAGTAGTTCTCAATCTCTCAAGAGATTCCTACCAGGCAATTTGTGGGTGTGGTTGGAGTTCGACCATTTCTTACTTTGAGGAGGTCGACCTCTTGAGGGCTATGCATGCCCACGCTGTGGTGACCTTTGGGAGCTACAGATGAAGGCGATGTCAGTGGCTCTATATATGGTGGTGATGTCCAGGTGAAAGGAGAACCTATAGACAATCGGGAGACCGAAGATCAACAACTGTGGAAGCAACTTCCACACACTGAAGGTGAAGAACGAGCGGAATTACTTATCCAGCTCGCGCAACAAGCGATCTATAGATCAGCAGGTGGCGAGGCTCTTGCGTTAGCAGAGGAAGCGCATGAGATTTACAAAGCGATGGGCGCAAAAGCATCCAGTGTTGCTATGGCAAATGCGATAACGGGAATCGGTTATTCGCTTAAAGAACTAAATAGAGTTGATGAAGCAACAAAGGTGTTAGATGACGCGATTGATTTACTGCGCGAAAATGGACATCCTTTTGTTGTCGATACGATGCGAACCAAGGCCGCTTGGTACGCAGAGTTAAAGCGTTGGGGAGATGCCATCGCTACATACTTGGAAATCATTAGAATCAATGAGATTAATGGACATACCGAGTTTGTAGGTCGTGATCTTTTCCAGATTGCTCATTGCCTTCACGAAAAAGGTGACTGGCACGGGGTAATTGAATACGCATTAAAGGCACGTGAGATCTTTAAGTCAGAGAAACTGATTTATGAGATTAGCTGGTGTGATTTGAATATTGCTGATGCGCACACGGAACTCGAAGATGGTTTTGCCGCCATCGAATGGGGACAACGGGCGTATGACATAGGAACTTTGCGAAAAGACAATGAAGTTATTTGCAAAGCCGCTTATGTGATTGGACGGGGCCATGTTCTGGCCGGGCATTATGAGGATGCTGAAAATAGATTAGCTGAGGCCCAGGATTTGGTCGCAAAATCAGGTGACTGGAATCAGTTGATCAAGATAGAGACACAATTTATAAATCTCTACCAATTGACTGAGCGTGAAGACGCTGCGGCGGAGACTTTCCGTCGACTTTCTACTCTGAAGGAAACTTTGGAGTAGAAATAAACAAGAAAAGTAGCCGGCCCTTTCCTATCAGGGTCGGCTATTTTTATTTTAAGATCGGATTTCCTGAATCTGGCATTTTCTGCCAGCCGCACTCAATGCATTCATGGGTTGGGTCGTTATCGGTAATGCAGCATCCGCCAACTAGGTATTTGGACGGATCTGGTTCGCCATCGGGCATTCCCCAGATTATTTCGCGTACGCCGGTGGTTGAGCCGCAATAACCGCAGGTAGTAATTTTTGGCATTAGGAACTCCTGTTTTCGGCAATAAATTCGCCAAAAGCTTGATGGATAAGTTCCTTTGCTTTCTTAATTCCGACTTTCTGATCTTCTATTTCGAATTGAACTGAAGGGCCTTGAGAGGTCATAAAGAATCTAGCTTTCTTGCTTTCAAGGTCAAAATACCCCGCTTCAAATAGAGCCTTGTTGGGTCCAATAGCTTGTTTCTCAACTACTTTCTTTATCGGCAACTCTGATTCAAGCTCGGACCAAGTTTGCTTTCCAAGAACAACTAAGTCACTTACTTGTTCTCTGGTTAAAAACCAACTCAAGAAATCGCGATTCTCTTTTTTAAACTCACTTTGGATTTTGCGCGGGATAGAAGCAAAACGTCTAGTAGCCCATGGAAATACATCAGTGTGACAGACGCGTGGCTGAAGCTTATTAAGCGCATAGAACGTAGCTCTGAATCCCGTTTGATTAACCATCTCAGCGTAGTCAAACCATGTATATGGATTTTTTTCGAAGTAATTCTTACAACCATCTAGGACCTGAGTAGCAGAATCATCATTCATTTTTGAGGAAGCAGATTGATAATGGTCCCTTGAGAGTCCCAAATCGCTTAAATGAATTAGGCGACGATCGGTAGTTTTGGCGGGAAACTCGACGCTACTGGGATTCAATCCAATCGAGATAATATTTGAGGATTCGTAATCTCCAAAAAAAGGTACCGGGGTTGTGTCTTCTAAGATTTCCGAACGCATCTCTAGAGGGTATTTGTTCAGGGAAGGTGATTTGATTCTTTCTAGAATTACTTCGATTTCCGATGTAGCGTTCAATTAATTGGGCTTTCTGGCATTTTCATCTTCAACTTCATGCATAACTGACCAAACACGGGATAAGGCATGCGCAAACTCATGTCCACGGACTTGGGCAACTTCAGATTTGAAGTTTGGATAGTCGATGTTTTTTGCCATATGTTGAGTCCACTTGGCGAAGGTTTCTGAATCTGTAATAACGCGATATGGGTAATCA
>JACCDW011149089.1_pt1 | contig 12184 bp, 16 predicted proteins | sample 7449781 | NCBI WGS metagenome assembly JACCDW01 (sample SAMN15323449, study PRJNA562643) | freshwater metagenome | isolation source: river surface water | place: USA:Blue River Watershed | collected 2017-08-18
GTCCGGAACGTTCTACCCTGTGTGGGTGTCGAGAATCGAGCGGATCGGCACCAGCAGCAACCAGCTGCGCTTCTTCTTCAGCACCTATAACGTGACTGACACCGCGACGGGCGGCGTGCCCAGCACCGCAGCGGTTGAATTCGCGCAACTGGACCTGCTCAATAGCTACGGTCCAGGTGAGATTGTTGAGATCGTCCCGATCAACAACCTACAGCTGCAGTCCGGTGTGAACCTTCTGCCCTTCAATCAGCACTTCGGGCGCGGCCACGTTGTGCTGAGCAGCCTCTGGGACGGCAGCACGACGGCCATCCAGGACTTCTTCGGCGCCTTCGACTTCATCGCTGACAATCCTCCTGACACCGCCTTCTCTCAGAATAACACAAGGATCAGCAGCTTCGGCATCAGCCGCGTTCCGAAGTACATTCCGACCATCGGCCAGTCGAGGGCACTGATCGGGTCTACTGCCAGGCGGACCATTCCGGTCTACCCAAGCGATACCAACCGGTACATCACCGAGCAAGATCAGGGTGCTGGTGACACGATTGACCTCGAACTGCAGGCCGGGATCACGCCGAACAGTGCCATCGAGCGCTTCGGACAGAGCGGGTCGCTCTCGCATCGCATAGTGCGCTTGGTGGTGAACGCCGATCAGATCTCTAACAGCGACTTGACTTTCTATCAGACCCAGATCCTGCCGCGCCTGCGAATCCTACTCGGCGGGCCAGATGCACCTAGAAATCCGGTATTCGGTGACTTTTGGTTCAACGGCACGCGTTTGATGTTTTATAACGGTGATACCTGGTCCGGATAATCCAATAGCAAATCTTCTGTGTTTGACCATCGGAGGATTCCGTGGACGCACAGATCGTATCTGCCTACAGAGCTGGCGAGTCCATCGCCAAGCTCAGCAAGGCATTTGGTATCAGCGAGTACAAGATAACCAAATTACTTCGGCTGAATCAAATCGAGATCCGCAAGGATAACGGTCAACGGTTGGCCATAGACACCCATGAAATCGACAGATTATATCAATCTGGGATGACTTGTGCAGAGATAGCGGCGCAAATCGGATGCAGTGATGAGACGATCCGTCAGAGACTCACAGTGCAGAGGACCAGAAGACCGCAATCCGACTCCACGAAAGCCAAAATAGCCGACAAGAGCCGAATTAACTGGCAAAACCAAGACTATGTAGACAAGGTAAGGAAGCAGACGAGCTCTGCAGAGTACCTACGTAAATTATCTGAAGCTGGCAGGAGAAATTATCAGAACCGCCTCACGCCAGAAGTGCGCAATAAGCTATCTGAAAGCATCAGGCGAAAGTGGCAGGACGCCACCTATCGCAACAAGCAAGCTGTGCACTTTCAGGAGAGAGGAAACAGACTGACAAAGCATTCAATTGAAGCCCTCAAGTCAAAGGCGAAGCGACTGGCATGGCTGGACAAGATCAAGAGAAATAACCAAGAGCACCGCGCCGCACAACCTAGGATAAGCAGTACACAGCACCAGCTCTATTACATCCTTGACAGAGCTGGGATCACCTACCACAAGGAAGGTGAAAAGACCAAGGTCGGTTTTTACGTCGTAGACTGCATAATCCCCGCGCAGCACAGCATGGCAAGAGACCTCATAGTCGAAGTGCAGGGCGAGTACTGGCATGAGCTCGACGGGGTACGGGTCAGGGATAGCCAGAAGCGCACTTACGTCAGAAAGCACACAAATTATGACCTCCTGGAGCTTAACGAACTCGACTTCACAAGCTATGATGCAATCGCAGGAAAGCTCAAGTCTCTCGGGCTAACACTGCCACCGCGTTCTTTCACCACCTCTGATCTGGATATCAGACCAATAGAAGAGGTGACAGCCAGGTCGTTCTATAAGACTTTCCATTACAGCCATTCAGTTCGCAAGGGTGCGGTCACGTTCGGCTGTTATGTCGGTGATCACTTGTATGCCGCCATCAGCTACACTTACCCAATCCGTCGACAAGTCTCTGCCAGCCTCGGAAAGGAACTGAAGCAGGTGATGGAGATATCTAGGATGGCGCGAGCCACCGACGCCGTTTGTCCGAATTTGCTATCATTTCTGATAGGCAAGACCAGAAAGATGCTACCACCATCTGTGGACACCGTGATTTCCTATAGTGACTTGACATACGGCCATGGCGGCGGAGTCTACAAGGCCGCTGGATTCAGTAAAGACAGAGTGATCGCACCGGATTATCACTACGAATCAGACGTGGCCAGATACCACAAGAAGACCGTCTGGGACAGGTCAAAGCGCATGAAGATGACCGAGTCCGACTATGCTGCTAAGCACGGTCTCCGCAGAGTCTACACAGGTGAGAAGTTTAGGTGGGTTTACCGGCTGTCACGTTAACACTGGGAAGTCTGGCCTCAATATCTTGACCGAATTCTTTACCAAATGCAGTTTGAGAATCGATTCTGGCTGATAGCCGGTCTTCTCAGCGTATTCCTTGATATGATGATATGCCGAGGAATACGCGGTCATCACTTCTGAGCCCCCGAAGGCGAACCTGTCGTTGATGCCGCCACAGTCATACTCAGGGTTCGGCACGTTCAAGTGGCTCATGTCGTATTGGTACAAGTCGAATGGCTTTAGCGGCTCGCTGTCGAATCTGGCCCTGAACACGCAATCGAACTTCATCTTCATCGCCTGCTCGTACTCCTGACGCAGCGTGTCAGCCTGGTTGATACTATAGTACATGCTTATCAGCCCGACATCCCACCTATTAAAGAATGCCTTCTCATCGATTGTCTTGCGATACTTCTCGAAAACAGGCTCCATGACAGAGAACCGCTCTTGGATGTATCTGATCCTGCTCGACTGGCCTATCATGTTCTTCAGGGCATTGGTGTCCGACTCATTGACCCACGACTTGGACCAAGACTGTATCTGAAGGGACGGCGTCTCTTCCCAGAAGTGCATGAAGACCATGACGACATAGTCTTCCGACAGATCCTTGATGAATTTCAAGACACGGTGGGCTAGTCGCGTACGCCCAGACACGCAGACGGCGATTCTAGACATGACTGCGCAGGTACTCGTTCAGGTCCTCTGGAGTGCCGATGCCGTGCATCTCATCGACCATGAATGGCACTATCTTCCTTCCAGATTCTATCAGCTGGTTGTAAACCGGAGCATTGTAAAACTCATTGTTGACCCTGATCTGCCTCTCGATCATCTGCTCGGCAGCCCCCACAAAGTCAGCCCCGCGCTTGAAGTAATATACCCCGCAGGTGGCGTCGTCGCTTATGACCACTTTCTCGGCCACCGTCGTGACCAGCCCGCCTTCTACGCGCACGTAGGACCACTTCGGATGATTCGCCTTGAATGTGAAGATGATACCATCGTAGCCAGCGGCGCGAAGCCTGTCGAACTCGCTTTCATCATAAGAGATTAACTGGTCGCTGTTGGCGATGATTAACTCATCGTCGTTGTTTATCAAGTGCTTGGACAGTAGCACTGTGCATGCTGCACCCTCTGTCAAACCGCTAGTGATGATCACTTCCACGTTGCCATGGATCTTGGCCAATGCATCCGCATACCATGGGTAGCTGGTCAGATGCTCCTCTCTGCATATGAGTATCAGGTGCGCCGCATTCGGCAGCGTGCGTGTCACTCTCTCTATCATCGGCAGGCCGTTGACGTCCACAAAAGGCTTTGGCAGCTTGTATCCGGCATTGGCGAAGCGAGTCCCGTCGCCAGCCATTGGGATCACTACGTTCATAAGTGAGACCTCACATATTCCAGAGTGACCTCTGAAGGATCGCTCACCTTTATCACTTTCTTCGCTCCAGACGACTTCGCGGCTCTGAGCCCGATCTCACTGTCCTCAAAAATGATCGTCTGCCTTGGGTCTGCTCCTATGCAGTCCATGGCCAGTTTATAGCCTTCCGGATCAGGTTTGGGCTTCTTTACGTCCTCGTTTGTTACTACTGCGTCGAACATGCGCAGGATCCCGAGGCGCTCCAGCATGAGATGGGCGGTGGCTTTGATGCTATTTGTTACGCAGGCCGTAAGGATTTTGTCAGAAGTCAATTCTTCGAGCATGTATATCTTGCTCTGATTTGGCCTGATCTTGTCCTTGATCGATTGTAGCGTCAGAGCTTGCTTCGTAGCCTGTATCTTGATGGCGAGTTTATCTGGTATGTTCAGCATTTGCAGCTTGACGCGGGTCGGCAATCCGTTGAATTCAGATTCGTGATCAGACCTGCTGATCGAGATGTTCAAGTGCTGCATCAGAGCGGCGTTCAGAGCCTCGAAATGCCAGTCGCAGGTGTCTATTAACACTCCGTCGAGGTCGAATATCACACAGCTGGCATGCATCAATAGTGACCATCGTATGAGTGCAGTGCTGACTCAAGTTCAACGACGTTCTGAGCCCAAGTTATGTCATGGTGCCAGCCTAGCTCCGCGATGCGTCCAATGTACCTGTAGACGCCGTCGATCCACATGACGGTTGTGTGTTTTGGCTTGAGTCCAGAGGCCAAGGAAGCGCAAAAGAAACCGCTTCCGACGCTATAGAAGTGGTCAAACCTCGGCAGCATCGCGATAATCTGCCGTCTAGTGTAATTGACTAGCCCCAGGGTGCCATCGAAAGCTGGCGTGTTACTCAGCCAGAGGATATGGGCCTTGTCCCTCCAGCGGTCGACGATCTTACGCACCGCGTCGGCGTCTGCCCAGCTCTGGCCCGATTTTGCCTGGCTCTCGATGGCGATGATCGGCTTGCCTGGCGTCAGCCTGCCTATGAATTCTGCGGCTGTCGTCTTTTCGGCCTCTGAGAGATATATCAGCGGCCTTTGATCAGCCACCTCGATGCCCAGTTCGGAGGCCATTCTCTTCGAGCAGTCGATCAAGCTGAAATTCGGGTCTTCTGCCTTGTATTGGTTGAATTTAGCGTAAGGCGTCAGCTGGAACGCCAGATTGTACTGGTTGTCGTGGAAATGTCTGATGCCGCTCCAGCACCCGTCGACTGGAATGATTTTATTGACAAACGGCGCGCAGTCAAACGCGTCGGCGCACTGGGCCTGGACGGCCACGTCGACGACGCAACCGAACGTCTCAGAGATTAACTTGATCGCTGGCATCCCAAAGATGCAGTCGCCGAAGCCGAAGGCTATCTCAACGCCAGCTCTCATCGATCACCTAACTGATCCTTGCCAATTCATCCTGCGCTTTATTTAGCCCTTCGATCGCCTTCGCTATCTCGTCCACAGCAGTCGTGTTGATCTCTGTAGCGTCGCCGATCTTCTCTTGAGCCGTCTCGAGCTCGGCCATGTTCTTCTGGCGTTCTTTCTCGATTGGTGCCCTGCGTCTCTCGAGGTCTTTCTTAAGCTGCTCCTCACGTTTCCGATCTTCTTGTGCCTTCTGAGAGCTCTGCAGCTTGCTTTGCTGGTCATCGACGCCCTTGACAGCAGTATTCAACTGGCTCTTGATATCTCTGGTCTGCTCAACGCCGCCGATGGTAGGGGAAATGGCTTCCTGAATGATCTGGTCTAGGCAGTGGTAGAAGCTCATTCGCCCTTCTCCTTCTTCAGACCCTTGTTCTGGCCGGACTGGCTGTTGCCCTTGACATTCTTGGGCTTGAACTCCTCGCCTTGTCCGCCGAAGATGTCGCTGAAGGCCTTCGTAACTGGCACCTTGAGCTCACCGCAGACTTTTGCAGCCAGACCCAAGCTCGGGTTACGGCCACCTGGGTCCGTACCGCCCTTGCGAGGCTTACGCAAGATGCGGCTGATGGCGGGCGGATCGACGCCCACTGCGTTTGCGAGGCTGGTGACGGTGTGGCCAGATCGCTCCATGCCGGCCAAGAGTGAAGTGCGGTCAACTGAGGCCTTGTCAATGGCTAGGTTGAATTCCGGCTCTTTGTCTTTGTCCAAATTATCTTGACCAGTCTCCTCGTTGACCACGCGCTTGATGTGCCGATATTGCCGGAGGAACGACTCCACGGCGACGGCAGTTTTGGCTTGGTTGCGCATGTCGAACAGGGTTACCTTCGTGCCGTCTGTGTCCCAGATCAAGAACGTGCCTGGCTTTACCTTCAGGGACTCGGCAGCGACTTGGCCGATCCTGACTGATGCACCTTCTGACGTGTACTGCATCAGCTCTTCGGAGGTGTCAAACCTGTCTGGCGACGTAGCCATGTTGATGAGCTGCTCGGCGATGTTGTCTTCAGCCAGAGTCTTGAGTCTTTCGGTTATCTTCTTGTCGATCAGCGACATGGTTCACCCCCGTTTTAATATATTTGATGTATAATTAAAAATAAATTAGGAGGCGAGATGAAGTTATCTATCATCCTTGAGAGCAACAGGAAGGCAGCCGTGGCCGTCATCACGTGCCAAGGCAAGGTCCTCCTTGGTCAGAGCACGGCCAAGGATGATCGAAAGGGCCTGTGGTGCTTCCCAGGTGGTGGCGTTAAGAAATTCGAGCCCAGTGACCGCGCCGCGACTAGAGAAGCCAAGGAAGAGATGGGTGTAACGTCTCGTGTGATAGCGGGTCCGATCAAGGCCGCTGGCAAGCCTAATGTAGAGTTCTACCATTGCAAGGCTAGCAGTCTATCTAAGCCAGATCCCAACAAGGAATTCAACGCCTGCGGCTGGTTCACACCTCGAGAGATGCGCGGCTTGAAGCTTTATCACAATGTAAAAGAAATCCTCGCAAGATTCGATATATCCTGATCCGCGTATTTAAACAACAAGATATCGGAGGCCAGATGCCAACTGATTTTTCACAGATTACATTCGATAACAAAACACATACTTATCGCTACGGGACCCAAACTCTGCTGAGTGTCACCTCGGTGATAGACAGGCTAAAACCGCCCTTCGACAGGGACGGTATCAGCGCAAGGCTGGCGGAAAAGGAAGGGCGTGACCAAGCTGAGATACTCAAGGAGTGGGAGAGATCCGGCGAAGAAAGCCGAGACAAAGGCACCAGAGTGCACGCCTATATAGAAGATGTGCTCGACGGCAAGATCGACCCCACGATGCGGGCCATCAACGACAGAATCCCCGAGATGGATGCGTTCGATGAAGCCTGGAGGCGGATGGTAGGCGGCTTGAACGTCAAGACGGTCGAGAAGGAAAAGATCATCGGCGACTCAGAATTCGGGGTGGCCGGCCGCTGTGACGCCATTCTCGAGTTCAGCGGCAAGCCTTGCATCTTCGACTGGAAGACAGGCAAGAAATTCGACGAGTCAAACCCGTACGAAAAATTATTGCCGCCTTTCGACAGCGAGGACAACTGCCACCTGAACGCCTACAGCATCCAGGTCAGCCTGTACCGTCTGATGATTGAACGGAACACGGACATGCGGATGGGTGACCCTTACATCCTCCATCTGCGCGCCAACGGCTCATTCCACCTGTACCGCGCCAAGGACTACAGGGCTCGCATCGAGGAGTGGCTTGCTAAAGGACTACCGGATGAATTCACAAGCGACCCGAAGGCCGAGGAAAGTGCCAAGTTCCTTCTGAAGCGGATGGACGCCATGTCTGACGTCATCCCCAAGCTGTGCCTAAAGACTCAGAAGGAACTTGCCAAGTCCACCGTTGCCTTGCTCAAGGTGCTGCAGTCCCTTAAAGGCGGTAAAGATGTTTCGTGAGTACAAGCTAGTCGAAAGCACACTTGACATGCTCCGAACCATGTACTTGGTCGGCGGCGTGAACGACATTCACACCATAGTGAAGTTCGCCAAGGACAGACTTGATAAGGACATATCGGTTGACTATGTCAATCGTACCTTTCGCAAGCTGTCCAAGATGGAGATCCTGCACGGCCATCAGACCGGCTACACCTTCGCGAAGGACCCTGCTGAGATAAAGCTCGGCGAGATCATGCGCCTCTTTATGGTTAGCACCGAGGACCAATCTCTCTTTAAGCTTGAACAATTGATCTTCAAATCTTTAGACAACGTTTCGCTCAAGGATTATCTAGACGATGCTAATTGACACCCACTGCCACCTTGGCGGTTGTCTCTCGCCTGAGTTTATATGGGAGGCCGTGCAGAAGACCGGCCAGTCCTATCTTGCCGAAAGCCTTACCGATGTCAAATCGAACGTGCTCTTCACACCGAGTGAGGAGCGCTCCTTTGACAGGTTCCTCAGCAAGTTCTCCATTCTAAACAAGATCGAATGGTCGCCTGAGCTAATAGAGCAGGCAGTCATCGATGCGTCGCAGTTACTGCTTCAGAACGACTTCACCCTTCTGAGCGTCAGTCTCGAGAAGTATCTCAACATCGGCTGGCACAAGAGGGAATGTGCCGCCTTCCTGAGCGACTGCTTCAGGCGGATCACGCACGGCAAGGTGAAGTTGCTTCTTGGCCTGAAGTACGAGTACACCAAGACGATGATCAAGCAGCACGCAAGCTTGATCGACGACCCTGACCTCTACGACACCTTTGCAGGCATCGACTTCATCGGCAATGAGCGGATGGTGGACCTCAGTGCGATCGACCCAGTGCTTGAAAATTGGAAGGACAAGATCATCAGGCTTCACGTAGGCGAGACGAGCACTTCGGACGCTGTATCCAACATGCTGGGCCTGCCGAATCTCAACCGCTTAGCACACGCCACGTCAGCCGATGACGAGTGCAGGAAGCAACTGCGCGACCAGGGGATCGCGGTCGACATGTGCCTCAGCAGCAATTATTTCACCGGTCTGGTGCACGACTTTTACCAGCATCCGATCCAGATGTTTATCGCGGAAGGCGTGCACGTCACAATCGGGTCGGATGACCCGATACAATTCAACACCGACTTGGGCAAGGAGTATCGAATAGCATCGAAGCTTGGCCTAGACTGTGACGTGCTGGTGAGGAACTCTAAGAGTCTTTTGCCGAGTCATATTGGATGAGGAGCGGCTCGACCTTCTGCAGAGCTGGCTGACCCCAATACTGCCTGATCAACTCGCGCTTCTCCTCGATGGTCATGGAGTCCATTGACCGGCAGAGCTTATGAATGTGATCGCTGTTGCCACGCTTTGCGGACAGCAAGATTGAATCCATCTTGTTTTTAATAGACTGCTGCGCCTGGTTCATATGCTCTCCCGTACGATTCTGACGTCCTGTGCCCCGTTCTTCAGACAGATCTGCCCGTCTCTCACTTCGAACACTTCACGCACCGTGGCTTCCCACTCGCCCTCAAATGCGATGTCGCCGGATATCTTGCCGTGGCGAACCGGCAGAACGTAGTGCGCTCCTCCGCTGTTTTCGTAAGTATTGCTGATCTGCTTCACGAGGTACAGCACGCGCTCCCTCTCCATGTCACCAACTTCCATGTAGATGACGGTGCGTACTGGGATCTTAGATGCCTCTTCGGTGACCTCAATCGTTTTCGGTGGACGCTCGTCTACGATTTCGACCTGCTTAATCGGCGCTCTTTTGTCAATCTTCTGCTGCTTCATGAATCACCTCCATCAGTACATACCTACGGAGGGCCACCATGAAGACCGTAATGTTCTCGTTTAAAGACGTTGCCGAGCGCGATGCTTTTCTCAATTCCCTTAAGGAGACTAACAACGCCACCATTAATGCCGCGCTTGAAGCAATGAGGTTCGATGCGCCGGTCAGGTCGGTTGATGAAAGATTTGCAGCGCTATGGGTGAGCGGTACCAGGATCATGGAAGGTCCCCTTGCCCAAGTTGAGCGGATGTTCAAGCAGGAGTGTGCGTCGCACAACGCGAAGGTCGAGATTAAGGAGCACAAGAACGGCGAATGGCAGCGCATCAAGATTCGCACGAAGGCGTGATGCGTCCAGCTAAATAGTCAGGTTCGCGGTCGCTACCCCAGACAAACTTAATTTGATATTAGCAAGATAGCTCATAGATCTCAACACTTGCGTGAGGTTCCTCATGAGCGTAAGCTTGCCCGTTCGTCAGAGTCACAATTCCGCCAAAACATTCCTCTTCGTCGGTGACATACACGTCCCGTTTCACGACGTCCTTGCGACTAACCTACTGCTAGAATTCATCAGGATTCACAAGCCTGATACCATCTATCTCATCGGCGACATAATCGACTTCTACACGCTTAGCAAGTACGACAAGAATCCGCAGCGATTGCTGACCCTACAGGACGACATCGACCAGACTGTAGAGCTGCTGACCGCTCTGAGGGAAGCGGCTGGGACAGACTGCCGCGTCTATTTCAGATCCGGAAACCACGAGTACAGGCTCGACAAATATCTTGCCGCACATCCTGAGATTAGTCAGCTCCGAGCCATGCGGCTCGGTAGCCTGCTTGAATTCAAGGCTCTCGACATTAAAGAGATAGGGTACACCGAGTACCACGAACTGTTCGGCATGCAGGTAGAGCATGGCGACCTAGTCAGGAAGCGGTCTGGAAGCACGGCTGGCGGCATGCTTGACAAGAGATGGAAGAGCGGCATCAGCGGCCACACGCACCGACTCGGGGTGCACTACGTGAGCAATCAGAGCGGTGATTATTTCTGGGCGGAGAACGGTTGCCTGTGCTCCGTGTCACCACACTACATCATCGGAAGACCGGACTGGCAGCAGGGATTCAGCTTCATAAGCAAAGTGGATGACCACCTGGTGGTGGAGCAGGCCAGAATAGTAAACAGCCGCCTGCTATTCAGGGACCAGAAATACTTCATCGACGGCCGCAGCGCTCGGCCCTTCAAAGGGACTCACATAGCCTAGTTCCAAGTCAGTCAGAGCAAAGACACAACTGGCATCGGACACCACCATCGCATCCCCGGCGTGGTAGATCCTGTCATTATACACGCAGCAACCGGCAAGGATCGGTAAAACGACCGGCTCCAGTGTCAATATTGTTATGCTTGAGTTAGCATTATAAACCATAGGCGACCTCTAAATAGAATAGTTACTTTTCGATATGATCAGAAACCGCTCAAATCTAAAGAAAGCGACGCAGCAAAGATTGGACGGTCATGAACAATAACTGGAAATATGTGCAGACCGGCCAGAATGAAGCTGGCCCCATCTTCGACTGGGTAGAGATCAAGCCGCAGGCTGCGACGTGCACGGGCAACTGCACATACGAATATATCGGCGGACAGTGGGTCAACACCGTACCTTGCGCTGGGTCACAGCCGGGCGACACTGTCGGCTGCGGGTGCGTGCCACCAAACAGCACGACGAATACTGGTTCTCCTTACACGGCTCCGTGTGTGGCACTTGATTGTGGAAACTACAGTTGCCAGCGAAAGTGCGAAAACGGGGTCTACGTCAGTGCCCTAGAATGCCCAGGCATAAACGAGTGCGATTGCGGCGGTCCGCCATTAGGTTCGTCGTGCGTGTCGGAAGGCGTCACCTTCACATATGCCTGCTACACGACGGGATCTGTATCGAACGGCGACGCCATAGGGTCATTCACCACCGGCCAGCCAACATGCGAGAATAGCTGGGAAATATGTGTGGTAGCACCGACGGGCACCGCCACCGGCTCTGCGACCGAAGATGTAGACCCCAGTCTCGCAATCGACGTGGACAACGCGGATGGCGACTCGTCCGGATCTGCTAGTACCACCACCAGCGATAATTGGCAAATCGACGTGGACGAAGCGGCCGCATCCGGAAGCGGTGCAGCTAGCATAACCACCAGCGATAATTGGCAGATCGATGTGGACGAAGCCAGTGCTAGCGGTTCAGCGTCCGCAACCTCCTCGCTGAACCCCAGCCTGCAGATCGATGTAGAAAAACCAGCCTCGAGCATTGAGGCATCTGCTGACACAACCACCAACCTAGATTTAGGAATCGAAGTCGAGGCTGCTGAACCGGTAGCAGCAGGCTCGTCTACCGCCACGCCTAGCATTGATCCAGAGATCACCGTGGCTGCTGCGGGGGGATCTGTCATCGGATCAGCCGCCATTACCGGCGGAAGCGTTCAAGTCCTAGTCACCAGCTTCGCAGGGATCGGGGCTGCAGACGCTAACACGTCAGCCACCAGCAATACAATCACAGTCACCACACATGACGGGGCGGCGACGGCTGGTGCTCTCGGGTCGAATTATTTTGACAGCCTAACTATCCTTGGCGCGGGCGGCGGTGCAGCCGCATCAGCATCGGCTAGTGCTACATCAAATTCAGTAAGCGTGAGCGTCGCCGATGCAAGTGCGATAGGCGGTGCGACAGGATCGCCAAGCGGTGTAGCGATTTCCATCACGGCTTTGGTTGGCAC
>JACCDW011946766.1_pt1 | contig 12184 bp, 7 predicted proteins | sample 7449781 | NCBI WGS metagenome assembly JACCDW01 (sample SAMN15323449, study PRJNA562643) | freshwater metagenome | isolation source: river surface water | place: USA:Blue River Watershed | collected 2017-08-18
GCAAGAGCCAAGGCTCTACCGTGCTCGCAGTCTGTAACATGACCCCTACGTTGCACACGAATTTCCGTGTGGGTGTGCCAGCGCCAGGTTTGTACCGGGAACTGATCAACACTGATAGCAGAGATTACGGCGGCAGTGGCGCCGGCAATCTGGGTGGTGTGTCTGCGCAACCACTGCCAAGTCATGGCCGCGAGTGGACACTGCAGATCACGGTGCCGCCGCTGGCGACGCTGATATTCGAATTGGAGAACTCCTGACATGTGGGAGCGGGCTTTTATGTGGGAGCGGGCCCTGCCCGCGATGCTGATCCGTAGTGCAGGCGACAATCGCGGGCCAGGCCCGCTCCCACAGTCACTGACAGGAATCATATGAAACAAACCGCAACACTTCTGCCTGGACTTCCTTATCCGCTCGGTGCCACCTGGGACGGCGAAGGCGTCAACTTCGCGTTGTTCTCGGCTCACGCGGAGCGGGTCGAACTGTGCCTGTTTACGCCCGATGGCGGGCGGGAGCTGCAGCGACTCGTGCTGCCGGAGCTCAGTAATCAAGTCTGGCATGGCTATTTGCCGAAGGCTGCGCCGGGACTGGTCTATGCGTATCGCGTACATGGTCCGTGGCAGATTCATCTCGGGCACCGCTTCAACGCCAACAAGCTCCTGCTCGATCCTTATTGCCGGCAGTTGTGCGGAAAGTTCAGCTGGTCCGACACGCACTACGCGTTTGACAACAGCCATCCCGACAAGGACATGAAGCTCGACAAGCGCGACAATAAGGCCTTCATGCCCAAGTGTGTAGTCGTGGCCGATACGCACGGCAGCACATTGCGTCAGCACCGCATTCCGGCAAGCAAGACGGTGTTGTATGAGACTCATCTGAAGGGTTTCACCATTAAACACCCCGGAATTCCCGCGGAGTTGCGTGGCAAATTTGCGGGCATGGGCCACCGTGAGGTCATCGGATATCTGAAGGCCCTGGGTATCACCAGCGTCGAGCTGTTGCCCATACAGAGCTACATCACCGAATCGTTTCTGCAGGACAAGAACCTCACGAACTACTGGGGCTACAACCCATTATGCTTCTTTGCCCCGCATCAGGATTACTTGAGCGGCAACTCCATCCTGGAAGTACGTCACATGGTGGAAGCGTTTCACGAGGCGGGCATTGAGGTCATTCTCGACATCGTATTCAACCATACTGCCGAGGGCGGCAGGCTGGGGCCTTCGCTGTCGTTTCGTGGCATCGACAATTTGTCCTACTACCGGCTGCAACCCGAGGACAAGCGTTTCTACATCAATGACACGGGATGCGGGAACACGCTCAATCTGATGCATCCGCGCGTGGTGCAATTGATCATGGACAGCCTGCGCTATTGGGCGATCACCATGCAGGTCGATGGTTTTCGTTTCGATCTCGCGCCCGTACTGGGTCGCGAATCCTACGGCTTCGATCAGGGCAGTGGTTTCTTCGACACCGTGCAGCAGGATCCTGCGCTGGCGGGCATCAAACTGATTGCCGAGCCGTGGGACATCGGCCCCGGGGGCTATCAGCTTGGGCGCTTTCCGCCCGGCTGGAGTGAATGGAACGACCGTTATCGCGACACGGTGCGCCGCTTCTGGCGTGGCGATGCTGGCGTGCTTCCCGAATTCGCGCGGCGTCTGCATGGTTCCAGCGATATCTTTGAACGCGATGGTCGACGTCCCTCCGCGAGTGTCAATTTCGTGACCAGCCACGACGGCTTCACGCTCAACGATCTGGTCAGCTACCGCGAGCGTCACAACGAGATCAATGGCGAGGAAAATCAGGACGGGCATCGCGAGAATTACAGTGACAATTTCGGTGTCGAAGGTCCGACGCGCGACGCCACCGTCAATGTGCTGCGCCTGCGCCAGCAGAAGAACTTTCTCTGCACACTGTTTCTCTCCCAGGGCACGCCCATGCTGCTCGGAGGCGATGAGTTCTGTCGCACGTTGAGCGGCAATAACAATGCGTATTGTCAGGACAACGACATCAGCTGGATGAACTGGAGTGGCATCGGCATTGAAGGGCGTCAGCAACAGACCTTCACGGCCTATCTCACCGCATTGCGCAGTCGCTTCTCCTATCTGTTCTTCGAACGTTATGTGCACGAACCGCTGCGCCCGAATGATCCCGAGATTGCCTGGTACAACAGCGGCGGTGAGCGCATGCAGAGCAGTCACTGGCAGGAACATCACGCCAGGACACTGGGCTGCATGCTGAGCGGCAACGATCCGGCCAACGGTCTGCGCACGCAACTGCTGATCGTCTTCCATGCAGACCGCGTCGCACAGGCCTTCCGTCTGCCGGTGATTCCCGGTGTCCTGCACTGGGAATTGCTTCTGGATACCGGTCTGCAGACGGGCATCCCCGATGGTGAAAACTGCACTGTGATGCAACGACTGAATTTGTTTTCCTGTTCCACCGTCGTGCTTCTGGCGCATGGCGAAGGCGCTCCCTGATCCATCCCGATTTCATACAGCAGAGGTATTCGTCATGAGTAGTGATTCCGACAGTTCTGCCACTGGCACACCAGTCTCCAATCCAGTGTCAAACCTGGCCTTAACACAATGGCTGGGCCTGGACAGCGGTGCGCTCGCGACCGATCTGGATCGCCACTTCCACCTGACTCTCGGACGCGACGAGGGTGGCAACAGCCATCACTATCTCTACAACGCCGCAGCGCTGACCGTGCGTGACCGCTTGGTCGAACGCTGGCGTGCGACACGCATTCGTTATATGGAGGAGCGTCCGAAGCGGGTGGCCTACCTGTCGCTGGAGTTTCTGATGGGACGCACACTGACCAATGCTGTGCTGAACCTGGATATGGAAGAGTCGCTGCGCAATGCGTTGTATCGTTACGGCGTTTCGCTGGAAGAGCTGGCGGAGGAGGAGCGTGATGCCGGCCTGGGTAATGGCGGCCTCGGCAGGCTCGCGGCCTGTTTTCTGGACAGCTGTGCGACGCTCGGGTTACCGGTGACAGGCTATGGCATCCGCTATGACTATGGCATGTTTCACCAGCGCATCGAGCACGGTCATCAGGTGGAGTGCCCTGATCACTGGCTGGAGCGCGGCAATCCCTGGGAATTCGAGGCACCGCAGGATACGCGCCGGGTGAAATTCTATGGTCGTGTGGAGGCTCTTCCCGGTGCAGAGGGTGGCTCGGCCAGAGCCTGGGTTGACAGTGAGGACGTGCTGGCCGTCCCGTATGACATGCCCATTCCAGGCTTCCGCAACAATACCGTCAATACGTTGCGCCTGTGGCGCTCAATGGCTACCGAAGATTTCAATCTGCATGAGTTCAATGCCGGGGGGTATGCCGAGGCAGTCGCTGCCAAGAATCAGGCCGAACAGATTTCGATGGTGCTCTATCCCAATGATGTCAGTGAGAATGGCAAAGTGCTGCGCCTGCGTCAGCAGTACTTCCTGTCTTCCGCCAGTCTGCAGGACGTGCTGGCTCGTTGGCTGTTGCGCAATGGTCGCAACTTTGCAGATTTCTCCACCTACAATTGTTTTCAACTCAACGACACCCATCCCTCGATTGCGGTTGCCGAACTGATGCGCCTGTTGATTGATGAGCACGGTTTGCAGTGGGACGAGGCCTGGCACATCACCACCGCGACAATGGCATACACGAATCACACGCTATTGCCTGAGGCGCTGGAGCGCTGGCCTGTGCGTATGTTCCGCAAGATGTTGCCGCGCATTCTGGAAATCATTTTCGAGATCAATGCCCGCTTCCTGGCAGAAGTGGCAGCGCGCTGGCCTGGCGATGTGCAGAAATTGCAGGAACTGTCGCTCATCGAAGAAGGGCCGGATCCGCATGTGCGCATGGCGCACCTGGCCATTGTCGGCAGTTACTCCGTGAATGGCGTTGCGCAGTTGCATACGGATTTGCTCAAGGAGGGGTTGTTCCAGAATTTTTACGCGCTGTGGCCGTTCAAGTTCAATAACAAGACCAATGGTGTTACGCCACGGCGCTGGCTGGCCTTCTGTAATCCGCGTCTGGCAAGACTGATCAGTGCCACCATCGGGGACAAGTGGTTGACAGATCTCGATCAACTCGCAGGCCTCAAACCTTCCGCGGAGGATGCCGATTTCCGGGCGGCCTGGGGCGCCATCAAGGTGGCGAACAAAAAAGTCCTGGCGAAAATGGTGCAGGATTGCTGCGGGGTGGAGTTCGACACCGCCATGCTGTTTGACGTACAGGTCAAGCGTATTCACGAATACAAGCGGCAGCTTCTCAACGTGTTGCACGTGATTCACCTGTATGAGCGCATCAAGCGAGGCGACACTGACGGTATGGTCCCGCGTTGCGTGTTGATCGGCGGCAAGGCGGCGCCTGGCTATTTCATGGCCAAACTGATCATCAAGCTGGTCAACAACGTCGCCGAGGTGATCAATCGCGATGCGGATGCCAGGCCGTGGCTGCGCGTCGCGTTCCTGCCCAATTATCGTGTCACCGCGATGGAAGTGATCTGTGCTGGCGCGGATCTCTCCGAGCAGATCTCGACGGCAGGAAAGGAAGCTTCCGGCACTGGCAACATGAAGTTCATGATGAATGGTGCCGTCACCATCGGTACGCTTGACGGCGCCAATATCGAGATTCGCGATGCCGTCGGCGCGGAGAATTTCTTCCTGTTCGGCTTGCAGTCGCATGAGGTGGCCGAGGCGCGGAGGCACTATGATCCGGCGCGGATAATCGCGTCTGATCGCGATCTCGCGGCAGTAATGGCGATGCTTGAGGCAGGGGTCTTCAATGCCGACGAGCCCGGATTGTTTGCGCCGATTATTGACAGCATCCGCAATCCTCAGGATCAATGGCTGACGGCTGCCGATTTCAGCGGCTTTGTCGACGCGCAGCGTCGCGCTGGTGCGTTGTTTCAGGATCAATCCCAATGGCAACGCGTCAGTGTCCTGAACACGGCCTCGAGCGGCCACTTCTCGAGTGACCGCACGATCCGCAGCTATGCGAAGGAGATCTGGCACCTGCCACCATCGCCTGGTGCCTGAACCGCATCGGTACGGTGCGAGAGTTTTACAACGATTATCGGGAAGGCTCCGCCTATGGAGCTGCAACAATGTCATTCACAGTTTGTCTCATGACGAGGTGCTCATTATGGAATCAGGTCCGCGTTACGTCAGTAAACTTACCCGCAACACCTACGCTCTGATTCTGGCAGGCGGACGCGGTTCGCGGCTGCACGAGCTGACGGACTGGCGCGCCAAGCCAGCGCTGTTCTTCGGCGGCAAGTTCCGCATCATCGATTTCCCGCTTTCCAATTGCATCAACTCAGGTGTGCGCCGGGTCGGCGTGGTGACGCAATACAAGGCGCACTCGCTGATCAAACATCTGGTGCGCGGCTGGGGGCATTTCAAGAAGGAACTGGGGGAAGGCGTGGAGATCCTTCCGGCGTCGCAGCGGCAATCTGACAACTGGTATATGGGGACGGCGGATGCGGTGTTTCAGAACATCGACATCATTCGTGGTGAGATCCCCGAGTACGTGATGGTACTTTCCGGCGACCACATCTACCGGCAGGACTACGGTGATATGCTGGCCTTCCACGCCGAACACGATGCCGACATGACGGTGTCCTGCATGGAGGTGCCGCTGGAAGAGGCGGCGGGAAACTTCGGCGTGATGAGTGTGGACCGCAATCACCGCATTCTCGGTTTCCAGGAAAAACCTGCTGCCCCGCAACCTGTGCCGGACAATCCCGAGATGTGTCTGGCCTCCATGGGCAATTATGTCTTCAAGACCGAATTCCTGTTTGAACAACTGCGGCGCGATTCGGACAACTCCGGCTCGGATCACGATTTCGGCAAGAACATCATTCCCTCGATCATTGCGGACCACAAGGTTTTCGCCTATCGCTTCGTCGATCCGGCACCCGATCAGAAAGCCTACTGGCGCGATGTGGGCAACCTGGACTCCTACTGGCTGGCCAATATGGAACTGGTGGAACCGTCGCCACCGTTGAACCTGTATGATCCGCGCTGGCCGATCTGGACCTTCCAGGAGCAGCTCCCGCCGGCCAAGTTTGTGTTTGACGATGACGACAGGCGCGGCTGCGCCATCGATTCCATGGTGTCAGGTGGCTGTATTATTTCCGGTTCGACAGTGCGAAAATCGCTGCTGTTTTCGAACGTGCGCATTCATTCCTATTCGTTGATCGAGCAGGCCGTGGTGCTGCCGGACGTGGTCATCAAACGTCACTGCAAGTTGCGCAAGGTCATCATCGATCGTGGCTGCACAATTCCCGAGGGCAGCGTGATCGGGTACGACAAGAAACAGGATGAAGCGAAAGGGTTTCGGGTGTCTCCCAAGGGGGTCACTCTGGTGACCCGCGAGATGCTCGGCCAGTCGGTCGGCGGAATTTGACCCAGGGACATGAGATAGAAAGCACATGCACATAGCAATGATTGCCGCCGAGAACGGGGCATTGATCGGCGGCAAGGTCGGTGGTATCGGAGACGTGATCCGTGATGTGCCACTGGCGCTGGCCGCTCTCGGCCATCAGGTGTCGGTGCTGACGCCAGGCTATGGTGTGCTCGCCAGTCAGAACCCTGCCGTTCTGCTCGGAACCGTGACGGTCAATTTCTGCGGGCATCCTGAAGTTCTCGAGGTGTTCAAGGTGGAGGCGCGCGCCAGTGCGCCGAGCGCCGCCAAGCGCGGGAAGACGGGCAAGGCGGCGGGAGTCACTCATTATGTTCTTGAGCATCCCTTGTTCAGTGCCTGCGGTGTGGGCTCCATCTATTGCAATGATCATTACGGGCCATTTGCCACCGATGCTCACAAATTCGCGCTCTATTGCGTAGCGGTGTGCGAATTGCTGCGCACCCACAAGCTTGGCGTCGTCGATGTCCTGCACCTGCACGACTGGCACGCAGCGCTACTGGCGATTCTGCGGCGCTATGCCACCGCGTATCAGGCTTTGCGCAATATTCCTGTGGTGTACACCATCCACAATCTTTCACTGCAGGGGGTGCGGCCGCTCTCCGGAGACGGTTCATCGCTGCATAGCTGGTTCCCCGATCTGGTGCCGGACCTCGCGTTTATTCAGGACCCTCGGCACTGGGATTGCGTCAACCTCATGCGGGCCGGCATTCTGCTTGCGGATCGCGTGCACGCGGTTTCACCGAACTATGCCAGAGAGATTCTGATTCCGACAGATCTGGCGCATGGCTTCATCGGTGGCGAAGGTCTGGAAGGGGATCTGCAGAAGCTGGATGCCTCCGGGCGGCTGATCGGCATTCTCAATGGCTGCGATTATCAGCATGCTCCCGCGCCGAGGCGCCCGCGAGCACAGCTGCTGGATCTCATCGAGCGCTGTCTGCTGAGCTGGGTGGGCGACAAGCAGCAGGTCCCGGCTGCGCATTTCTATGCGCAATTGCGCCTGGCACAGTGGCGGCGTCGTCGTCGCCCGGTGACCGTCACTTTGACCTCCGTTGGCCGTATCACGGGACAGAAGTGCCGATTGCTGCGCGAACCGGTGGCGGCTGACAAGGGCACTTCGTCCACTCCAATCAGCGCCCTGGAGCGACTGCTGCAGGAGCTGGGGGATGGCGTTTTCATCATGATCGGCAGTGGAGACGAGGCTTATGAACATTTCTTCACCTCGGTCATGGCACGGCATGAAAATTTTCTGTATCTGCGTGGCTTCTCGGAGGAGCTGGCGGACGCGCTCTATAGCGCCGGGGACTTGTTCCTGATGCCGAGCAGCTACGAGCCATGCGGGATCAGTCAGATGCTGGCGATGCGTGCGGGCACCCCCTGCATTGTGCACCACGTCGGCGGCTTGAAGGACACCGTGCAGCACGGCGTCAACGGCTTTGGCTTCGGCGGTGACACACCGGGGAGCCAGGCCGAGAACATGTTGGAGACTGTCAAGCAGGCCTGCGCCACCATCGCGAGACCGGCGCCGTGGCAAAAAATCCGTCGCGCGGCCGCCGATAGTCGCTTCTCCTGGGACGTCGTGGTTCGTCGCTATGTCGACGAACTGTACGCACCCTGACATCGACCTATGCCCGCATCCGTTCACAGCCTGATCCCCTTCATCTTCGTATTCGTCTGGAGCACCGGCTTCATCGTCGCGCGCTATGCCATGCCTTACGCCGAGCCAATGACGTTTTTGTTTCTGCGTTTCAGCGGCGTGCTGGTCTGCATGTTGCCTGTGGCACTGTTGTGGCGGGCCAGATGGCCCTCTTTGTCCCAGGTCGGCCACATCGCCGTGGCGGGTCTGCTGCTGCAGACTGGCTATCTGGGAGGCGTCTGGGCAGCCGTCAAGCTGGGCATGTCTTCGAGCCTTGCCGCCCTGATCATGGCCCTGCAACCGATCATTACCGCGTGGCTGGCGGCAATGGTCGCGGAGAAAGTGTCGGCGCGGCAGTGGTTAGGGTTGCTGGCGGGTTTCGGTGGCGTCGCGCTGGTGGTCACCGCGAAGTTCTCACTGATCGGCCTCACGCTGCAGAGTCTGAGCCTTGCGGGAGTTGCGCTGGCCAGCATCACTGTCGGCACGTTGTATCAGAAGCGCTACTGCCCTGACTTTGATCTGCGTGCGGGTTCGGTCATTCAATTTGGTGCGGCGGCGCTGCTGTGTGTGCCGTTGATGTTTCTGTTTGAAACTCGCGAGATTGACTGGCAGCCAGCGTTGGTTGCGTCGTTGCTGTGGTCGGTGCTGGCGCTGTCGATCGGGGCCATCACGCTGCTGTTCATCATGATCCGCGACGGCGCGGCCACTCGCGTCACCAGTTATCTTTATCTGACGCCGCCAGTCACTGCGCTGATGGCGTGGGTACTGTTTGCCGAGCCAATCACGGCAACAACGCTCGCGGGCACGGCATTGACAGTGGTGGCGTTGTGGTTGGTGACGCACGAGGCTGCCGGCCGTGCCGGGGCTATTGATCATGCCAATGAAATCGCTGGCGGGCCAGCTCCCACAGGGGTGCGGCGCGACTGACCGTGGTTTCTAGCCTTTTCCGGCAGAAAGCGCTATAACTTCGGCTCGTTCAGTCTCCCCCCGCGAGGAATTCATGATTCGCCTATACATCCTTGTCATCAGCGCCATTCTGTTAGTCGGCTGTTCGGACAACACGCCTGGAAACGCTTCCGGTACTGCAGAAAACCCTTCGACACCAGCCTCTTCAGCGGAGACGACAAGCACTCCGGCTGCCGCTGGCTATGAGCTGGTCGAGACGGTCACTGGCGGTGACGACGATATCGTCATTCCTTACAAGAAGTTCGTCTATGAGAATGGCCTGACGGTGTTGCTGCACGAAGATGACTCGGATCCACTTGTGCACGTCAATATCACTTATCACGTGGGCTCGGCACGCGAGGAAGCACAGCGATCCGGCTTTGCGCACTTCTTCGAGCACATGATGTTCCAGGGCTCGGCGCACGTGGGTGACGACGAGCACTTCCAGATCGTCACCGAGGCCGGTGGCTCGCTGAACGGGTCTACCAGTACCGACCGCACCAATTATTATCAGACTGTGCCGAGCAATCAGCTGGAGACAATTCTCTGGCTGGAGGCGGACCGCATGGGCTTCCTGCTGGAGGCGGTGACTCAGGAGAAGTTCGAGATCCAGCGTTCCACTGTCAAAAACGAGCGTGGTCAGAACGTCGAGAACCGGCCCTACGGACGCGTTTACGAAGAGCTGATTGCGGCGATGTATCCGTCCGGACATCCGTACTCCTGGCCGGTGATCGGCTATCCTGAGGATCTCGATGCGGCGACCCTTGACGATCTGCGGCATTTCTTTTTGCGCTGGTACGGGCCTAACAATGCGACTCTGATCGTTGCCGGAAATCTGGAGGAAGAGAGCACGCTGGCCCTCATCGGGAAATATTTCGGCTCCATTCCGGCCGGGCCCGCTGTCGAGCGGGCACAACCGGTCACGGTCGCACTGGATCAGGATCGCTATGTTTCCTATGTTGACCAGAACATCCGCTTCCCACTGCTGATTCTCGCCTATCCCTCTGTGCCTTATTCCCATCCGGATCGGGTTCCGCTGGCAGCGCTGGCAGACATCATCGGCGGCGGGCGAAAGTCGTTGTTCTATCAACAATTCGTGCTCAGTAATCGCGCCATTGATGCCAGCGCCTCGAACAGCGCTCAGGAATTGAGCGGCATGTTCAGCCTTGAGGTGCAGGCTTTCCCCGGTGCCGATCTGGCGCAGTTCGAAACCGACATTCGTGCGATCCTCGCAGCGTTCGACGCCGAATCCATTACCGACGAAGATCTGGAGACTTTCAAGGGGCAGACCGAGGCATCGCTGATCAATGGCCTGGAAAGCGTGCAGGGCAAGGCGTCGCGTCTCGCTCTCTATGACTATCTGCTGGACAATCCGGATTATCTGCCGCAGGAGATCGCGGCCCTGCGTGCTCTGACCAGAGAAGACGTGTTGCGTGTCTTCAATCAGTACATCGCGGACAAACCCGCCGTGCTGCTCAGCGTGTTGACGCGCGACGCACCTGATGCGCAGGCGCAGCCGGACAATTTCACACCAACACCGGCGCTGCGTGTGACCGATTCTTCACTGGACAGTCTTGAACCGCGCCCGGTTATCGACACCTTCGATCGTGCAGCACGCCCCGGTGCTGGTCAGGCACCGCTGGTACCAGTGCCTCCATTCTGGCGTGAGCAACTCGCCAACGGCGCACAGGTTATCGGGACTGTCAGCAACGAGATCCCCACAGTCACCCTGCGGCTCAGTTTTACGGGAGGGCACCTGCTCAATACACCGGAAAACTACGGACTGGCACGTCTGACGGCGGCCATGTTGAATGAAGGCACCGAGCAACTGAGCGCTGAACAATTTGAGGTGGAACTGCAGAAGCTGGGCAGTCGCATCAATGTCAGTGCCGGACGCGAACGCATGACTGTGACGGTGAACAGTCTCAGTCGCAATATAGACGCGACTCTGGACTTGCTCGAGCAGCGTCTGCTGACGCCGTCTTTTACACAGGAAAACCTCGACCGACTGCGCCGCCAGCAGATCGAGTCACTGCAGGCTTCCCGCGAACAGCCGAATGCGATTGCCAGTGAAGTCTTCGCAAAACTGCTGTACGGAGAGGAACACAGTTTTTCGGTGCCGGTAGACGGTCGTATCGAGACACTCGAAGCAATCACGCTGGCCGACATCGAAGCGTTTGCGCGCAGCAGTCTGGCGACAGAGGCCTTGCAGATCGTGATCGTCGGCGATGTCGAGCAGACGGAGATCATGCCCGGGCTGACCTTCCTCGATGGTCTGCAGCGTGAAGCGGTGGCGGCTCGCGAGCAGCCGACGCTGCCCACTATCGCGGAGAACACTCTGTATCTCGTCGATAAACCCGGCGCGGCACAATCCGAGATTCGCATCGGGTATGTCACCGACATGCCCTACGATGCTACTGGTGAGTACTTCAAGAGTTCGCTGATGAACTACGTGCTGGGTGGTGCCTTCAGCAGCCGCATCAATCTCAATCTGCGGGAGGACAAGGGTTATACCTATGGGGCCAGGAGTGCTTTTTCCAGCACGCGCTATCCCGGGCCTTTCAGTGCCTCGGCGAGTGTACGCATGGACAGCAGCGCCGACTCAGTGCGGCAGTTCATCAACGAGATCAGCAGTTTTCGCGACACCGGCATCAGTGCCGAAGAGCTGACCTTCATGCGTGCTGCCGTCGGACAGAACGATGCGCTCAATTATGAGACGCCGGGACAAAAGGCGGTCTTCCTCGGCGACATCATCGACTACGGTCTGGAGGCGGATTTTGTTGCGCAGCAGAGTGAGATCATCAACACGATCTCACAGGAGGAGATCAATGCGCTGGCGCGTGACAATCTGCCGCTGGAGCGGATGCTGATTCTGGTCGTTGGCGACAAGGCCGTGATCGGTGAGTCGCTGGCCGAGCTGGGGTATCCCATCGTGGAACTGGACACCACTGGTGCTGTGGTCAACTGAATGACGGCTCCGATACGCCAGCGCACCCCGGTCTGTCTCGACACGGATCGCAATTTCGATGACCTGGCGCCTCGCTTTGCGCGCAATGTTTACGGAGGTCTGAAGGGCGAGTTGCGCCTCGCCGTTCTGCGTCGCGATTTCGCGGAATTTCTGCCCGCCTGCCTGCAGCCCTGTGGCGCTGATGCTACGCCGCTGCGGATATTGGATGCCGGAGGAGGGC
>JACCDW010743651.1_pt1 | contig 12183 bp, 21 predicted proteins | sample 7449781 | NCBI WGS metagenome assembly JACCDW01 (sample SAMN15323449, study PRJNA562643) | freshwater metagenome | isolation source: river surface water | place: USA:Blue River Watershed | collected 2017-08-18
CTGGACAGGATCAGGCAACAAATAATAACTGATCATCTACCACATAATTTTGATTCATTTTTGTTCAGGGAAGATTCGCCGAATGATATTCAGCAAATGATAGAACTTTATTTACAGGAAAACCCTGACTGCTCTATTTTGGTGCTGGATGGAATATTGGATCTTATTTCAGATTTTAATTCAGTTGAGCAATCTTTTTTCCTTATTCAGTGGTTGAAAAAAATTACCAAAATTCACAATTTACTTATCCTTTGCGTTCTTCATTTAGGTAAAAAGGATCAAAATAGTATTGGTCATATTGGATCCTATCTTGATAGGAAGGCACAAAGTGTATTGAAAATTGAAAAGAATAAGGAAAACAAAACTATTGATCTATCCGCTACATTTTTAAGATCATCCGAAGAATTTAATCCTATTTCCATTGTTTATACTGGATCCAGTTGGAATCAGGTAAATACTGCAAATGAAAAAACAGGAACATATATTTTCGGGATGGAAAAAACAAGCCTGATCAATAGGATCCTATTTCAACCACGAAAATATTCTGAAATGCTATCTGACTTGGAAGAATTTACAGGCAAAGGATCCACAACTTGCAAAAAGATTTTAAAGGACTGGATTAATGATGGATCAATTTTAAAAATTGGGGAATTGTATAAACAAAAATAGGATCAGTCGCCTGATCCTACTTGACAAATGATCTTTCTAACGAAAAACCACTTTCCCTTCATTGCAAAAATAGAAAATTTCTAACAAAATGAAACTTTACACTGCCATTATTTTTTTTAAACCTGAAACTGGAATTGCACCCCGAAAATATCGGAATATTAACAACGTTGATAATCTGCTCAAATTTGCCCTAAAAAGTGGTGGGTGGTATGTGAACCTATATTGCAAGAGAACGAAGGAATTTGAAGGCAGAGAATACCTCACAGGGGCATCCTAACAAACATTAACACTGCAAACAAACGCAAAAGGGGCAATTTGCCCCTTTTTTTATATCAAAGGTCAAGGAAAAGTGAATTTAGATGAATTTCGGTCAGTTTAGGTCAATTTTTGGGTTGGTCAATTTTGTTCAGGAAAGGAGGGGTAGGACACCCGCCCCCCTTACAGGGGGGCGGGTGTACCTATAAACTGACCTACTTTCTGACCTAATCCGACCTAAATTTGTTTTTTTGAATTTTTTTTAGTAATTTTGGGTAATTATTTGAAAATTTTGAAAATGAGAAATTGGATTTTAATCGGTTTGGCAGGTCTGACAGGATGGTATTTGCTGGGCAAAAGTCAGTTAGCTGCAAAAACAAAATTGATTTTTAAAAAATTGCGTTTTGCCAACAAAAAATTTGAATTGATTTTTGGTGTTCAGAATCCAACTGGGCAAACTGCAAAACTTTCCGCAATTACTGGTGAAGTTTATTTGGGGGATAAATTGATAGCTGATTTTTCCAGCTTTGGTGAACAAAAAATTGCTGCACGTTCTGAATCTGAATTAAAAATTCAGGCTTCACCTACTATTGGAATACTCCAGTTGATAACTTCAAAGGGATGGTTGAAAAAAGGTCTGCAATACACGATAAAAGGAACTGGAAATTTTGATGGTATTGTTGTGCCATTTGACTATAAAGCGAATCTAATTTAATGCAGAAAAATATACTTTTGGGTAGATTAAAAAGTTTTGGTGGAAACTCCAAAATGATAGTCAGGGATCAACAAGTTCCTGATATTATATCTGCTATGCTTTCTGCACACAAACTTTATGCAAGTGAATATGATAAAATTAGTCAAGATTTTTATTCAGGTGATGGTATTCAAACTGCAAAGAAACTTTTTGAATTTCTCAAAAAGAATGTCAGGTACAAAATAGAATCCGACAAAAACCAACGCATAATGTCGCCCAGTGCTATTTTGTCGCTGGGGAAAAATGACTGCAAAAACTATGCTCTTTTTATTATGGGAGTATTGGATAGTTTAAAACGCAAAGGATTGATAAATAACAAAATTTATTATCGTTTTGCAAGTTACAAACTGCTGGATGAAATCCCGCACCACGTTTTCGCAGTTATTCAGGATCAAAATGGCAATGAATATTTTATTGATCCAGTGCTATCAAAATTTAATGAAAGGAAAACATATTATCATAAAATAGATAAAGAACCCACTATGCCACTATATTCCGTTTCAGGTATTGGTGCTGCTAAAAAGAAAACTGCTGCAAAAGCGGTTACTACTGCTGCACCTAAAGAAAAAAAGAAAATTGTTCTTAAAATTGCACTTGCTCCAGCAAGGGGATCATTTCTTTTGTTGGTAGGTCTTAACTTTATGGGACTTGCTACAAAATTGAAAAATGCTTTTGCCAATAGAGCTGATGAAACGCAGAACTGGTGGAAAAATTTAGGTGGAAATCCGAATGAACTTTTGAGAAAAGTTGAACAGGGAGCAAAAAAGAAAAAATTGTTGGGTGCTGATGTTGAATTTGCTTCTGAAGGTCAGGTTGGGGTAGTTGCTGCTGGAACTGCTGCTGCTGCTGCCACTGCTGCACCTATTTTGATCAAATTAGCTGAATTTTTAGCAAAGTTGGGAATTGATGTTAAGGAAGTTTCTGAAGTTGGTAAAAGGGTTTTAGCAAAACAAGTTAAAAATGTAGTTGAAAAGAAACTTGAAAGTGATGCACAAATGGAACAGGCTTCACAGGATGAAGTTGATCGCATTGTTAATCAGGTTGAAAATTTAAACGAAAAAGGTCAGCCTACAAACTATATTCCATTTATAGTTGGTGGTGCATTGGTAATATATTTGATCAGTCGTAAAAAATAACCACTTTCCTTTCACCTTTAATATGTATTCAAACTATCCAGTAAAGGCTTCAAAAAACGCAACGGAAGGATATGTTTTGAATCTTATGAAAGGAAGTTGCAAAAATGCAACTGGAGTGAAAACGGCAATGAAATTGATGAATAGGGATGTGTTGAATGAAAAATTTGTGAAAAAGATCTATTCATATCTGAAAAGGGCAAAAGTTTATAAAGGTGAAATAGATAGGTGCGGTTACATATCCTATCAAATGTGGGGAGGGGATGAAATGTTAAACTGGGCAGAACAAACATTAAAAAAATAGACTATGACTGCAAAACAAAAGGCAGCAAGGGAAAAGTTCAAAAAGGTAGTTGCGGAAGCTGGAAAACTTCGCAAAAAGAATCCTAAACTTACACAGGCACAGGCAGTTAAACAGGCTTGGGCAATCAGTTATTCAAAAGCTGGTGAAACTAAAAAAGTTGGTGCGGTTAAAAAGAAAGCTGCACCTAAAAAGAAAGCTGCATCAAAAAAAGTAACTGGATCCCATAAAGACACAAAAAGTCATAATGTAAATATTAGGGTTGTTTCAGGTACAAAAAAGAAAAAAGTTGGTGATTATTTAAATAGGGATGCTCGTTATAAAGATGAAAGAGGTTACAGAAAACTTGGAAAAGGGGATTATCGTGTAACAAGATCTAAAGATGGAACATTTGCTAATTTTAGCAAAATTGCTGGAAAAATTCCTTCTGAATTTGTAAGTTTATCAGGATATAAATTTGGTAAAGAAATTATTGTTGCTGGTGTTGGTAAATTAAGCACTTTAAAAAATCTTGTTCCTGAAGTTAAATTAAGGGTTACAAGAGGAAAAAAGTCTTCAAGTGATACAGTTACAAGTGCAACTGTTGCATCAGAAATTTTTAAAAAATTTATAGGTAAAAATAAAATTGAAACACAGGAACTTGTTGCAGTAGCATATTTAAATACTGCAAATAAAGTATTGGGTGTTTATGTTCATAGTATTGGATCTATGAGTTCTGCAAGTGTTGATGTTAGGTTAGTTTTAGCTGGAGCATTACAAATGGGTGCAGTCGGATTAATATTGTGCCATAATCATCCTTCAGGAAATTTAAAACCTTCTGAAGCTGATAAAACAATGACAAAACAATTGATTAAGGCGACAAGTTATCATAATATTAATGTTTTGGATCATATTATAATTACAAAAGAATCTCATTTTAGCTTTGCTGAAAATGGATTAATATAAAAATCTTGGAATAGTTTTCCGACTAAACAAAAAAAAACAAAAAAAATGGCACGTAGAAAAAAAAGGTCTGCTCCCAGCCGTCGCAGGAAATCCCGCAGAATGGGTGCAATCGGTAAGTCTTTTATTATGGATGCTGCTGGTCTTGTAGCTGGTGCTGCTGCTGCAAGGGTACTGACTTCAAGTGGTAAAATTCTTCCAAACTTGGATGCGAAAATCAAGTCTGCTGCGGTAGTGGCAATTGGTGCTTTCTTTCCTAAATTTGTAAAGGGTTCTTTGGGTAAGTCAATCGGAGATGGTATGGTAGCTGCTGGTGGTCTTGGACTGCTTCAAGCAACTAACATTCTTGGTGCTATTGACAATGCAATGGAAATTCCTGTTAGTGTTATGGCTGGTGATGATCTTTCAGTAATTGCTGGTTATACTCCTGACAACCTTTCAGTAATTGCTGGAATGGATGAAGAATATTCTTATTAATTAACTTTGTAAAAATAACAAACAATGGCAACACAACACGGAGCAAGGCTTGTTTTTGACAATGCCAAAAATCTCGTAAACAATGCTGGTTTTTCTGCTGGTCAGGCAGTTCTTTCCCAGTCTTATCTTCGCAGTGAGGTAGCAATGTCTACTTCAACTACTTCCTACCAACTTCCTATCCTTGTTAATAGTGTAGGTGCTGGTACAAACTTTGCTACAAACAATCTCTTGAATCTTCAGGATGCTTTTGTAGTTAGTTCTATTGGTGTATTTGTTTCTATCCCAGCTGCATCTACAACTACTGCTTTCCCACTTTATACATATCCAAACGCAAGTGCTTTCACCACTGCTGGTGCTGCTGCTGCTTTGTATAATTTGTACAATGGTAAATTGTCAGTTGTTGTAAACAACAGGCAGATCGTTCCAGCTTGGGATCTTTACAGGCACTTGTACGTTCCACAAACACAACAAGGTGCTGCATCTACTGCAACAACTATTGATGAAAACGATGCAACTGAATTTGGTTACTATCCAGTAGAACCAAACATTGTATTGGTTGGATCTAAAAACAACGTTATCAGCTTGGAACTTCCAGGTGCAATTTCAACTCTCCAGGCTGCAACTGCCCCAAGGATCGTTGTTATTATGCGTGGTATCTTGGCACAAAATGTTACTCCTGTTAGATAATAACTGGAATTAACTTCTGAAATGGAAAGGGGGATGCCACGTTAAACATAGAACCCCTATTTTTTATGTTCTAAAATAAAACAAAAATGAACAAAGTTCAGAATTACGAATTTATTGAGGTTGTTGTTCCGCAGTCATCCACTGGAACTCGTTTCTACTTCCCTGATCAACCACAATTGCGTTTTGTTTCCTTGCTTAATCTTGTTTGCTATACTACTGACACTATTTCAAATAGTGTATTGAGTGGAAATGCTTTGCTTTCCCTTGCAAACTTGAAAACAACTTATTTAGTACTTTATTACAATGATAAAGAATCAGTAAACAGGATCCCTGTACTGGAACTCAATAGGGTTGTTTCAAATAGTGCAACTGCTGCATTTAGCTTTGATATTACTCCTTTTGCTGGTCAGCAAATTATTTGGAGCAAGTCATATATTCAAACTCCTACTGCATATAGTTCCATCAGTGGATCTAATTTCAGTGTTTGCTTTGGTGTATATTATGCCTAATCAATCCACTTTTCCTTCACCTTTAATATAATTGTATATGGCGAATCCTAATAAGGCTTTTTTGACTGGAACTGATGCGGTAATGCAATGGTATGATACCAATGCTAAAACAACTTTTTGGTCAGTTAATGATTCTAAAGGCGATATACTTTTTTATTATGGGGGCAATGATGAAAATGAAGCAAGGGAACATTTAGAGAATAATTTGAGAATGGCAGAGCAACAAGGTGTTGAAGCAACATTAACTTTGCGGATTCATCCTAAAATGCCAAAATCAGGTTATTTTGAGAAAAAGGATACCGGAATGGTTGTAACCCATTTTAGACCTACTTCATTTAATCCTGTTTCATATCAACCAATGAATCAAATGGGAATGGTAAATCCTAATTTGATGAATGAAATTAATGCTTTGAGATCTGAAATAGCTGCTTTGAAAATGCAACAGGAAATTGAAGAAGATGAAGAAGATGAAGAACCTGAAGAAGAAAATTTCCTTGCTGGATTAATGAAATCCCCACAAGTTCAGACAATGATTCTTTCACAACTTTCCAGCTTATTTGCACCAACACAAAAAGTTACGCACGTAGCTGGAATTGAAAAAACGGAAACAATGGCAAATGAAACCGAAATTGACAACGAAGAACGCATTTATGATGCCGTAGAAAGGCTGAAATTGGTTGATGATCAGTTAGCAAGTGATCTTGAATTGCTTTGCGAAATGGCGGAAACCGACAAAATGCAATTTAATTTTCTGCTTAAAATGTTAAGGAAATAATATGCCTGAAATTACTGCTGATAAGATTATAGGGAAAACACTTTTTGCCAAAAAGAATTTAGATCGTTTAAATTCATCATTGGTTAAAATTGGAACTATTGTTGCTGGATCCCCAGTTGGACAAGTTTATTCCTATATTCAAAGAGGTGGAAAGGTTTATTGGCAATTTATTGATTTTAACAATAAGCCTTATTTTGTTCTGCACACTCCTGATAGTTTCAAGTTTTCAGGGGATGTTAAACAGGCAATAGAGGAAAAAAAGCAAGAGATTGAAAAGATAGCAAAAGAACAAAAAGGATCAGTTCCATTCTATATTGAAAAATATGGCAAATGGATCCTGATATATGGAATTGGTGCTTATTTGGTAGCAACATACATAAAAAGTAGAAAATGAAAAACAAAGGGTTAATTTATATCCTGTTGGCTGGTGGTGCAATTTTGTTGCTATCAATGAAAAAAAAGCGTTCATATAAAATTGAAGTTCCAGCACCTGAAAAAATTACTGCAGAACAATTTAGTCAGCCTTCCTTATTGCAAAAAGTAAGCAAGGTTGTTAAAAAAGTTGCTCCAGTAGTAAAAAAAGCGGTTACTGCTGCAAAACAAAAAAAAGCTGCTAAACGATCAATGAAAGTTGGTCAATTTCCTGATATGTGCTAAAAATTAATACAATGAATCCAAAACATTTACAAATAAATATTCAGGATGAAATTTCAGCTGATAAGCTGAAATTAGCATATAATAAGAGGGCAAATGATAGGGCAATGTATGAACAGGAAAACAAGTTTTCCAAATCTACTGGTCAGCCTTATCAGAGGTATTATGTAGAAACTAAAGTCTATTACACTACTGCAAACATTGGATCTGAATGCAACGATATTACTTTCATTAACGGAGGTACAACAAATTTGGTTATTGCTGATGTTCCATTGCTTCCAAATCAATCTTTAAGAATTTCAGGAAACAGGGGTGAAATAGATACTACACAATACCAATTAACTTTTGCAACTCCTATTAATACAGGAAACTTATTAATTGTAATCCGTAAACTTTATATATAATGATAACATTGGATCTTTCCATTCTCAATCAGAAAGGAACTCCGATGTTCTATTCTGATATTTTTGCAGCAAGACCTACTTTTGGTATTGCTGGTCGTATTTTTATTTCAACCGATACTGCTGCAATTTATCGTGATACTGGTTCTGCTTGGGATCTAATTTCAGATGCAACTGGTACTGGTACCAATATTTACAATAGTGATGGAACTTTAACAGGAAATAGGGATGTTTCAAGTGGTGGATATAGTTTAACTTTCAGACCTAAAACATCCTTTTTAACATCATTAACTGCAGCAAATAATGATTCAAGTTTGTCTATTTTTGGTGTTGATACATTAAGTTATGCTGCTGGTTTTAGTTCAAACAATATTGGTGCTCTTTATGGTGCCATAGCTGGATTTAATCTGCAAACATTTGCTGGATCAGCAACTTTTGCACAAGCAAATATTGCAAGTGGATCAGCAAGTATTAATTCAATAGATTTTAGTTCTGCTGGATCTACTATTACAATGACACAGGCTGCTGGTATTCGTGCAATGGCAGGAAATATCGCACAGGTTCAATATCAAGGCACTAATTCAGGTACAATTACACACGCAGCAATTCAGCAAAACTTAGGATTTTATCGACCAAGTTCTGCAACTGGAATACTGACAATTACTAATGTTTATAGTTATTTAATTAATGCACTGGATGATTATGGTGCTGGATTCTCATTTACTAATCGTTGGGGTATTTATCAAGCTGGTGCAAGTGATAAGAATTACTTTGCTGCAAATATGCTTTTGGGATCCACTACTGACAATGGTCAAAAATTGCAAGTAACCGGCACATCAAGATTTAGTGGACAAGTTAATATTTTTGATACAACACAATCAACTTCAAGCAGCACTGGATGTTTAGTTTTGGATGGTGGATTAGGTGTAGCTAAAAATATTTTTACCAATGGCAATATAATTACAAATTCAGGTAATATTGCTGCATTAAATGGTGGTTTAATAGAGGTTTACAATTCTGGAAATTCAAACTTTTTTGATATAAAAAGCACTAATGGTGATTTTGTTTTACGAACTAATGTGGGATCAAGTGCTTTTAATTCCTTAACTGTTACAAATACTGGAAATACATTAATTGGAACAACTACTGATAATGGATTAAAATTACAAGTAACTGGTCAAAGTTATTTCAGTTCAAATCTTGGTATTGGTGTAACTCCAAGTAATTGGGGAGTAACTATAAGAGCAATAGATATATCAACTGGTGGTGCAGGAATATATGGTGCAAATTCATTGGCAGGATTTACAGCTAACTCATTTATAGATAATACAACTGGCGCTGATACATATAAAGTATCTGATTTAGCAACAAAGTATTTACAAATATCAGGTACTCATCGTTGGTACACAGGTCCATCAGGAATTGCTGGTAATACAATTACCTTTACACAGATAATGACTTTAACTGATGCTGGTAATTTATTGATAAATTCAACAAGTGATGTAGGTAAAAAACTTTACCTTAACGGATCATTTAGAATTGATGGGCAAACTGCCGGAACTGCTGGAGGTAGTTCAGGACAACATTTGATCATAAATTGTGATGGAACTACTTATAAAATTGCTTTATTAAATAATTAAAATATAAAAAATGAAACAAATACAACCTATACAAATTTGGGTTAATGGTTCCCAGCAAACAGGATCTTGGTTAAGTGCATATATTATCAATGACAATTTGCTTGATAGTGCAACTTTCTATTGGTCAATATTGGAAAATGGTTCTGAACCTGATACTGCTGGTGCAAAACTTTCTGAAGGAAATAGCACTATTTCAGGTGATAATTACATAGTTTGGGGTGAAGCAACCGATATTAATTTGGCAGCTTATCAGTGGATCGCAACTGAATTAAACCTAACTTTGATCTAATTATTCACATTTAAAAATTAACAAAATGAACGAAAAACAGGCATTGGAAGTAATTAAAGCTATTTTGGATCTTGCAACTCAAAAAGGTGTATTCACCAAAATTGATGAATCATTTACTGCAATTCAAGCATTTAATATAATTGCTGAAAAATTTAAGGAAGAAAATGCAGATAATAACGTTTCCGAAAAATTTAAGAAAGAAAATGCAGAGTAATACTGATCCTACGCACGTTGCCACATTCAGCACTATTTTGTTTTCCCTATTGGGAGTGCAGAATATTTCTGAATTGGCAAATGTGGTCTTTTTGGGTGCCAGTACAATATCCTGTACAATTTCCATTTTAGTTGGTATTAAACAACTTAAAAAAAAGTAATATGAACAGAATATTGAAAAACATTAAGACTTCATTTTTTGGATCCATTGCTGGTGGATCCCTTATTTTAGATGGTATTCAGCAAAGAAACTGGATAACTATTATAGCGGGTATTGCTGCTGCTATTACTGGTCTATTGGCAAAAGACAATGATGTCCAATAAGAGAAAAATTTATATTGGTATTGCAGTTCTATTAATCCTATTATTCGGGAAAAAAGTGAGTGCATTTAATCTTATCAAAAAGTTTGAAGGTCTTGAATTAACAAGTTATCCGGATACAGGCGGAATTTGGACTATTGGTTTTGGTTCCACGATCAATAAGGATACAGGACAGGCAATCAAACAAGGTGATAAAATTGATGTTGCTACTGCTGAAAGATGGTTGAAACAAGATATTGCAGAACGTGAAAAGAAAATAAAGGGATTGATTAAGGTTCCTGTTACTGCAAATATGAAAGCTGCATTGGTAAGCCTTGCCTACAATATTGGTACTGGTGCATTTGCTTCCAGCACTTTGTTAAGGTTGTTAAATTCAGGTGCAGATAAAAAACTGGTTGCTGATCAGTTTTTAAGGTGGAATAAAGTGCAAGGAAAAGAGGTTAAAGGATTAACAAACAGGCGAAAATTAGAACGTGAATTGTTTTTAAAATAGTACATAGGTTCATAAATTGAGGTGTTTTTTCAGGGGAAAATTTCTATTTTCCCCTTTTTTTTGTCTAAAAATTTGGAAAATTCAAAAAAAGTAATTTAGATTCGCAGTAACAAATGATTTTTTAACTTTCAAAAACGAAAAACAATGAAAAAAACTGCTATTCAGATTATCCTGATCGTTCTAGGTGCTATTCTTTTATGCTTTGCTGATAATTTATGATAAGGTTACTTGCTTGGGTAATATCGGTTTTATACCTGATATTAATAGGAATCCCAGTTGCAATATTCCTTTTGATCATTTTACAAATTTTATCAATCCTTAAATTTTTTAGCAATGTTAGAAAAAAAAGAAAAGAGCATAATTGTTCACAATTACCTGTATGGTCTAATTACTTTCCTGAACAATCGCAGGATCCCATTTACTGAACTGGATGGAGGTAGGGTAGAGATTTTTTATACTTCCGAATTAACATTATTTCACATAGGGTACCACTTTGGAAGGTATGCTGAAATGCAACACAATTAATTTTATGGAACTATTCAACAATTTGCGTGAAGCAATGCTGGAAATTGAATATATCCAGCAAAAAATTGATACTTTGAAAATTTACCAAAATTTGCCTAATTTAAACAATATCAGGATTCATTTTGATTCAGGAAATAAAACACATTCTTTAATTCAACTTGATACCGATATATCTTTGGTGAATGAATTAAGATTATTAATTCAGGAAAGTATTGATCTATATGAACAACAAATTATGCAACTTAAATTAAATTTTTAAAATGAAGCCTTACACAATTAACGGAAACAAATATTACTTTGAAGTTTTTATTTCAGCAAATGAACCTTTCATTTTGCTATCTACAACCGAATATCCCAGTGAAGGGTTAAGTAAAATATATTTTTTGCGTAAATATTCAATGAAGTACGCAATGGAAGATTTTGTGAGATATGAAGCAATTGTAAACGATCGCAACTCCGCAAAACAAAATGAGGTGCGTTAATTGCTCAAAACTTTTCACAATAACAACACACAGGGGCAAGGTAGGTAAAGCACTTTGCCCCTATTGTTTAACATTAAATTTAAATAAAAATGTCTCAAAGAAACAAAGATCTACCAGCAATGCCAGTTCACCCAATGCAAGACAAATTTGGTCAGGTTATCCTGATGGCGGGAATGTCAAAACTGGAAATAACTGCACTTAATATCCTATCTGCACAATTAAGAAAAAATAAAATTGAAGATCTTTCACCTGAAGATATTACATACATAATTGGTGAATCTTATAATATTGCAGAGGAATTTTGTGCATATATTGAAACTAAAAGTGAAAAGGAAAGTAGTATAATAATTTAAATTGTGTAAACCAATGACAAATGATCTACACGAAAAATTGTTATCCCGAAAATTTAGGCAAAATTATACTCCACCTGATGAAAATATAATTTTTACTATTGATGGTAAAAATATAGGTTGTTTGCAGTCTTTTGTATGTTTTCAAGGTTTGCCTAAAGCTGGTAAAAGTACATTTATAACCAGTGCTATTGCTTCTGCTTTTACAACTTGGGATATTTTCGGAATGAAATTAAAATTTCCTCCCAACAGGAAGCGAATTTGCTATATTGATACTGAAAGTAGCGATTTTGACTATTACAGGGTACTGGAC
>JACCDW011100122.1_pt1 | contig 12183 bp, 10 predicted proteins | sample 7449781 | NCBI WGS metagenome assembly JACCDW01 (sample SAMN15323449, study PRJNA562643) | freshwater metagenome | isolation source: river surface water | place: USA:Blue River Watershed | collected 2017-08-18
ATCCAAGGCTAAGCAGTATCTCATTAGATTAAATTTTGTCTACGAATTTTAATTTGTATTGCATTGGGGATGGGCGTTTCACTAATTAAAATTAAATAGCCACCACCGCCAGCGCCTGAAAGTTTATGTCCTAAAGTGTTGGCACTCCATTGCTCAATAGTAGATAATAGCTGTGCATCAACCATATTAGGGAACATGTGAATCTGAGCTTCGAAAGATTGTGTAAATGCTTTTCCAAAACCGTTAATATCTTTTGCCAATATACTTTCCCAACAGGCTGTTGCCGCTTCTGCCAATGCCCTCGCTCCAGTTTCCGAAATATGGGTGTTACTTAATACATCATACTCGTTATGTCGCGGGTCTAATGGAATGAGGTATAAATTATTTTCAATAAAAGATAAAATGGACTCGTCTAGTACCGACTCAATAGCATGAGGCCAATAAGATGCATTGTAATTTAATTTATTCAAACCAGGTAATACAATACCTAGTGCATCCTGTGAACCTGCAATGTTTTTGGTGCCAGGAGGATTTTCATAACTAAATAAAATTTTAGCCAACTGTTGTGCATCTCCATCCGGGAGTTGCGCCTTCCATAATTCAATAGCCTTATTTCTTGTGCTACTACTCATCCCACTTCGATTGTTAAACTCAATGGTAGGTTCAATAGAAATGGTCAATACGGATCCTGGGAAAATATTATTTACATAGGGTTGATCTAACCAACCACCTGCTAAATCTATTCTAAATGGAATAATGGAATGGGTGCGTAAACTAGTCGTGGACCTTGCTGGCAAACCTGCACTGGGTATACGTTCTAAAACTTTATACTCTATATCCATTGTAGCACAAAGGGCTGCTTTTGCAGGTGTATTGCCATCTTCATTGACTACAAAAATATCGGGCTTGATTTCAATTAGTTCTTGTTCAAAATCTAATATACCGGCGCCTTTATTAATCTTACATTCCTTGACACATCTCAAAGCTTGTATCATGTACCTTCTTTCCTCTTGTGTAATAATTGGATATCTGCCTTTTAAATCATGGACTGTTTGATCAGATCCAATGCATACATAGAGATCTCCAAAAGTTGCGGCTTGTTCTAAAAATGCGATATGTCCACTATGCAACAAATCAAAACAACCACTTACTAAAACCTTCTTCATGCAACATTATTATGATTAAATGTACGAACTTATTAGAATGAAAAAGGGCAGTATAGAAATACCGCCCGACTTAACGATTGCTTGCCTATGAATGTGCTGCTGTCATAGATGGGATCGAACCATCGTTGAGGGTTTTGCTGACCCCTGCCTCTCCACTCGGCCACATGACAATATCTTGATCAAGTTTCCTTGAAATAATTTAAGTGTGTTAATTTTTGAACGAATGATTGCATTTTATTTTATTTTGACTTTGTCCTCATCACTTTACCACCGCGGAGTAAGCCCTCTCGGTTGGCACCCATTCAAGGATTCTTGATGACAGGACAAAGATAAGAAAATAATTCATATTGTCTACTATTTTTATAGACTTTTAGGTACCCTTTTTATGTTTGTAATTTATTATTGATAATCAATATTTTATATATTAATTAAATCTGTTTTTATTTGAAATAATTTAATCTATTGCTGCTAGGCCAGGCTTTGTAACTTTGAAGGTCCCCTTTCATTTATACAATGAACATAAGTACTTTACCACTATTTTATTTATACCTCCTGTTTGCCGTATCTATCATGGCCATATGGATAGCGGGTATTAAAATCACAAAAGCAATTGATGCTATTATTACGCATTACAATTTAGGAGAGGCCTTTGGGGGTATGGTATTTTTATCCATTGTTACCAACATTCCAGAAATTGCCATTACAGCGGTTGCGGCTTATCATCAAGATTATGATATTGCCATAAGTAATATCCTAGGGGGCATTGCCATTCAAACAGTTGTGCTTGTACTCATTGATATTTTTGGGGTAGGAAGATCTGCGCCTTTAACACAAAAGGGACATTCCAAGATACTACTTGTAGAAGGCATGGCGGTCATATTCATTTTGGGTGTAGTGATCTTGGGTTCGCAAAATTCAAGTAGCAATGTATATTTTAGAACCACTCCCTATGAATGGTTAATTCTAGTTGTTTGGCTAATTACCATTTATTTGAGTGCTAAATGGATTCCAAAAAGTAAACCCAACTTGCGCTTTCCTAAATCAACATTTAAAGGCTCTACAAAAGAAGCCATTGTTGTATTAAGTGTAGGCGCAATTATTACATTATTCGCCGGATGGGCATTAGAAGTAAGTGGTGAAGCATTAGCAGCAGAATGGGGCATGAGTGGCATTTTATTTGGAGGAACTGTACTTGCGCTTTGTACCGCACTTCCAGAAATATCAACAGGAATAGCCTCAGCAAAAATTAAAGACTACCATATGGCAGTGAGTGATATTTTTGGTGGCAATGCATTCCTACCTGTATTGTTTTTAATGGCTTCCTTAATTGGAGGCGATGCCATACTTCCAGATCTCAAAAAATCAGATATCTATTTAACCCTATTAGGCATACTATTAACTTGTATCTACATGATAGGCATGTTGATTCATTCTAAAAAACAAATATTTAGAATGGGGATAGATTCTCTACTCGTTTTAATCGTTTACATATTAGGACTATGGGGTTTATTTGCACTTGTTTAATGTAGTAGGAATTGATTAATTATTGTTAACTTAGGTATACAATAATTACCTATGGCAAATAGACGCAACTTCGTAAAACAACTTGGTTTAATGGCAGGGGCTTTTTCGGCAAGTAGTTTATTTAACCAAGCACATGCTGCTGAGTTTGAACATATCAACTTACACAAACAAGATATTAGCGCAAAGGAGCTTGCTACTGATGAAGATTTTTGGTCGGTAATACAACAAGGTTATACCACAAGTCCCTCTTTAATTAATTTAAACAACGGAGGTGTTAGTCCCAGTCCAAGAATTGTACAAGAAGCGGTAGAACGTTTTAATAAAATGACCAACGAAGGGCCTTCCTATTATATGTGGCGCATTTTAGATCAAGGAAGAGAACCCTTAAGATATAAGCTAGCACAACTGGCTGGTGCCGATCCAGAAGAGATTGCCATTAACCGCAATGCAACAGAGGCCTTAAACACGGTGATATTTGGTTTAAACCTATCTAAAGGCGATGAGGTAATTGGGACCAAGCAGGATTATCCCAATATGATTCAAGCCTGGAAACAAAGAGCACTAAGAGATGGTATTGTTTATACCCAAATTAATTTTCAATTCCCTATTGAAAATGATGATGAAATTGTAGCGGCGTTTGAAAAAGCCATTACCCCAAAAACAAAAATCCTTCACATCACACATATTATTAACTGGATTGGACAAATTCTTCCGGTTAAAAAAATTACGGCCATGGCCAAAAAACATGGCATTGAAACGATTGTTGATGGTGCACATAGTTTTGGATTATTAGATTTTAAAGTGCCGGAGTTAGGAGGTGATTATTTTGGCACCTCCCTGCATAAATTTTTATCTGCTCCTATTGGAAGTGGCATGTTGTGGATTAAAAAAGATAAGATTGAAAAAATTTGGCCCCTTGTATGTAATGATAAACCCAATGGAACTGACATTAGAAAATTTGAAACTTTGGGTACAAGAAGTTTTCCAATTGAACAAGGTATTGGAGAGGCCATTAATTTTCATACGGCTATTGGTAGCAAAAGAAAGGAAGAGCGTATTCGTTATTTGAAAAATTACTGGGCTACCCGTGTTCAAAATATTCCAAAAGTAAAAATACACACTTCATTTAAAGACGAATATGCATGTGCTATTTGTGGAGTAAGTATTAATGGAATGACCCCAGGAGAATTAGACAGCGCTTTGTTTACTAATTACAAAATACATACAGTTGGTATTGTATGGGAGAATATCAGTTGCGTTAGAATCACCCCTCATGTTTACACAAGGACTCAGGAACTTGATAAATTAGTGATGGGCATTGAAGCCCTTGCTAAAAAAGCATAAACCCTTCAGGAATATTGTTTCGGTAAATACCCTTTTGAATACCCTTAGATTTAAAATAAATTTTAGGGTATGGGTAGTTTGTTGTTCCATCACAAAAAGTCAATTTGTTGTATTCTTTTATGGGGTACGCATTATATAGCAATAGCACAATCGTTCACAAGTAAAACGAGCTTAGATCCTTTTAGTATCAATTCAAGTGGAAGTGCGGGTAAACTTGGTGATTTGTTATTGGATTGGAGCGTAGGAGAATCTCCAATAGTAGCTTCCATTTTGCCTAGCTCAAACTGGAGACTCAGTTTTGGATTTTTGCAAAATGATTATCCTAAAAATTTACTCTTTAGTAACTTAGATAGTTTTGCCATTCAAATTAAAGTAGGGCCCAATCCTTTTTCGCATAAACTAATCATTCAGTGTCAACAAGAGGGCATTACCATTACCGAATTACATTTAATTAACCTGTCGGGCCAAACCCTTTATCATAAAAGGGGCGAGTATGCTGGATTACATTATTACCAAGAAATCAACCTTGAAAAAACACATACCGGAACTTGTTTGCTTACTGTGTATGTGTGCATCAACAATCGAAATCGTATTGCTAGGACCTATTCCCTTTTACAAAATTAACTTATGAAGTGTATTTATCTAATGGCGTTATGCATAATTGTTTTACCTGTTTGTTCCTTGGGGCAGATAGGAAAGGGCATACATTTACAAGGAATTGCAAGAAATGAACAGGGTATTATTGTTGCCAATAAACAAATTAGTTTACGCATTAGTATTTTATCGGATAGTTCAGCGTCCACTATCTTGTATCAAGAAATCAAATCGATTACCACGAATGTTTTGGGATTATTTTTTATAAATATAGGCGAGGTCGAAATGGGAAAAATAATTACAATAGGAGATTTTGTCGACATCAATTGGAGTTTACCTATTCATTATGTGCGTATAGAGATGGATCCTAGCAATGCTTTCGCTTTTAAATTGCTAGGCACCGAAAAAATAGAATACGTGCCCAAGGCCTTGTATGCTAATGTTGCGGATAAATTGAGCAGCCCAGTGTCAGTAGAGCTGGGTGGAACGGGGGTGACAAGCATCCGGGAAATAAAACAACTATTGGCTATAGATAAAATCAACAATACGCCTGACAGTGTAAAGCCCATGGGTAATTTGGTCGTTAGTCTATTGAATGAAAAACTTAAAAAAACAGATACTATTTATTTGAGCAATCGTATCAATGGAAAAGTTTCGATAGGCTCCATTAATTATGGAAGTTTCTTTGATACTTCAAGACAAACTACTTTTATCAATACCGCGACAGCGGTCAAATTTTTTGGACAGCAGACTGCCAATAAAATTTCAATCACAAACAACTCCAATAGCTTACCCACCCGTATTACGGTAACGGATGCAGGGGTTTATCATGTAAATTATACTGTACAATTTGTGAAATCAGATGCAGGAAATGACGAAGTCCATATTTGGTTACGACGCAATGGTTCAGCCTACCCAAATACAAATAGCGGGTATGTTATACAAGGAGGAGGAATCAAAAATAGTTTTCAGGGAACTTATTTTGTAGAACTTGGCACCAACGATTACATAGAACTTTTGTATAGTATTAAAAATGTAAACAGCCTGCTAGTTGGTAGCCCTGCTACAACACAAACCCCTTCCAGGCCTGCAATACCTTCGGCACTATTAAGCATACATGCTGTGCATTAATAGTAGCCCATAAGATACACCCTATCCAAAAGGTTGTTCTATAGAAATACTTTGCTTAGAAAAATAATGAGGACCATCTTCACTTATATATAAACAGTCTTCTAATCGAATACCAAATTCACCCGGAATTGAAATAGTAGGCTCATTGCTAAAACACATGCCTACTTGCATGGGTGTTTTATTTCCTTTTACAAAATTAGTCCACTCATGACCTTCTAGTCCAATTCCATGACCTGTTCTATGAGGCAATCCAGGTAATTGATAATTTTTTAGAAAGCCTGCTTTTTCAATAACAGCTCTTGCAGCAGCATCCACAACTTCACAAGGTGCACCAATTTGAATAGCAGCAAAAGCGGCATCCTGTGCTTGTTTCTCTAAATTCCACACGTCTATTTGTCTTTGAGTTGGTTTACCAACTACAATGGTTCGTGAAATGTCAGAGGCATAGCCTTCACAGCTAGTACCTCCATCCACTAATACAATATCCCCTTCCTGGATGGTTTGCGGTGCAATACTTCCATGAGGTAAAGCTGAATACTTTCCCACAATGACCATGGCACCCCCACTAAATCCTAGTTTTCTAAATGCAGCGCTGATATTGGCACTTAATTCAGACTGAGACATGCCTGGACGCACCGAAGGGAAAGCCATTTTGTAGGCTTCAATGGTTACATCGTTGGCAATCTGCATTAAGGCAATTTCCGCCTTGCTCTTATACATTCTACAGCCAGCCGTAATCGGAGTGGCATCTACTATTTCAAATCCACTTGCTAATTTTTGAACTCCATTGGCAATAAAAAAGCGAACGCGTTCTTCCATTCCAATTTTATGGTGTTGTACCCCTCTATCTTTTACCACCCCTACAATTAAGGCATAGGGGCTCTCATGTTCTTCCCAACAACGGACTTCGTCTCCAAAAGCAGGCTTTATTAATTCTTTGGCTCTATCTTCTTCAAACTTTGGACAGATATATGCCAGTGCTCCTTTTGCCGGAATCACTACGCCAAATGGACGTTCGCTTTGGCCCCAAGTCATTCCTGTAAAATAAAAACAAGAAGTAGTGCCTTCTAAAAAAATAGCATCGATCTTTTCTTTCGCCATTAGTTCCTGTGCCTTTGCAATTCTTTGCTTTCTTTCGGCTACCGTAATGGGCACTATTTTATCCCTAAAACTATTCGTTGGTAAAGTAGTTGACAAACCCTGGGCCATGCCCATTTTGCTTAAAGGCATTGCTGCTGCAGTTAATCCTGTTAAACCTAAAAATTTTCTTCTATCTATACTATTTTGATTGGACATGTTTGAATGTTTATATCTTAAAGATAAGGTAGATAAAGATAAGACGAGTACACTAAATTATCTTAAATTTAGGATACCAATACATTGTATATGTAGCCTCCTCTCATTTTTGAACCGGTTTATTTATGAAATACACTTATCGTTTATTTATTCTTTGTAATGTACTTTTAATTTTAAACGCATGTAAGGGAAAGATCGAAAGCATCCACCCTACCATTGAAAAAATTACCTCTTCTGTATATGCTTCAGGTTCCGTAAAAAGCAAGGGGCAATATGAAGTGTTTTCCAAAACCAATGGATTGGTTGAAAAAATATTGGTACAAGAGGGTGCTGATGTAAAGAAGGGACAGGCCATTTTAGTTTTATCTAATAAAGCACAATCTCTTGGCGTAGACAATGCCAAGCTGTTAGCGGACTATTCCTCTACTTTTCAAAATCAAGAAAAATTAAATCAAGCCCAAAATGAATTAGAGGTTGCCAAATTGAAAATGGACAACGATGCCTCTTTATTAGATCGTCAGCAAAAATTATGGAGCAATGAAATTGGCACCAAAAATGATTTAGACCTTCGATCCTTAAATTATAAAAACAGTACTGCACTTTATCATGCGAGTGTATTAAAGGTTAATGATTTAAAAAAGCAAATTGCTTTTCAATCTAAACAAACCACTAAGAGTGTAGCAATCGCTACTAATAATTTAAACGACTATACCATTAAGTCTGAAATAAACGGAAGGCTTTATAGTCTCCAAAAAAATGTAGGGGAAATGGTTACTACGCAATCCCCTGTAGCGATTGTTGGAGATGCGAATTCTTTTTATATAGAACTACAGGTAGACGAATACGATATTGCTAAAATACAAAGAGGACAAAGGGTAATGATATCCATGGATAGTTATAAAGGAACTACTTATGAAGCGGTCATTGAAAAGATTTATCCTATCATGAATGCTAAATCAAAATCATTCAAAGTAGATGCAGTATTTACTAAACAACCTAACAACTTATTTCCCAACCTAAGTACACAGGCCAATATTGTAATTTCAGTTAAAGAAAAAGCCTTGACCATTCCAAGAAGTTATTTAATAGATAATGAATTTGTTTACTTGGAAAATAAAGAAAAAAGAAAAGTGGTTGTGGGCCTAATGGATTATGAAAAAGTTGAAATACTATCTGGTATCAATGCAAATGATGCATTGGTTAAAACAATTCAATGAGCCGTAAATTAATTATCAATATTGCCAATGCGCTCTTGCTAGCAAGATGGAGACAAACTCTTGTGGCTGCTTTTGGGGTTACCTTTAGTATCACCATGTTTATTACCTTATTGAGTTTTATGTCCGGCCTCAATGATTTGTTAGATGGATTAATTGTAAATAGAACAGCACATGTTAGAATTTATAATGATATAAAGCCCAATGTAAATCAACCCATCAATAAAAGCAACGACTTTGCTAAGGCACATAATTTTATAGGATCGATTAAATCGGACGCCAACAGACAGGCCATTTACAATAGTGAAGCCATCATGAAAGCTTTGGCAAAAGATCCACGTGTTTTAGGTATTTCACCTAGACTCACTGCACAGGTTTTTTTTAATGATGGAAATACAGAAATTACGGGCAGTGTCTTTGGCATCCAACCCACAGAAGAGGCCAAATGGTATCATTTTGATGAATACATCACTTCGGGTATTTCATCGGACCTGCTTAAAGTAAATAATAGTATTATTCTTGGAAAGGGACTTGCTGAAAAACTACTCGTAAGCAATGGAGATGTAGTTCAAATTACAACCTCTAAAGGGGATCGTTTTCAATTGAAAGTAGTGGGTACCTTTCAATCTGGCATCAAGGATTTTGACAATGTGCAGAGCTATGCCTCCATCAATACTGTTCAAAAAATTATGTCTGTTCCTAACGACTTTATCACTAGCATTCAAGTAAAATTAAAGGACATTACTCAGGCACCAACAGCAGCCAAAGAATACGCCCAGCTATACAAAGTGGATGCCGAAGACATTCAAACTGCCAATTCGCAATTTGAAACAGGGAGCTCCATTAGAACGCTTATTTCCTATTCGGTTGGCGTTACTTTATTAATTGTAGCAGGCTTTGGGATTTATAATATCTTAAATATGATGATTTTTGAGAAAATGGACTCCATTGCCATTTTAAAAGCAACCGGTTTTTCGGGTTTGGATGTAAAACAAATATTTATCTACATAGCTGTTTCTATTGGAATTTTCGGAGGGCTTTTGGGATTACTCATGGGTTTTGCATTGTCGGCCACCATTGATCAAATACCTTTTAATACCGCCTCCCTTCCAACTGTTAAAACCTATCCCATCAATTACAATCCGAAATTTTATATGATCGGAATTGTATTTTCATTTATAACCACCTATTTCGCAGGTTGGTTCCCTGCAAGAAAAGCTAGTAAAATTGATCCTGTTGTCATCATTAGGGGGAAATAATATGAGTAAAATTTTAGAAGCAAAAAATATCAACAAATTCTTTCATGATCCTGTTCGCATACAGGTATTGGAGGAGGTGAGTTTTAATATTAATAAAGGAGAGTTTGTTTCCTTAACCGGAAAGTCGGGTTGTGGAAAATCCACCTTGCTCTATGTTCTGTCTACCATGGATACCGATTACGATGGACAACTTTTTATTGATCAAGAGGAAATGCCCAAAAAGAATGAACCCTTTTTAGCTAAAATTAGAAATGAAAAAATTGGTTTCGTTTTTCAATTTCATTATTTATTAAATGAATTCAATGTATTAAAAAACGTAATGTTGCCTGGACTAAAACTAAATAAATATAGTACAGAAGAAATAGAACATCGAGCAATGGAAAAATTAAAACTTTTAGGGATTGAACATTTAGCACTTAAACAGGCCAATCATATATCGGGGGGTGAAAAGCAAAGAGTAGCCATTGCAAGGGCATTAATCAATGATCCCAAAATAATAATGGGGGATGAACCTACTGGAAATTTAGATAAAAAAAATAGTGACCTTGTGTTTGATATATTCAATCAGCTTTCTGACGAGTTTAAGCAAACCTTACTCATCGTTACCCACGACCCAAGCTTTGCTGAACGCACCCATCGCATTATCAATATGGAAGATGGAAAAATAATTTAACATTAGTATCCACAGATTGCATCTATAAATTACAACCTTATGAATCAACCAAAATCTAACGCAAGTCGTTATCTCAAATATTGGGTCTTATTTTTTATGCTTTTCACAAGCGCCTTAGTAGCCGTTTTTGCGCAAAAAGATATTCCAAAATCGGCAATGATTAAAAAGTATACTTCTACAGATTCTAAGTTCATGCCTATCATGGGTATGAATGTACATTATAGAGACCAGGGAAATCCAAGTGACTCCATTCCATTAGTGTTAATCCATGGCACGTCCTCCTCGCTACATACCTGGGAAAAGCTGACTTCTATTCTTAATCAAGCTGAATATGGAAACAAGCGTGTAATAAGTTTAGACATGCCTGCATTTGGTTTAACCGGTCCCAATCCTGAAAATAAATACAGTTACGAAAACTACACGCAAGTAATTGACTCCTTGCTTATCAAACTCAATGTGAAAAGCTGTATAATAGGAGGGAATTCATTGGGCGGTGGGATTGCTTGGCATTATGCGGTTAGCTATAAGCAGAAAGTGGCGCGCTTAATATTAATAGACGCAAGTGGCTATCCTAAAAAAGACGAAAAAGGATCCTTAGGATTTAAAATTGCACAAATGCCAGTGATCAATAATTTGCTTTTATACATTACCCCAAAGTCCCTGATTCAAAAAAGTTTAGAGGGGGTCTATTATGATCGAAGTTTGTTGGAATCAAGTACGGTTACTAGATATCATGAGCTTTTATTGTGTGAAGGGAATAGAGCCGCTGCATTATCCTTATTTAAAAATAAAATAGAACAGCATCCCGAACTCATTAAAACCATTGAAGCACCTACCCTTATTATTTGGGGAAAGGAAGATGGTCTAATTGCTTGGGAAAACGCTAATTTATTTCATCAAGATATTCCCAATAGCAAAGTGGTGATACTTGAAAAAGTGGGACATGTTCCCAATGAAGAAGCACCCGCAAAAGTAGCAGAAGCTATTAAAGCCTTTTTAAATTAGACTAGGCTTGAATTAATTTGGCTACTCCAAATGCAGTGGCCGCTGCAATAGCGCCAATAACGATGACCGTAAATAGAAAATAATCCCCATGAAAAAGGCCCTTCAATATGAAGGGCCTTTTTAAATATAGATCGAAGTTAGTACTAGTTAAATAAGTATCTAACACCAATTTGTAATTGCCAACGAGAACCGATACTTGTGCTTGGTCTGTGTGCATTTGTAAATGGAACTTTGTTAACACCATCTAAGTAAGGGAATGTATACACAGGTGTTTTGCCATCTGTGTCGATTCTTTGGAATACCAATGGGGTTGTTGTTGTTGGAATATATAATACTCCCCAATCTTTGTTCAACAAGTTGCTGAAGTTGTAAATATCAGCAGAGAAACGGAATGTATGCTTGTTTTTACCAATTGTAAATTTAACATCATGTGTAACGTTTAAATCTAATCTATGTGTCCAAGGCAATACATATGCATTTCTTTCTGCAAATTGACCTCTACGTGTACTTAAGTAAGGGTTGTTTTTGATAAATTCATCTAATTGAGACCATAAGTCCGCTTGAGTTCTTGTATCTGCAACACCACCTACAGCAGCAGCATTAACCAATTTAATTTGAGAAGCATCAGCAGGAACGAACATTAAGTCGTTGAATGTGATACCATCATTATTCACGTCACCTTGTGCATAATAAGAAGTAGCATAGTTAGGAGAACCTTCATATACTAAACCAAATGAAGACAATTGATTCTTGATAAATTCTTTCTTATAAACCACACTCGCAATAATTCTGTGCGGCATGTAGTTGTTTGAATTACCAATAGTGAAGTCATTTGGATTATCAGAAACTGTTTTTGAACCCCACATGGTAGCAGCAGTAGAACCACTCACAGCAGCGTCTTTAGCTTCTTGTCTTGTATACGCAGCAGTGAACATGAAGTTTCTTGTAATTTTTTGAATTTGCAATGTACCTGTCCA
>JACCDW011812346.1_pt1 | contig 12183 bp, 16 predicted proteins | sample 7449781 | NCBI WGS metagenome assembly JACCDW01 (sample SAMN15323449, study PRJNA562643) | freshwater metagenome | isolation source: river surface water | place: USA:Blue River Watershed | collected 2017-08-18
CTGTGAATGAGCTTGAAGTAGCCTAATCTTAGGATACATTCTAAAAATTCACACTGAATCACAACAGTATAAATAGTGATAGTTTATTGTTAGAGTGTTTTTGAGTCGAAACAACTATCTATTTTGTGAGTTACAGAAAAACTTTCTAAGCTTGTGAACGATTAACCGTTTTTAACTGAGGAAGACTCCGGTTCGTTACCGGACATCTCCACTAACCACTCCAATGATAGAATCTTTGGACTGACACCAACTCAAAGGTTGGTGTTTCTTTTTTATACAATATTGATTTGAATTTTATCTTCTTGGCCACAATCCCAGATATTTATAATTCTGCATTTTTTATCTATAGCCTTTTCAATTCTTTCTAAGACTTCTAAAATAGATTTTATCAATTCTAATTTCATCGTTGAGTATTCAATAGAATATTTATCTCCTGGTATTAATTTGTAGGTATTTATCATTAGTGTTATTCCTTTCACACTCTTATTAATAGAGTTGAATGGATATAATTCACCATCAATTTCTGGATATTCATCTTTTAGTTCTTTTAGAATATCTTTAATTTCTGAAATATCACTTTGATATTCATTATATTCAGAGTTTTCAAATTTTTTGAGGTGTTTCATTACATTATTTAAATATAATTAGGCTTACATCAGTAAGATAACTTTTTTTTCTTTTGAAAAAGTCTTCTATTTTTTCAAATGGTAAATATGACTCACATATTGCAATATTTAATTCTTCATGTGATAAATAACTCTGTAATTCTAAACAAGTATTTTGTAATATTTCTGAACTAATATATTCTCTTTTAACTGCCTGAGTTCTAGGTATCTGTGTAGAATAGTAATCTAAACTTTTTATCTCTATCATAAATAAATCTTTATAACCCTCACTTCTTACTTGAGATCCTATTTTAATAGTTCCCCAATTACTAATATTTTTATTAAAAATTGGAACCGTTCTTAAAAATGATATTTTTATATCAGATATTTCAGATAAGTCATATAAATAATCTTTTATTTTATTAAAAAAATCTTCAGATAATAAATCTGAATCAAACTCTTTTTCGATCTTCTCTATGTCACCGACAAGATAACTCTGTAATTGTTTAACCGATGTAGTTTGTGGAACATAATTTATATCAATATTCTCAAGTAATTTAAATTTATTGAACCTTTTTATATACTTCATAATTTATATATTAAAACATAGTTTTAAAATTTCATATAATCACTATGATAAACTCTTTTACAGGAAGATATAGATTTCTATCAAATTTTTATCCAGTTAATATAGAACACCAAGGTATTAAATACCCTTCGGTTGAACATTATTATGTTGCTATGAAGATTAAAAATGACCAACAAATTGATGGTAAATTTATAACATTTATAGACTGTAGAGAAATGATTGCTAAAATTCCAGATCCTGGTAAAGTAAAACAATTTGGTAAGTTCCTTAAACTTAGAAAAGATTGGGATGATGTTAAATTAGATGTAATGTTGTGGGGAATTAGAGAGAAATTTAAAAATGAAGAACTTAAACAAATGTTACTTGAAACTGGTAGTGAGGAATTGGTTGAATCAAATTGGTGGGGTGATAAATTCTGGGGAGTTAGTTCGGGAGAAGGTGAAAATCACCTTGGTAAAATTTTAATGAGAGTAAGAGAGGAATCTAGAAAAATAGAGAAGAGGCCTTCACTTGAAGAGTTTCTAAAAAATAGAAATAAAGAATGAGTATTATAAGTTATTTTGGAGGTAAGTCCTCTAATACATTTATTGATTTCATCAATAAACAAATTCCAAAAGATGGTTCAGTTAAAACCTATTTAGAGCCATTCTCTGGGTCTATGGGAACGTATATGGATGATGATAATATGATATTTGATAAAGTCATTTATAATGATAAAAATCGTCACCAGGTGAATCTTTTTAAGTGTTGTTCAGAGCCAGAAAAATTTGTAACTTATTTAGAAAATTTATCAAACCCATTTAATTTACTTTATACTGACCTAACAGATCCTCTTAAAAAATGGGATTTCTATAAAGGTATTTATAAAGAATATATTAAAAATTCATTCTTAGATGATATGAATTTTGAAATTGGTGATTTTGAAAAGGCTGCTATTTATGCTTTTCTTATCACATCAGCTCATAACTCTGTATATCCAAGAGGTGCTGGATTTAATGGTTATAAAAAAGATAAAGATAGACTAAAATTAGAAGTTTTAATTAAGAAGTTAAAACAAAACACATATACTAAGAAACTTCAATCAATCACAGAGTTCAATAATATTGATTTTGAAGAATTAATTACTAAATATGATTCAGAAGATACATATCTTTATTTAGACCCACCATATGCTCGTTTTGATGAGGCTAAAGGTGAGGATGATGCTAAGAGATTATTCTGGTATGGTGCTGATAAAGATGGTGTTTTTGGACCAGCTTCTCACAGAAGGTTATTAGAGTTGTTAAAGAATACTAAATGTAGATGGTCACTTTCTTATTACTATTTTCCACTTTTGGAAGAGTTACTACCAAGAGATAAATATCGTTGGACACAGAAAGAAGTATTTAGAAGTTCAGCGCAAGGTGGTAATAATTCAGATCTTAAAAAGGAACAAGCCAAAGGTGTTGAATTACTCATAATGAACTACGACGAGAATTTCAAAAAATTTTAAAATGGCTAATAAAAAAGGACGTAGTGGTCCTAAATACACTACTCACGAGGAAGATAAGAAATTAGTAGCGCTTGCTATTGATGGTGATTCTAATTCTTGGAATATACTTCTTCAAAAATATAAACCTATACTCTATACCGCTGCAAAAAGGAGGTTATCTTACTATTCTGATGAGGATTTGGAGGATATCGTTATGACTGTATTGGGCAATACATTTGTTAAAATTAGACAATATGATCCAGAAAGGGCTAAATTTTTTTGGTGGATAGTAGCGAGTTTGCATAATCATATTTCTGGATTATTTCATAGAAAAAAACTAATCACACCTGATAAATCAATTAGTCTATCAGATATTAGAAATGAGGTAGTTGATAATGACTTCGACTTTACAGAAAACTATGATAGAGAACAAGTATCGAGATTGGTTAGGTTATTAATTAGTAAGTTACCTGAAGACTTAGCAAAATCAATAACACTTAGGTATTTTAAAGGATATACAAATGAACAAATAGCTACTGAAATCGGATGTAAGCCCGGAGATGTTTGGTATAAAATTAAGAAAGCCAAGGATATGTTAAAGACTTTATCGCAAAATGGTAAATTATTTTAATATGGATTTTCAAGGGTATTTTGATGTAGCTTTTAATAATGTTAAGTTTGAGAACTTAGAGGATTTTAAAACAACAACATTTGATCTTTATGATAAAATATCGACTCAATTTTCAGTACCACCTTTAGTTTCTGAAAGTGAAGATTTTTATTTAAACGCATTATTTAGTAAATTAAGAAATCAGATTTCATTGGATATTCAGAAAAATATTTTTAATTTTATTAAGAAGAGTTCGAAAATGCATTTCATTGATATTATGAATGTTCAAAAACAGACTACTGATTACGAAACACATTCATCTTTTGTTCGTAGATTCGTATCTCAGATTTTGAGATTAAATGTTAAAAACATAATTTCTAATGGTACGATTTTATCAGAGTATATTGTGGATTCTTCTTCTTTTTCACAAAATCCTATAGGTAATAAGTTATCAACATCTAATACATTTACCAAGTATGGTAAATTATCTAATATTAATATTTATATGGATTCATTTATGAGATGGAATGATGATTTTATATTATCATATGATGATATTTACTATGATATAAAAGATTTAAAATTAAATATCACACAGGATTCAAGATTTGCACCTATTTTAAATATTACTTATAATTTAGCATTCAAGGTTGATAATCCTGGTATAATATGGGTAATTAAAGATATCAATTCGGGTGGATATAGTCATTATAAATCAACTTTAAGAGATAAAAAGATTGATAATCTTTTGAATCAATAAAATCTGATGTATATTTATATAAATTTAATTTATGGTAAAGGATCTTAATCGAATATTTAAGTTAGGATATGAGTGTGAGTTAGTTTGGAATAAACACATTCAGATTTATTTTGATTTTTCCAAATATGATGATATGGAATATTATGAACCCGTTTCAGTTTTGACTTGCATTTATGATATGGAGTTTACTGAACACTCTTTTCAGAAATATGTAGAAGAATCTTGTCAATTATTTTATACTTGGCATTTGCAAAATAATAATTTAATTCAAGAATTTTTAAAAAATAATCAAGATAATAAGATTAGGATTAAAATTGATTCTTTATCACTGGGCGATGTTTCTACTCAAGTAGAGAGATCTCTTAGTATTGATGATATTTTAGACTATTAAAGACCCTCGTTTAGTGCTTCTTGTATAGCAACTCTTAAAGACTCGTAGTGATCACTATCACCCTCATCAAATCCAATTGACTTATCATTATTAATATCGTCTTTAAATTCTTGTATTGCTACCTTTAAAGTTTCTGAAAACTTTTCATAGGCTACTGAACTTTTGATACCTTCAAGAACCACTTCTTCGATATGTGATTCTTCAATTGCATCTATTTTATCTTCGATATATCCTGGATTTAAATAATCTAACTTATGAGTCACTTTATTATACTTAACTCTTGGGTTGCCAATTAATTGTTGTCTTTCAGAATTTGGTTTATTTTGTCTTTTAATTTTCTTCAATTCTGTTTCTTCAGAATCTTTATTGAAGTCTTTAAAATTAACTACCTTTCTATTAATGTTAAAAGTTGGTGTATTGTCTTTGTAAGTCATAATCAATATTAGATTTTATTATATATTAAGTTTTTAATACTATTTTTAATAGTCATCATCTTCCCAGTTTTCATTATCTTCCCCCTCGTCATTATCCCAGTAAATTTCCTCTGATCCTGGAAAACTACTATTACTTAGTTTTCCACTATTTCTATCCCAGTGCCTCATAGTATCTATTGATGGATATGATTCATATCCGCCAGGTTTAGGTTTTAAATAGGCTACCCAAGTATCTCTATGTGATTCATCTCTTATTATAAAACCTTTAGCTCTCGCATATTCTTTGAATACATTTTTATCAGAGTCTTTACTAACATATATGTAGTCCATTAGTTTTTTACCATTTTCTAAGTTCCAAAGTAATGCTCTTCCTAATATTTTATCAGGTTGATCAAATGATTTAAGTATTAATAGACTTACCGTATCTGGATTATCTATATAAATTTCTAACCAATCTCTTCTACCAACAGCCTGACAAGATGTTCCTAAATTACCCATTCTTGGAAACTCATAGTTTTCTCTTTTATACCAGAAAAATAAATCTTCACCATTAACTATTTCAAATCTTGAAAAGACATCATTCATAACAGATAGAATTCCTCTAAATTCATTTACAAAAACTTCGATTTCAGCATCTGTAAACGTCAACGATTTTGCATTTAGTAATGTTCTTATTGCTCTACCAACTCTAATTTCTTGTCTACCCGTTGTGAACACTTTTTTCTTTAATTCTTCACGAGCATCTTTCAATCTTTCAAAATTGTACACACCTTCACCATTTTCAAATTTTACATAACACCAAGTTTTATTAGTTTTAGCTGATAACCATTTTGAAATAACTTCACCAACTTCTGTACTATTTGGTTGATATACTGGTGTTCCAATTTCTGGTGCCTCGTAACCAAGTCTTTTGAAGATATTTTGATTACCTTCTGTGTTTGTTAACCAAGCTCCTCTATTTCCGGTCCAAGTTACTAATTCCTTATCATTTCTTAAAATTGCTTGAGCTGCTCTATCATTTGTAAATGTTATTATATTATCATTATCTATTTTAACATCAAAGAAGTTTGCTGTTACATCTAAATCTTGATTTTCAATTTCTAATAAAGATTTGGCTATGCTGTTTTCTTTCATTTTAGAAAGTAAATTCTTGAATTTCGGTGAGTAAATAACATTCGATTCAAGAATTAAGCTTTCTAATAGTAATCTCTCAGATATAAATTCATTATATTCTAAAACTAATTTCATATAGATATATATTATTTTTATATTTGCATTTATGAATCCTCATAAAAAACTACGAGAATTGGGTTTTACAAAAACCTATTTTTATAGACCAGGGTATGATCCTGAGACTTATGAATCTTGTATGCTTTTAGACGAGTATGAGACCAAGTGGAAGAAAGTTAATGGTAAAAGTGTTTCGGTAAAAGTTAATAAAATACATCCTAAATCAGATTCATTCTGGGTGTTAAAGTATGATGAGAATTATATCCTTTGGTGTTATGTGAAGTCACATCATATAGATAAAATTTGGATAGAAAATACCTGGGATAGATTTAAAGAAGATGAAAGACTAAAATTAGTTTTTGACTCTAATAGTAGAGAATCGAATCCACTTAAAGGTAAAAATCAAATTATGAACCTATTACCAAAAGAAGTTAAACGTGATTTTTTACTTGAACAACTTTTTAGCTTTTAGTAATATACTAAATTAGTCCATTAAACCTTTAAAAGGGCCCTTCCTGAAATATGGCATGCTGGGCCCGGGTTTAATGGTTAATTATATTTATATATAGAATATGTTCAAAATTTGACTACATAATTATTAGCGTCTGTGAGTGAAATCTACTCACAAACAATTTTATTGTCTAAAAAATAAAAAATAATAATTATGGAACAAATCATTATAGAAATAAGAGCCGCTGAAGGCGGACAAGATTCAAAACTACTTGTTGAAGATTTAAGAGATATTTATCTAAAAACTGCCAGAGTTAATAACTTTGATTATAAAGTTACTAATCGTGATGGATTTACTTCAATTTGACTGACTGGTAAAGGAGTCAAATCATTTTTTAGAAATGAAAGCGGTCCACATCGTTGGCTTCGTATACCACCTACTGAAAAAAGAGGTAGAACACAAACTTCAATCATTACAGTTTCTTTAACTGATCCAAATGATAAATTAGACTTTAGGTTTAATAAGAATGAGGTCATAAAACAATACACTCGTAGTAGCGGAAAAGGTGGACAGAATGTTAATCGTAGATCTACTTGTGTTCAATTAACTCATGTACCAACTGGTATTCAAGTTAAATGTCAGGATCAAAGAGATCAAAGTAAAAATGAGGAATTAGCTTGGATTCGTCTTGAAGAGAAACTTAGAATAATACATGATGATTCTCAAAGTAAGACTATTTATCAAAATCGTTTTGATCAAGTTGGTACTGGTTCAAGATCGGATAAAAAGAGGTCTTATAGAATTAAAGAAGATTTGGTTGTTGACCATGAAACTGGTAAACAATGTTCTTTTAGAGATTTTAGTCGAGGTAAAATTGAATTATTAAACTAATAAAAAACCCATCAGAATGATGGGTTTTATTTTTTAGTTATAGTGTTTATGATTGTGTCAGAGACTGTTCCTTTTTCTTCTGTTTTTTCAATTTTAAAATCAGTTAGATCAATATCTCTAATTAAACCTCTAAATTTTCTATCAGTATATGACCAACTATTTGATTTTATAACAATACTGTTGTCTACTAGTCTAACAGTTGTATCATTACTAAAATCACTTTTTGCAGCTGAATTTCGACTTTTAATTTCTTTAAAAGTTTGCATTAATTTAGTAGTATCCGTGTCAACCTCTGTATCTAATAGAATGAATAGATATATAGCTGGATTATAAGTTACAGTGCCTACATTTATATGTAGAAAGCAATTATCATATCTTTCCGACACTTGATATAATTCTCTGAAAATTGTAAATATTTTTTTATCCCTTATTAATTTTCTTTTACCAAATCTATCACCAAGCGTTACTGTATCTTGAAGTTGATCTAATTTAATTTCTACACAGAAACAATATTTATCATCATCATAAATTGGTCTATTGTGTAATATATTTAGAACATTTTCACCAATTTGACCTCTATCTAATGCTTGTTTACTAAAATATCCTTTATGTAGATTGAAATTGATCAATTCATCTCTTAGATCTAAGAGAACATCATTAAGTTCTAGCTCATCTTCCTCATGAGATTCTCTTAATAGTTCTATAAATTTGAATATTTTATTTTTCATATTATTTTAATTTCTTATCTAATATTCTAGCGATGTTTGAACCTATTGTAAAGTGAATATTTCTTATTGTATCTGATTCAACTGTTTCAATATCATCCATAAATTTAAATTGGTATCTATAAGTATCATTTTCTTCCTCATCACTTTTTTTATCAATTTTATAGATTGAGACTTCAATTTTATAATTATTATTAACGTCAACTTCAAAATCAAAAGTAGTTTTATCACAAGGAGTTGTTTTAAATTTAGGCTCATATTTAACATCAAATATTGAATAGTCTGTTATTTTTGCCCTTCTCATATAATAATTTAAAAACATTGCTGGTGCCTCAATGAAGTCTGATAAAATTTGAATGTCTTCTCCAAAATCATTTGATTTTATTATATCTTCAATTTTATTTTTCATATCAACTATATTATTGAAATCTACTTTTCTATAATTACAATTGATATCATATAAATAGATAAAAGAATTATCTAATAGATTTCTTTTTTCTAAATCTACTTTAAATATAAATTTTGTATGTATAATTAAAGTATCCTCAACTGATAATCCGTGTATAGATATTACCAACTTTAGAAATTTCTCATCTTGTGATGTCTCATAGACGGTATTGATAGATTGTACTAGTCCTTCTTCTTCTTCGAAGATATCTTTAAATGCTTGTTCTATTTCTGCAATTCTTATCATGTTAAAAATTATCTTTTATCTTTTTCATAAATAGCTTCAAATTGTTTATCATAAGCATATTTTTTTAACTCCATTACTTTACTAACATATCCATTTCTTCTTAGTAGCTTAAATACTAAGTTACCTGTTGAATATTCACCACCTTCTTCTAAACCGTATTGTCTAGATTTTTTTATTTTTTTCCAAATTTTATCTATTTTTTCCTTAAATGCAGAATATTTATCTTCATCAACTTGATCTTCAATTTCATCAATCACATCCATTATTGATGTCGCTTTTTTTGTTATAGTTTCTTCATCAGGAATAAACTCAACCTTCTCAGGCTTTTTTATCCATTTATTCTTCATTAGTGAGAAGGCTCCACCTATTCTACCTGTATCTACTCCTTCTTTTAGACTTATTACATCTTGTAACATTACTTCAACTTCATAACCCTTTAATGTAATATCATGTTGTATATTCCATTGCTTTTTTGCATAATCACATAGTTTTTCTACTAATTCATAATTTTCATCTACATCTTTATAGTCTATTATTATATGTAGGTCATAATCTGAATACTTTTCAGACCAATTATAATTACAAAGTGATCCACAGAGTACTATATCTTTCACATCACATTCTAATTCAACAGACTCAAAAAAGTCTCTTCCTATTTGAAGAAGTCCTTCTCTTATTGATGTTTCCAATTTAAAATCATCCCAAAGTTTAGGATTTAAATCTTCTTTAATGTAAAATGATTTAATTGGTTCAAGATCCTTTTGTTGAAATTCTTCAAATTTTTTGAATCTCATTATAGCACTTTATTTTTTTATATATATTAAAAATCACTTCTGAAAATAGAATAGTTTTAAGATAGTTAAAAACAAAAAACGAAAAGTGGATTATAATAATGAAATGAGCAAATTAGTAACTTTAAATGGCCAAGATCTAAAAATTATAGATGACATATTTAATGATGATATAATAATCTATGAGGATGTACAAGGATCAAAAATTTGGGTAAATTGGAATGGACAGTCTTTTTCGATCAAGCCAAAATCTATATCAAATGATGTGATTAATCTTATAGATTTAGCCATGCAGAATTATTATAATCCCGCTATTAACTATTTTAATACTTTTGATAATAGAATAAAGGGGTTGATGCCAAAAAATTGGTGGTTTTGTTTTGAGTATTTTCCAGATAATCAACCTGCTAATATAGAGTATAATAAAATGCCTAAAAATGGTCTTGTTTTATCATCAATATGTAAAAATGGAAAGTATGAATATGAAATAGATGAGCTAGATGAGTTTTCAAGATTATTTGATGTTGAATGTTTACCCGTAATATTTCAAGGTAGTCTTTCAGAGACGATGAAAGAGGCTATAAAATATTTTTTAAATACTTCTGAAAAAGATTTAGAATATGTATTTGGTGAGAAATCATTTTCTTTCTTTTTCTATAAAATTTTAAATCCTAAAGTAGATTCATCTTTTTTGATGAACGATGACTTTCAGAAGAATTTACAAAAGATAATATTAAAGACTAAAAATAAGTCAATAACTTTTGAAATATTAAATCCATTATATCAGAGAATAAGTTCTGAAAATTCAACTGAGTTTGTTGAGGTTTATACACTCATTTTAGTAAATTTTTTAATTTTCTGCCAAAGTATTAATCTTGAAGAACTAAAGTTAAAGGGAACAAGAAAGGATGAGTTGTATATTTATTTTATTTGTAAGTTGTTTAATATGTATATTGATGATGTTAGAGATGATTTATTGAATTTTAATTTTGTGGTTCCTGAATTTTTTGATAAAGAAAAGTTTAAAATAAATAGGGAGTTAATTCCAAATAAATTAACAAATGATATAATAAAAGAATCTGATAAATTAGAGTACATTTTTAAAGTAATTCTTGGTTCATTTAACAAAAAAAGGAAGAAAGCTATTGGTATTTTCACAGATAATACAGTTTTACTTTTCAATACCTTTGTTGATAAGTTAGATAAAATCATAGATTTACATCTTAATAAGATAAGAGAAATAGATCTAACAAGAGGGGGTCTTTTAGATTTTCAAGATTTCTTTGAAATTAAATATGATGAGGATGGATCCGGTGAGGTGTATCCTGATGTTTATGATACTTTTGAAAAAGAACCAAAATCTGAAAAGAATAAGGGTAAAATTTCATCTAAAAAATAATAGTCTATTTAATATTAAAATCATATAACTTTTATGATTTTAGAAAAGAAAATTTGCTTAGATAACTTAATGCTTAAAGTCTCTCCAAGATATAAGAGACAAACTCTACAGTTTTTGCCAGAAAAACTTGTAGAACTTTCTAAAGAAGTTAATTTTATATACAAAGATCATAAATTAAAATCAGCATACGTTATAGACATAGTTCATAATCTTTTATTAAAATATTATTTCAAAAAAGATAATTCATTTACACTCTCTTCTTTAATACTAAAAGATAAATACGGATATCTTTATAATTATTATATTGACTTTTTAAAAGAAAATGAAATTATTATTCTAAAAAAGAACTATTTGAAGGGATCTAATTCTAGAATATATTCACTTAACAATAGTGTAATAAATAGTAATATACTTAGATATCAAAATTCTGATAAAATTCTTATAAAAAAATATATTACTAAGCATTTACAGTTTGAAATTGATAAGGAAGGACTTATCCACAGAGATGTAAAATTAAAATTAATAGAAGATCTATACAGTGTTAAAATTGACTATATGAGATCTATATTTTTCTTAGATTCTCTGAAAAAACAAGATGTTGATATCTATAATAGGAATAGATATTCTGTTGAGTCTATTAATGAACACCAAATATTTTATCATTTTGACTCTTATGGTAGAATGCATACAAATTTCACTATTTTGAAGTCATTTATAAGGAAAAATTGCCTTTTGATAGATAATGAAGAAACCTGTGAAATTGATATTAGTAATAGTCAACCATTATTTCTGTCTAAAATAATTAAAGACTCTAATACAAACTGGGTAAATAGAGATGAATTTGATTTATTTAGATCCTTAGTATTATCTGGAAACTATTACCAATATTTAATTGATAATTTATTTTTGAATTCAAAATCTGAAGCAAAAGAAATTACTTATAAGGTTCTATTTGGTCAAAACAGGGAAAATTCAAAACCAGATAATCTATTTAAATCTATATTTCCTACCATACACAATTTTATAAAACTATATAAATCAGATAATAATGACTATAAAGTTTTGGCTTATGAGTTACAAAGAGCTGAATCTGATTTGATATTTAATAAAATTATTAAAGAAATTTTAGATATTAATAGTGA
>JACCDW010676784.1_pt1 | contig 12182 bp, 12 predicted proteins | sample 7449781 | NCBI WGS metagenome assembly JACCDW01 (sample SAMN15323449, study PRJNA562643) | freshwater metagenome | isolation source: river surface water | place: USA:Blue River Watershed | collected 2017-08-18
TCATGATAATCTTCTGCAGGATAAAATACTTCAAAAGGTGTAACCTCAGTGACTATTGGGTTGGACCAAGTATGCGTTTCTTTTGCAGCCTCAATTGCCTTGGTGGCGATATCCTTCTGCATATCATTGTGATAAAAAATGGCTGATCTGTATTGGGTTCCAATGTCATTGCCCTGGCGATTCAATTGCGTTGGATCATGCAACGTGAAGAAAACCTCAACCAAATCCGCATAAGAAATTACTTTGGGATCAAAGGTCACTTGCACGACTTCCGCGTGACCCGTAGTTCCATTGCACACTTCTTTGTAGCTTGGATTTTTGACATGACCTCCACTGTATCCGCTTTTCGCTAGAGACACTCCTTTCAGCTGCATAAATGCCGCTTCTACACACCAAAAACATCCGGCACCAAAAGTTGCCATTTCCATTTCACTGTTGCTCATAGTCATTTGTTTTTCACTTGTATTATTTTTTTCGACGGTTTGACTTGGTCCACAAGAAACGATTCCCATGAATACCGCTATCAACCATGCGTTCAATTTCCATTTCATTTTTTAAATTTTAAATCTTAAAAATCCAACAGCCATGGAGACGGTTGGTTCATTTTGCGAAAAATAAGTGATGATGTCACGTGATGCAATTCCCCATTCATAAACACCATTCAAACTTGATTTGGTTAAACCAGCTGTGATGCGCGGGGAATTGTAATTTCCACCCTTGACAACACCTCCAGAGATTCTGAAATTGAAAGGTAGTTTAACCTCTGCACCCATGCTGATCATTCCTTTTTGCAAATTACTTACTTCTCTATTCAATGGTGCCACAGCATCAATTCCAACTTTAACAACATCCAAAATCATAACCGCCGCACCTGCACGCATTGTTGCAGGCATTTTGGTATGAAAACTAGAAACACCATTCCATTTCAACATATTGCTTCCCAAAGAAAGTTGACTCAAATTGTTCACCAGATTCACATCTTGCATACCATTGTAAGCCAATGTGCTCAATGTATCATTGGAGAATTGATATACATTGGTGTTCCAATTCATCCCGCCAATGTCCGTCACAGCCGCAGAGGCAAAGAATGTGTCTTTGACTTTTAATGTAACGCCTAAGTCAACCGCCATTCCCTTTCCAACTGGATCCATCTCACTGAGTTTGGGGGTGAAACTCATACTTGTGGGATTGGATAGACTGTCCATTTCTATTTCAAACATCGGACTAAATGCTGCAAATGCCTGTGTGGTGTTGTTCTCGGCAACAATGGACATCATCGCTTGTCCACGCAGCAATTTCACTCCTACCCCTCCGTACAAGGACCAATTGTCTGTTTCCACAATCGGGCGAGAATAGTTGAAATTGAATTCGCGAATCCAAGAAAAATTAATCTTGGTTCCTTGTAAGATGGAGTTGACACTTGAGTTGGATAGATTACTTATTCCTTGAACCACCATAGCCAAAGTATCTGGGTTGATTCCAGGGGAATTGGGAATGGTATCGTAATTTCCATTTGCTGTTTCAATAATCAAATCACTGAACATAGATGCCGTGCTGCCTAACCAAATCAATTCCGCAACTTCAGGTCCCATCTTGGAATACATGTCCATTCGATCGCGCATAGAAAAACCAATTGCACCTAGCTTTCCCAAATTCATGGAAGCCCCGATGAGCATAAAATCCACATCCATGGTATTGGTTTGTTGTGCAAACTGCTGAGCATACATTAGCTGTTGGTCACGATTGATTGAATTGAAACCACTTTGAAAAATATTTTGAACCAATTCTTTCTTGGTCAACACCCCACTATTCAATGAAAATGCACCCTCTCCCAATCCCAAAGCAAATCGCTTGCTTTTGTCATTGTACTTGACGGCAGTGTTCGCTGGATTGATCCCCAAGCATTGATAATCTGAAGCGAAGACAGTTCCCAAGCCATGCCCCGTTATGGTAAATGAAGAGAATTCTCCTTGGGCATTCATTTGCACAACCGAGGTCATGATCAACATGAAAGCAATAAATGATTTGAGGTTTTTCATCGATAGATTTTTTCGCTATACAAATATCGCTTTTGTGAAGATTCAAATGGACGATAAATGTAAAAAATCTGACGATCCCTGATTCTTATTCGATCAACATACGGATGAGTGAGTTCCAAAACCTTTTTTTGACTGCTATTTCTCAAATCGATTTCAAATAATGTCACCTTACCCGCTTTCAAATATGCCGTGTAAATGTGCTGACTTACTGGATCTTTGTAAATCTTTCCCAACCATTTGCCCATGCCCTTCAAATGGTGGTATTCAATTTTCTTCTCATCGATCTGCTTTCCCATTTTATCAAATCGAAAGCACTTGCTGTGCAAATGATCCAAAATCGTAATGGTGTCGCCCAATATGAGCAATGGAGCGTTGAGTTCAGTATGATAATGACTTTGGGGAAAGCCTCTCATGTAGGCTGCAATAATTTCCTTATCTACTCCTGTATCCAATTGGAATTGATAAGCCTCAACTTTTTCTTTTGGTCCGAGGTATTTGAACTCGCTCCTAAAAAGTTCCATCTCCTTCTCATCCTCCAAATGATGAATGCTAATCCACTTGTTTTCAATGGCGATGTAATAATCAAAAGCCGGGTAAGACGCTTGAAAATCCGACATCACAAAATCAGCATTACCCAATGTATCCACCACTGGCATTATTTCCCTTTTCATCACTGAATCAGGAAGAATGAATAGTTGATCCTCCCGAAGCATGAAATACTGATTGTATCCTTTGACAATGATCTCACCAGGAAACTGATCGTAAAATCCTTCAGCCAAACCTGGAATGGGATACATTCTATATTCCTTTTGGTGTTGAATGGTGTCTGATTTCATTCTTAACAACTTTACCCCATTGAAGAGCGTTCGCTTGGCATCCTCTTGCCTTTTCCATCGCTCTTCACTGTCGTAAATCAACATTACCAAATCACCATTGTCATCCCAAACGAAGTCGCCAACATTCCAAACATCAGATCCAAAAACAACTTCTGGACCTTCAACGATTTCCAATGGCGCCATTTCCTTTGTATTTTCAAGCAATAAGATTTCCCTAGGCACATCTCTCTTGGGTCCTACATATCGCCAATTGGAAAACCCTGTCATCAAAACTTGAATTTGAATTTGATCTTGCTCCAAACGATTGTCTTGAATAGAGTATTCCCCTTTTTCATTGGTGAATGAGGATCTTCCATTATCCAAAACTACCCAAGCCCCTTGAATGGGTTGAAGACTTTTTTCATCCCATACACGTCCACTAATTTGTCCCCAAAGAACTTGAGAACAAAAAAACAAAACCCAACTTGCTATGCATCTCTTCATACTGTAATGATGCAATAACAGTTGGGTTTTCATATTTCTAGATCACATTTGTGATCGTCTATCAATTCAAATCACACGATTCTGCAATTCCAATGGTGATTGTCTTGCTCCAAACCTCTTTTCAAACGATCAAAGTAAGCACCAATTTTATTGGCAAAATCCCAAGTAGAGCATTCCGTTAAATTGTATTCTACCCCTTGATACAAGATGGTTCTGATTGGAGCAATGGTAGCTGCAGTGCCCGCTCCAAAAGCTTCATCCAATTTATTTTCGCGAAGCAAATCAATCAATTCAAAAACTGAAATCTTTCTCTCTTCTACGTTGTATCCCCAATCGCGAGCCACTTGCAAAACACTATCACGTGTTACACCGTCCAAAATAGAATCACTTAATTCAGGAGTGAAAATGGTATTGCCTGAACGGAACATAACGTTCATCGTTCCGCTTTCTTCCAAATACTCGTGCGTTTGAGCATCCGTCCAAAGAATAGCGTTATAGCCATCATCTTGAGCTGTCTTGGTTGGCCACAAAGCCGCACCATAATTTCCTGCCGCCTTGGCATGACCTGTACCACCTTTTGCTGCGCGTGTGTACTTAGGTTCAATTTTCACTTTGACTTCACCTGTATAATACTTGTTTACAGGACAAGTGAAAACAACGAACATGTAACTTTCGCTTGGGCGAACACCGACATATTCATCAATGGCAAACATATGAGGACGGATATACAAAGATTCACCTTCGCCTTTGGGAATCCATGCATGGTCCATTGCAACCAATTGCTTGATGGATTCTACAAACATACCTTCTGGAAGAGGTGGCATACACATGCGCTCAGCAGATTTATTGAAACGCTCGGCATTCTTTTCTGGACGAAAAACGTTTACTTCACCTTCGTCATTCTTAAACGCTTTTAAACCTTCAAAAATAGCTTGACCATAGTGCAAAGCTGAGATGGCAGGAGAAAAATGAAGCGGTCCATAGGGCATTACCTTGGGGGTTCCCCATTCTCCGTTGTGATATTCTACAACCACCATATGGTCGGCAAAAACTTTACCGAAACCTAAGTTATCCCATTCAACTTGATCGATTCTACTTTTGTCGATCTTCTGAATCTCCATCGTCATATTCGCTATCATTGAGCACAAAATTACGGGTTTCCCCTAGTGGCAAATGTAAAAGATTCTTTTGAGGTAGCAAGACTTTTTAAAAATCCCAACTAAAATCAGTGACTTTGAACAGCACTGAACAAGTATTTGTTGGGACTAACCAATTTGGTTTTAACGGCATACATCACGATTGCCGCTGTATTGTTGACACCGAGCTTGGCCATGATATTTTTGCGGTGCGTATTCACTGTATGTTGTGAAAGAAACAAACGGTCAGCAATTTCAACATTGGTATAACCTTCTGCGATAAACCTGATTACTTCCAATTCACGTTCTGAAATCACCACCCCATCACATTGGGTATCGATGATATGCAAATCTTCGACATTGATGTTCTCTCTTTTGATTTGGTCCAAAACCTTTCCGCAGAAAAAGCGAGAACCTCCCACTGTTTCACGAACAGAATCAATGATTTCATGAAAATCACAATCCTTTTTGATATAACTCTGGAAACCCGCGCGCAACGCACCAACCATCACCACACCCGACTCATCACCTGTGATCGCAATCCATTTAATACGTGGTGTTTTCCGAGCATATCGATTAACCACGCTTAAATCAAACCCTTCTGAGCAATAATCCATCATCACAGCATCAACATCAAAAACAGCGAGAGCTTCACTGAGTTCGGCGTTGTTGGTCACTTCTGCAACAATTTGATAACCCTCACTTTGGTTGAGCACACTTCTCAAGCCCATTCGGACAAGGAAATTGTTATCAGCGATGACGATGTTAATCATGTGGCAAATATATTACCCTATTTAAAAACAATCTAAATAATTTTTAAAATATCTTCGTCCTAAATCAAACCGAATAACATGAAAAAACACATTCTTTTTGGACTAGTTGGAGGTATCCTACTTTTCTTGTGGCAATTCTTATCACACGCAGCTTTGGATTTTCACAGCGATTTCCACAAGTACACGGACAAACAAGATACACTTACATCTTTTGTTGAAAGTCTGAATTTGGAGGAAGGTTCTTACATGATGCCGATGTATCCACCGGATATGAGCCGTGAAGAAATTGAGAAATACATGAGCAACAAAACGGGTAAACCCTGGATTATCATGCAATATCACAAAAACTGGGATATGGGCATGGCCATGCCGATGATCAGGGGACTTGTTACCGATATCATTGTTGTATTAATGTTATTCTATATCTTAACACAGATCAAAGAAATCACCACTACTAAAGCCATCCTGGTTTCTACTTTTATTGGATTGATGGGATTTTTATCTATAAGCTATTTGAATTTCATTTGGTATGAAACACCTGATATCATGGCCTGCATGCTAGACGGCATTGCACCTTGGATTCTATTGGGTTGGGTTGGTAAAAAGTTCACTGCTTAAGATCGACTTGTATTGTAATAAAATGAAAAAGAGGCTTTCGCCTCTTTTCTGTTTATGCCGTTGCTTGTTTGATTTCTTCTTGTAGCCTTCGTATTCGTCTCGTTCGCTCATCTATTTTATTTTGTGGATACCCATTTTCTATGGCTCTGGTCAATCTCTTTTGCAATTGATGCAACTTGTGTCCTAGCTTGAGGACATCATACTTGTTGAGGATCCTTTTCATGGTATTAAATATTTTAGATGAAGATAACGGCAGAATTTGAAAAATCCTATGTGATAACTGTGAAAATTAGTGAACTCAAAAAAGTGCGTTTTTTTCTGAATTGGCTCACCATGCCAGGCATGATTTTTAGGCTCGAATTAAATTTTGAAAAAGTAAACTGTCGTTTAAAGCAAATGGATAAAATCCCTTAGAATACTGTGAACGATATGCGCAGGCAATTTCAATTCAATTGCGTTTGGCGATTAAAAATCGAGGTAGTTCAGAAGCCGGAAAGATATTCAAAGTATGCGCATTTAAAAGCAAAACGTCATCTGATGAGATGGCGTTTTTTTCTATCTAAAGGTTTGGAGTTAGATTTTTAGCTATTAAATTAAAAGAAAATGCAACCAATGAGTCTCATTTCAGAATGCGATTCTGCAAGTCTGTTTAAGCCAAAGGAGTTTTAATTTAAATTTCTGTATTCAATTGGTGTCTGTCCTGTTTTTTTTTTGAATAGCCTGCTGAAATATTGTGGGTACTCAAAACCCAATGAGTGAGCAATCTCACTTACCGAATTGTCGGTGTTTAATAGAACGTTTTTCGCTTCTTCAATAACATAGTAATGAATGTGGTCTTGAGCATTCATGCCAGTTTCTTTTTTAAGTAAGTCACTTAAGTAACTTGGAGAAAGGTGCACATTGTCAGCTAAATATTTAACAGATGGTAAACCCGATTCTTTAAATGAATCATTATTGAAATAAGATTTTAGCAACTTTTCAACCTGAGAAACTACGGTTGAGTTTAAATTTTTTCTTGTAATAAACTGTCGTCCATAATATCGATTACAGTAGTTGAGTAGCAATTCAATGTTTGAGACAATAAGCGTTTGACTGTGATTGTCAATGTTTTCTTGCAATTCAGTTTCTATTTTTAAAATGCAATCATACAGAACTTTCTTCTCCTTGTCTGATAAATGCAAAGCTTCAGTTACTTCATACGAAAAGAATGTGTAGTCAAAAATATTTTGTCCCAATGAAGTGCCTCGAAGTAGATCTGGATGAAAATATAAAGCCCACCCCATCATATCTTGCTTCATTTCAATTTCGCTATCCAACGTGATAACCTGTTTAGGGGCAAAACATACAAGGCTGCCATCTTGGAAATCATACGTTTCTCTGCCATACTTAATTTTATTCGAACAATGGTTCTTAAACATAATAGAATAAAATTCGCAACTAATTCTTGTACCTTCTTCAAAGTGCCCTTCCAACTTACTAAAATCAACTACTGTGACTAAAGGATGATTTGATTTGTTCTTCTGAAAATTACTTATCTCTGAAATGCTCTTTAAGTTAATAATTGGTTTCATTGTTACTTAATCGTATTGGTTGGATAATTTTCTAATGTCTTTAACTTCAATTACTTTTTTCTCATAGCCATATATGCTTGCAAAAATCATAGCGCGGCCCAATTCGGAAGCTGTTCCTGCATGATTGTGAAATAAGTTACGTACAATTGGGTATAAGGTATTCATTATTTTGTACAACGTTTTTACTCGTGTTTGTCCTTTAGTAAATTTAATAAGCCCAGGACGAAAAGCGAAAACTTGTTTAAAAGGTAATTTTTGTAGATCATTCTCAGTTTTACCTTTTACTCTTGCCCACATTGATTTTCCTTTCTCGCTGCTATCAGTTCCAGAGCCACTTATGTAATTAAAAGTCATTTCGGACATTGGACTTATAGCCTTTGCAAAGATGATTGTAGTATCGTAAGTTAACTTTATGAATTCGGATTCAGTTAATCCAATACTGCTAACACCTGCACAGAAAAAACAGGCATCATATCCTTTTAAATTTTCATCATTTTGCTTTAACTGCAAAAAATCTTTTACAATATATTCCTTCAGCTTCGGATGTGATATATTGCTGGGCTTGCGACTCACACTTATTATCTCTGTAACTAATGTATTGGTTAGACACTCCATGAGAACACCTTCTCCTGCCATTCCTGTTGCACCCGTTATGATGATTTTCATGCTAGAAAATTTTGATTTTGTTATTTTGTTTGTGATTCAACTATTCTATCAAGCATACGGTCGCTTATGAATCTGCGAATGAATAGAACAGGCTTAGCCATATAACCTACAGCGTACCTAGTTTTAGGTTTTTGTTCTAACGAAGCTTTAATAATGGTTTTCGATATCACTTCTTCATCAGTCAAATATTTACCAATTGTGAACATGTTAATCATGTTATCTGCAACTTTGTTTGACTTTTCGGAATATGCACCATTTCCTGAAGTTTTCTTCAAGTGTTCAGCAGCAATTAGACCCCATGGTGTTTTTATTCCTCCTGGCTCTATAACCACTACATCAATCCCAAATGGTTTAGTTTCAACTCGTAAACTATCAGACCAACCTTCAAGGGCATGTTTAGAGGCTGTATACCATGCGCCGAACGGGCTGTACACTTTTCCTCCCATTGAAGATATGTTCACAATTCTCCCTGAACTGTTTTTTCTCATAACGGGTAATACAAGTTGAGTTACACGAGCTAATCCGAAAAGATTTACCTCAAACTGTCTGCGAGCTTCATTTAAAGGAACATCTTCTACAGCACCATAAGAACCGTATCCTGCACTATTAATTAGAATATCAATTCTTCCTTCCTTTTGAGAAATTATTTTCACTACGTTTTGAATTTCCTCATCTACGGTTAGATCCATTTTTAAAGGATGTCCACCTATTGATTCAAGGTCTTGCATTTCGTCAATTCTTCTTGCAACTCCATAAACTGTATGTCCTAGTTTGATTAGTTCTTTAGCAGTTATTTTACCCATTCCTGAACTTGCACCTGTTATTAAAATTACTTTTTTCATTTTGCTTTTGTTTTAAATTACATTGCAAAAGTCAGAAGTTTGTCAGGGTATTTTTTTAAACATATACAAGGTTTTTGTATACTTATTATTGATTTTTTCTTTTTTGCCTCTCAGCACATCCAGCTAAATTTTTGCAATACGAATAGAACTGTCTAGCAACGAAAGAAACCATGAATGTATAAAACATAGCTGATGTTACTACTATTTACAGATAAGCGAGAATGAATTCTAAGGCTGCCAAATCTATCTTGTCTGTTGAAATTGGAGCAACTGAGTACGCCCGAAGAACAATGGCGTTTTAACTGATAAAAAAAACCTCTCATTTCTGAGAGGCTTTTTCTTCGTTGGCGGTTCGGACGGGACTCGAACCCGCGACCCCATGCGTGACAGGCATGTATTCTAACCAACTGAACTACCGAACCGTTTTGCTTTCCTTCGAAAGCGGTTGCAAAAATACACGCGAATTTTATTTTTCCAAGCTTTTTCTAAAAAAAACTTTAAAAATTTATTTTCATTCTTTCTTTACCCAATTCCAACTCTTGGATAGCTGACTTCAAATCATTCAATGGTGCCTTGAGCATCTTTCTCTTTTCCGCAGAAATCAGCTTCAGTCTGCGGCCTTCATAAAACCTTCTTACATGGGTCTCACTTTCCAAAATTAAACCCGGCACCTCAGTCAACTCGCCCTCATCATTCTTGGCAGCCATCGTAAAATAACAGGAATTGGTATGGCGAACATATGACATCCGAGGATTTAAACTTTCCACTCTGATGCCTACAATCATCGTCGATCTACCTACATAGTTTACAGAAGCTTGCAAGGTCACCAAATCGCCAACCTCTACTGGGCTCAAAAACTCCACACCTTCAACCGCAACAGTGACACAATACATTCCACTGTGCTTGGTAGCTGCAGCATAGGCAATCTTGTCCATCAAAGACAAGAGAATACCGCCGTGAACCTTACCTCCAAAATTGGCATATGCCGGAATCATCAACTCCGTTAATGTTGTCTCGGAAAAAGTTACACTGCGGTATTCTTGGCTCATTTTAGAACTTCTTGAACAATGTTAGAAATGGCGCAGGAAATGCAACTTCATCTACTGCAACTGCCGCCATAGACAATTGCCACGCAAAACTTTCGCTGCTCTGAAAACGCATACCTGGAGAAATCATAAATGCTCTACCATCAAACTCACTTACATCAACTCCGCGCAACATTTGGTACTTATAATCAATGAATCCGAACATCGAATCAAAAATAAAATTGGCTTTTGGCCCTACTTTAAATGATCCTGCAACAGAACCCAAGGGTCCGCGTAATGGATTATTGGAAGGTCCATTGAAAGAAAAGTAACCTCCAGACAATGTCAAGTTGTTTAGGCGATCACCAAAAGTTACATTACCAAAACTCAAATGACCATATCCACGGAAATTGGACCAATAGCCAGATGTCATCAACAATGTACCCAATGAAAAATTGATTTTTGGATTCTTGGTTGGGATACTGTATTTGGCAGCCAAAGCCATTGGGCTCGCAATCCAAGTGGTCATGATTCCCAAATTCAAACGATTGCTAACAGCAAAGTGAACTTCAGGGCCATGGAAATTGGTCATCGCATAGTTCTCACCTTTCTTAATGGGTAAAGCGTTGGTGGTGATGTTATATCTGGTTGTAAAAGGACCATCATCCAAATACCTTCCTCCAGTTAAAAAATTGTCCTCAAACTCCTCCACTTTCTTTTCATCAATTTTACGGATTCCCTTCAATTCAGATTTCATCAAATACAATTTGCCGATTGTCTCTGTTTGAACAAGCATCTCTCTTCCATCATCGGAAATAATGGTACCCGTATACTCCGTTCCATTCTTCAAAGTGAATGTGAATCTATCGGTGGGTGAAGTTTCAGGTTGAGCAAACGAAACTGAAACGGAAAGCGCAAATAGCGCTACGATTACTAATATATTTTTCATTTCGGTGGTATTAGAATTTCTTGAAAAGTGTTAGCATGGGAATGGGCATAGTAAAAGGAGTGCTTGAATCACTCTTCACTACAGATGTTGATGCAATGGTGACTTGCCATGCAAAATTTGCAGTCGATTGAAAACGAACCGCTGGAGCCAAATAGATAAATGTCGATTGAAACTTCTTTTCACTTACCACAAAGTCATTGACGTAAGTGTATAAAGGATATCCCCATTGATCAACGCCAGATACATATTGCGTAGATGTTCTGTCAATTTGTTCTCTTTTGCAATTCAAAACGCCAAACATAGACTCTAGAATTAAAGAAGCCTTTTCACCCAAAGGATAAGTGCCGCTTAGTCCAAAAATGGGTCCGTGCGTGGCATACCCCTTTTGCAAATCACCAGGATTTAAAATATCCATATTCAAAGGACCAGGTATAGACAACGGACCATCGCTATCACGCAAATTGGTTGGGTAATAGTAATAACCACTGGAATCAATTAATTGATTCTCGTAACCTGGCTTGATTACTTTGGCTCCAGATTGCCAAAACAAGTATCCCCCCGATAGAGTAACATTGCTCTTGCGGTCACCAAAAGTGACATTACCAAATGTCAAAGTTCCATATCCCTTGAACTTCTGGAAGAATCCTGAGGATAGCAAAAGAGATCCAACTCCAAAATGCAATTTTTCATTCTTCGTATCAAAGGAATATTTCAAACTAATGGCCATAGGACTGGCAGCCCAAGTAGTCATATAACCTATATTCAATCTATCAGTGACTGCAAAGTGAATTTCTGGACCATGAAAATTCAACATGCCATAATTCTCACCTTTCTTGATTGGGAAAGCATTTGTAGTAATGGCATATCGCGTAGAGAAAGGTCCTTCCTTCCATTTGGGTAGGAATGTATAATCGGGCTGAACATCATTCTTTTTCTCCATGCTCTTTTCCATTCGCTTTAATTCTTGCTTCTTTACCACCAATAAACCCAATTCACTGGTGTTAAATTTCATTTCACGACCATCATCAAAAATCAATGCGCCATGATACGTTGAACCATCTTTCAAGGTAATAATCAATTGTTGATTGGGATCAACAATTTGAGCTCGAATTCCCAAAGCCATGAGAATGAGGCATAGAAATGCTGTTATTTTTTTTGTTTTCATAGTGGATGTTTTTAAATGCATAAACATTTATGCTGTAAAGGTAAGCCAATTGATCAAAATTTGTCCTCCATCACCACAA
>JACCDW010307780.1_pt1 | contig 12176 bp, 16 predicted proteins | sample 7449781 | NCBI WGS metagenome assembly JACCDW01 (sample SAMN15323449, study PRJNA562643) | freshwater metagenome | isolation source: river surface water | place: USA:Blue River Watershed | collected 2017-08-18
ACCTGAAGATCCTCAACCTGTGGAGCAGCCTAAAAAAGTTGAATTTGTAAATAATGAACCAAAGGAACTTTCACTCAAACAAAAAGTAGAACTACTAGTTAAGGCTGGTAAAAACTATAAAGATGTTTGTGCTACCTTATGGGGTGATAAAACTTTGGAAGAAATTGCGCCAATACTGGGTAGTTGTTGCCGTTTAGATAAGATTCATATTTTATCTGAGTGTGCAGATTATCTACTAGGAGTCTTACGCGGTTTAGGCTGGGTAGACATTACCAGCGATAATTTTTATCATCTTATTGATGAGGAATTAGCTGATTTCCAGATTAGCGAAGGACTAGAAGAGTTAAGACTGTTAGGATTTATTCAAGTAGATGGTACTAATGTTAGAGCGTTGTACTAACATAGTGCTATACTCTTAATGTTTGTATCGAATCTGTTCACACCTCTAATACTGATGATGTAGCGTATCAGTATTAGAGGTTTTTTTATTGTTCTGTTAAATACTGTTTAATCAGTTTAGTAAGTTCTAAGAAGGCATCGCCTGACAATTGTTCCCTGCTAGATAAATCCATCAAGATTTTTCCTAAAGTTTCCACAGTGATCACTGATAAATCCACAATAATCGGATATTGATTTTTTAAAATTAACTGTTCTGTTTTAGCGTTAAACTTCCAAAAAGCTGATAAATCCATAATGATTTGATGTTTGTTAAATATCTTTATATCCCGATTAAGCAAACTTGGTTTTTGTATTTTATGACAAATATTAAAACTATCATCAGGTTCTTTGTGTACTAATGTTTCTAGTACAGAAAATAAGTTGCTGCGGGTAACTTTGATTTTATGTTTCTGTGCTATGAGTCCATAGATTTCTCTAGCAACACTCCCAATATGCCCGTCTTCATAGCCTAGAATTTCCGCTATTTCCGAGTAAGTCTTACCCTCTTCTAAGTGCTTTATGATCTGTTTATCTAAGGTAGAAAGAATTTTACCGCGTATATTGTGGGATAGTGTGTCAAGTAGTTTTATATGTTTGTCCATTGGTTAGCACTGAATTAGTAAAAATATTTTACTGTATTTTGTGTTATTTCATGTTATTATATAGGGTAATCTCTGTATTGATTGGGGATTAAGTATAAATACTCCCTTAATAGGGAGTTGGATTGAAACAGCTAATTGATGCACTAAAGCCTAAACTTAATTACTCAGCAGTTAGAAAACTTGTAAGAGCATGACAAAGATTCTTACACTAACTTAATTTTTGACTCCTAATAGGTTTAGGAGTCTTTTTTATTCCCAATTCCCTATACTAACACTGTCCTTATAATACAGCCTAAAATATGTCAAGCGTATTTTTATATGTTATTTGTATAGATTAAAATATTGTGCTAGATTAATAGCATGACCCATCAAACAGATGAGACGGGTCAAACGTCTCAAATGTTTTATATCAGATGGGAGCATCCTAACCAAATTAAAAACTTTAGGACACTATGACAATTTTACAGCATAACTTCAAAAACTCCGCAATCCAACAAAGCTCATCTGATACTATTCTAGCTGGTCACTTAATCCCAAAAGGATACGTTAATGCAACAGCGATGTGTAAGGCTAATGGCAAGTTGTGGGGTACTTACTGGAAGACACAAAAAGCTCAAAGTTTTGCAAACATAGTCACGGCAAGCGTTATACCATTTGGTATAACGGTAGAATCTGTAATTATCATCCAAGGTGGTGACGATCCAACCATTCAGGGTACATGGGTTCATCCTAAAGTAGCCATGCACTTGGCAATGTGGATTTCTGATGAGTTTGCTTATTGGGCAACGGATGTTTTATTAAGAGTCGTCAACGGGGAATATCAAGCCCTAACTAAAGAAGCTGAAGAAGCCGCAGCAAAGTTAGAAAAATTTTGGGAACAGATCCGGCAACATGGGAAAGAAACCCGTCGGACTTTAACCGACGCTATTGCTGCTTACCTTGTAAGACATCCAGAACTAACTGAAACTTACAAAAGCGATGTTTGGTGGATGGCTACTAACGCGATGTATAACATTGTATTCGGTTTAGACGCAATGGAGTTAGAAAAGTTCTTAAATTGTGCGCGTCATAAATCTAGAGATTTTCTAGATCAAAAATGTCTTATGGCAATTGATCGGGCTGAAGCGGGAATTTGCCAACTGATAGACAACAGGGATATAGAACCATGCGACGCTGTTTTTCAGTATCGGGATTTCTTTGGCGTAACACAGATGTTTCCAAATAAAAAATTAGATCCCGTTGATTTTAATTAAATAACAACAAACCCCTAGCAGCAAGTGTTAGGGGTTTTTAATTTATGCTTCTTTGGCATTAATTAATGTAGGCTGAATCCAGATAAGCTTAGAGTTTTGTAATTTCTCACCACATGGTTGGTTTCGCCAATGTCCACGCCGCCAATGAGTTACAGGACTTTCGTGCGTGCCTGATTTCTCAACACAGTTTATGACTTTTGGTTTGTTTGGAACATCTAATTTAATAAACGATCTAAGGTTTGGAGATTTATTTTTAGGCTTAAATCCTCTCTCTTGTTCCACATATTCAATAGACACATTTTGCTGTGTTTGTAAGAGGAGAAATAAGTTACAAACAAAGTCATCTATCTGTGTAAACACATCTAGTTTTTGCTGAATATCAGGGACTATTCTATATATGCTTTTGTTGAATTGAATTAGTCCTTCAGTAGCCACAATGTTAGTCGGATTACTGTCTTTGAGGGAACTATAGTTTAGGAAACTATAAAACAATGTGGGTAATTTAGGCGTTTCTACATCACCATTTAAAGTTACTATTTGTGTGTATGTGCTTTGATTTATGCTTATACCATCTTTGAAATCTTTAAGATAGTCAGGCATATTAGCATCTGTACATATACCAGTTGGGTAAAAACTAAGCAAAAGATGAGTAACTTTAATCTGATTTTTTTGATCCTGAAAGATGTTTAGTTCATTAGGAAGTAGCACTAAACAAGAACTAAATACTTCCTGGGGGTTGACTAACTCTTTTAAAGGATCTGTTTTTCTTAACAGATTAGTTAAATCAGTGCTTAGACAGTACACAGGGAAATGTGCAACATCTTTGCAAAATTTAACAAAGATGTTATGCCATATAAAGCATTGTAAATTAAAGTTAGAATTAGTCTTAGGGCGTTCAAATATCCGAGTCAGCATCTCAAATTGTCCTGCAATGTTTAACGCAGTTTCAGTAAAATTGCAATATTTTTTTGTTTCCTGAAACTGTCTCTTAGTTAATCGTCTATAAAGCTTAGTTTGCTTTATAGTTTGTAGAATATTGTTAGTTCTCATCTGCACCTTTGTTTTTGAATTGTTAAATTAGAAACCCCTAGCAGCGAGTGTTAAGGGGTTTTAGGTCATTATAAGCACTTAGATAAAAACAATTTATCAGATCGTTCTAAGCCAGCACCGTAAGTATCAAGCATCACACTTTCTAGTAGTTCTGCCGCATAGATTAGTTTCTGTTTCCAATCGTCCCTAAAAACTATGTCTTTAGGAGTATTCATGGTTATTTTACCATGAGATACTATTTTATCAAAGGAAGATAAAACACAAGATATATCACTAGCCACATCAAAATACCCGTTATGTTGTTGTGGTATTGTTCCCGCTTCGGTTGATCTAGGTTGAGGGTCATCATGAAATAAGTAGTCATCTACAGGGATGTCCTCTACCTGTGCTTCCATATATTCAATCAGTTCAGATTGCGCTTGTTGTTGTGCATCTGAGATGTCGTAACCTTGGAACTGACAAAATCTTTCAGCTTGAGCATAAGTAGCTGTTCTGTGAATTAACACACCATTAACCACGATGATGTATGGTTGAGTTAACCCATCTAGGCTGTCATCGTAGTCAATAATGGCAACTTCTTTTTCAACTTGCTTAGGTTGTGGCTGATGAGCCAGAATTTCTGTAATGCAATCGGCTTTACTACGACGTTTAGCACAACCGATTTGATCACAGATTTTCCATAACTGTGTACGGGTTTTGTGGGATAGTTGACGGAGTGTGTAGAAGTGTGCCATGATAGTTGAACCTTTAATAGAGGTCTTAGGAAGTCGCTTGTTTTCCAGAAGTGGCGACTTCCTTTGTATGATTAGAATATAGACTATATAGTTTACAGTTGTCAAGTAATAAGCTAAAATTTTAATAAATTTAATTTGGAGTCACTTACTGATGCCCGTGAAAGTTAGAAAAATCACAAAAGTAGAAATAGATGTACCTGATCTACCTGAGCAAATAGCACAAGCAAGATTACAGTCTGGTAAGTCCGTTAAAGAGGTTTGCAATGAGATTAAAATTAGCCGAACCTTCTGGAATAGGCTGATATCTGGCAAGGAAGAGGCAATAGCCTACCCTACAATCCAAAAATTTGAAAGATTTTTTGGTACTGATTTTGGTATTAGATTTGAGGAAGACTAAGTATAATCGCAGTGGCAAATAAAACAAAAAAGCCAGGATTAATTATGATCCTGGCTTTTTAGTATCTATTTTTTTTAACGCCAAACAAACACAGTCGTTTTGTCAGCCTGGACTTCTCTGAATTGTTCCTGCCAATACTCGACAGGATAATAAGCCAGAAAATCATGAAACTCATACCGAGTCAACAAACCCGGATAAGACGGACTTTCTAGATCATCATGATCAATACAGTCAAAGTATATGTGAGTCATTGACTGAGCATTTTCACTCATTCCTAATTCCTCTTTTAATACCCGTTTAGCTGCAATAGCAGGATCTTCATTGACTGTCATTTTTTCTGACAATTTATCAAACCCACGCTTACGGATGCGACCGTCTGTAAATTCCTGACGGTCTTCATAAAGTGTCAGTTCCTTATCTAAGCAGATCACCTTAACCCTTACTACTTTTAAGCAGCGTATAGGCTTATTGTCTTCCCAGACTATTTTAGATTCACCATTGCTTATCTCATTCAGTAGAGACTGGTAACTTTTAGCTTGACCATGCCCATATTTTTCTAAAGGCAAAAAGTTTTTTAATTCTTTCATTTTTTTGATCTCAACTTTATATCCTAATAGTTTTAGAGTCTGGTTAATCTTGACCCATGTTTCAGGGTCTTTTTTCATCCACTTTGATAAACGGTGGTGAACCGTGTCCAGACTTTCTTTTGTCTGGAGTGCTATTTTTTGAGCAGCATCATAGGTGCTGTTATAGCTGCTCAAAATGGTTTTAAGTTTTTGGGATAAGGTCATTAAATCACCCCATACTCTAACGCTGCTTTGATCACATTAAAAGAATCAGCAGGTGCTAACTGTTTTAACTTCCCACCACTACGGGGGATGAGTAGCGCGGTAGGCTGGGAATAGATGTGGCATAACGCCTTTAGGGGCTGCCATTCTTTACCAGTAGAGTCCTCAAGACTCCAATAAAATTCACCTGTTTCACCTTGGGCGATGTCTAGTTTTTCAGACTTCACCCATTTAAAACCGTTCTGTCTAAGGACTTCGTTCATATCAGAACGAGTCTCTTTTTGTTTACGGTATCCGTTCTTAGCGGACAATGCTGATCCGCGCACAACGTTAGCTGCGAATTTAGCTAACACATCATCAACTTGATTGTTCATAGATTTTTCCAATTTTTCTAGTTTTCCTTCTAAGATGATGAGAGAATCAACAAAGGATTTTACACCTCTTGCAATCTCGCGCAAACAAGCAGCAATTTGATTTTTGATAGTGCGGATCTCGAAAGAAAGTGTAGTAGTCATTGTTGTGTCTCTTGCTGTCTTATGAAATCTACTATAGATAATTTTCTCTATAATGTCAAGCGTTTTTTAAAATAATTTTATACAAAAAAAATCCCTAGTTGTTAGCTAGGGATTTACACTAAAAATCCAAAAATTCAAAGGATTCTTGTACAGAGAGAATAACAGTGTCTTGATGTGCTATTGGTATTCTTACTGGTTTACCCCCTTGGTAGATGCCGCAAGCATCTTCTGGGTAGTGCTTAAATAGTGCAGGGTTAGCACTAAACACTAAACATACAGAATCGCTTTTTAGCAGTCCGGGAACTTTTAAACTAGACAGAATTTTAAATTTTCTTGCCAGTGTGTAGTTGATACAAAACACTGGCATAAAGTCGCCAGCTTTACCTAGAAAACCATCTTTGAATATAGGTTCTAGATTTTTTCTTTCTGTATAGTGAAGGTAGATCGGATCTATATCTACCTTCACTATTTCCCCATTATCAAAAACATCTATTAGCATACTAAAAAAATTTCGTTATATATTTTACTAATCAATTCTGCCTCTGGGTGCGGCGTGAGACTATATGAGTCCGTACAGATGGACTCTGGATGATTAGTTAGAAGTCCATAGTCATCCCAAAGGATATAGCAAAAATCGTTTAACAATTCTCTTAGTGCTGTTTTTTGATACGTGAAAAATTTTGGTGGCTCTACCTTTTTAACAGCCTCTAAAGCATAGCTGTCTATATAATACTCTGGATACTTATCTAATAAATATCTATCTTCTGTTTCTAATGAGTCCTGATCAAAAGACGCATAAGTTGCTACACCCTGACCGATCACATCTGCATCAAATGTGATTCTAAGGAAATTACTACGGTAGTAACCGGGGAAACTGTTCTCATTAGAGCCAAAAGCAAAGATCACTTTCGTTTGTCTGCTAAAAGAAGATTCAGAATCTTCCTTTATTAGTTTACCCCACTTTGCAGCAGGGATAATTTCGTTTTTTCTTAAATCAAAATATTCTTTAAACGATATGAATCTTGTTAGTAACATATACTTTTTCTCAACTATTTTCTCAACTCTCTATACTATAGATTAATTTCTCTATAATGTCAATACCTAAAATAAAAATATTTTTTATACAAAAAACCCGCCATTTCTGACGGGTATTGATTCTTACTTACACGCTGTAATTGAACTTACCAAGATCATGATTAATCTTAGTTTTCTTATTTTAAAACTTGATTTTTGGTGCTTATGTGGTATACTTATTAGCAAGTAGAAACCTAAAACTACTTGAACAGCTTATCCTATTGGGGATTGAAATGCTAGGTATATAATCATGCGGCTTATTCCTTACTAAAATCTATGCGTGGCTATCACCAACCGCTAAAGTACAAGTAACTTTTGCTGCTTATACTTTAGCGGATGCGGAACTAAGGAGTTCCGTGATCGTGACTACTCATCTTTTATGTAAGAGATTAAGTCGTTTGAAAACACGACTTGATAATCTATGTCAAACGACAGATATTCCTCGCCCTCGTCTTCACCCCAAAAATTCAACCGTGATTTCCAGTACCACTTAGAATGATGATCTAACTTGTAAGCTAATAACTTAGGCGGCTCTTCTTGCATAAGAGCATAAGGAAATGGTGTATCCGTAGTTATTTCATGAGCAACATAACGATTTACTTCCCCCCATGAAATGGAATAAACATACTTATACTCATTTGCATTTATAACTTCAAATGTGATATTATCTTTTTTAAAAGATTTATTAATTTTTTCAAGCATATTTTCTCTAACTGGAAATGCTTGAACTACGGATAATTTTTCATTAGTAGATGAATAGAAATACATATTACGTCTTGTATTAGCTAAAGACATATAACCTTTAGCTCTAACAAAAACTAAAGGAGAATTGTTTAATTTTTCAGATTCTTGCTGTTGTGCAAGAAAACTATCATTGTCAAATTTTTCTTCAGCCTCTCTATATTCTCTTTCAATATTAGTTTCCCAATACCCTGTTTGTTTCTCATTCAAAAGACGTTCATACCAAGTGTTGTCCGGTAACACTTCAGGAGTTACCAATTCTTTTCTAATATCTTTAATAATTAATTTCGCTTTTTTAAAACCTGTTTTCATCTTATTTTTCCTTTTCTTAACTTGCCTCATCAGTACCCAAGTGGTAATCTTGGATATACGGGATCTAAGTCCCGTTTCGGCTTAAACTTTTATATACCCTTTTTGAATATATAAACTTCTATAGCTTGGTGCAAACCACTCTTCTAAAGAAGACAAGTCTCTAAAGTCGTCAACTAAACTACCTTCAGTGTTATAGTGATAACAACCTAAACTTTCTAAACTTTTAGATGCGTCGTATTTTCCTTGAAAAATATTACCAACTGAAGCAAGATCCCACATATCATGTTTTTCAATAGGCGCAGGAAAACATTTGTTCCATTTGAATATTGATTTTTTTTGAACAGTATATTTCAGTGTTTGTCTACCAGAGGGCATATCACCCTCAAATTGAACAATCATTTCCCAATCTTTAATATCTCCAATTATGGTTACAGTTACATTGGACATTGCAAATCTTTGACCATAAGGACGACCACTAGGGTCGCCAAACACCATCTTAGGGAAATTATAAACTGTTGTTTTCTTTTGGCTTTTTAAAACTGGCTTAGTAAATGTCATAACCTTTGTCTCCTTGTGGTTTTTCTTGTTTACCTTATGTTTATAACTATAACAGCTATTAAAATTAATGTCAAGCGTTTTTTAAAATAAATTTTTGACCTCCTTAAAATAGCTGTTAGACACCCAGCACAGACTTAATATAATCCGTAAAATAAAGTCAAGCAAGCCCCTCTCATGCGAATGAGGAAAAATAAGCAAATAAAAAACCACATCTTTAGTAAGTGTGGTTTTTCGCTCTCACTTAATAACCTAAAAGTAGCAGCTTCTTGACTACAACTTAAAGAGAATTTAATTAAGTGAGACTTTCCAGTCAAATGGACTACTATCAAATGTATTACCCCTATCACTGGTTTTTTCAATTTTTAGGAGCCCTCTTTGCTCCATACTAAAAACAGTACGCCAACCAAGATGGTAAAAATCTCTTAAAGTCAATACTGTATTGACTTTCAGCATTTTAATTATTAAAATCTCATTCTTATGTTTATGTACCATAGTCTTACCTTTTTGATGAACTGATGTTGATGTAGATAATTTTTATTTTAGCTTTGGGTAACGGCTTTTTAGTCATTCCCATACTATGCCAATGATTTTCGTACTCGTTGAATTTGTTCATACCTAATAAAATCTAATGTTTGCGTGTTCTATAGTTTATCAAAAAGTTCTTTTACTTGTTTCATGCTATTGCACTTTTAAAAGTGCAATAGCTTCAGAAATAGTTATTTTATCTGATTTTAATTTACTCCTTACTTTGCTTGCTGTTGTTGGGTCTGCTGACCCTAAAATTTTACCGTAGTGTTCACCAAAGGCAGTGATGATGACACTTACTTTACCGTTGTAGGCTTTTTGTGTTTTGCAGTTCATACCTTTATTTACTAACTTTTTATTAATATAACAGCTATTAAATTTAATGTTAAGTATTTAATGAAATAAGTTTTCATGTATAAAATCACTCACCGGATTGGCAAGCGATCACTCTAGGAATTTTCCAGATAACTCACTAGCTTTGCAAAACAAAGTTTACCTAACCGCCTTAATGTGCATAACTTAAATTCTTGGTTGGTTGCTTCTGCGATCAAGATAGCACAACAACCAAATAGTTGATAAAACTTGACTTCTGAAATTATTGTAACCTCTTCAGGTATCTGTACATTAGCTTTTAGTGCATTTAATGTTGATTGTCCTGGGTATCCTAAAACTGCTAAGATTTCCAGGACTAAATAATCAACCGCCCAAGCATAAGTAGCTTTATGACTGCTTTCAAAGTCTAATATAAATGCAGCAACAGAATAATTATGATCCTGAATGGTTGTCTCTGATGTGATTTTAGGATTAGTTGCTAAAAAGTTTTCAAACTTAGTTATGATCTCATTGTTCATATTAAGTTTGTCTTCTTTAGGTACTGGTAGTTTACCACCCCTATTATAAATCTCACCATATTTCTCATCTAAGTAATCAGCTATCATAAAAAAACATTCCTCACCTAGTGTGGTGATCATGCTTAATTTAGCTTTTTTATTAGTATCAAATTTATGGGAAATGTTGCCATAAATATTCCCATAAATAAAAAATCCGACTACACTAAAGAAATTTTTTAAACTTACTGTAGATTCTAAGATATTTCCAGTGTAAAGACTCTCACCTGTAATATTTTCCCACAGTGTAATCTTTTCATGCTTTTGTTGGGTGGCGTGGGGATGCCCAAACCATCTAAGTAACTGCTCTAAAAAGTAGGAACATTCCAGGCGTTGCACTTGTCTATTATCATCATCAGGAAATGCAAACTTAAATAAATCATACTCAAAATAAGTTGATGATTTGACTCTATAAGTATGCCTAATAATTATAAAATTATCACAGGGTTTATGTTTAAGCATACTTTGAATATGTGCAATGCCTAATTGTAATTCCGCTTTTTCTAACGCTTTTTCTAAGTTGATATTCATTATTTTTTCTTAGTAGTTTTTGTTGGTTTTGCAGTCATAGCTAATCTGGCAAATTGTGCCAGCATATAACTTTCAGCTAAGTTATCCGAAGCTTCTTTTGTTCCATCACGTTTGTCAGTCCAGGCATTATCTGGCACGACTAAACCCATATTTAAGGCTGTGATGATGGACTTCTTTTTATTGGCATCAAGTCCAAAAGGTTTTTTCCAAACTTGTACATCAATACTCGCTATTTCTATTGTTGGTTCAGCTTGGATTTGAGCAATTAAATTCAAACAAGATCCAAAAGTCTGAATACCTTTTGCACCTTTGTAAGTGTTGTTAGTTGCGTTACTTGAACTCCTGACTTTTTCGGCAACCATTATAATTTTAGGAAACTTTCTTAACTCATCCATGACTGCACAAATATTAATCATGGAGTTGCCATAATCCTTAAGTTTGATTAGTGGTAACTTAAATAATAATTCTGTGCCACCATCTTTATTTAAAATTACGATCCAACTATCTTGTACCTGTGAATCAAAGCCACCATAAAATGTGTCCATGTTGTTTTATGTGAAAGGATAAAATAATAGTAGCATTATTATATTAATTGTACAAATACAAAAAAAACCGCAAGCTTTTATACTTGCGGTTGAAAGACTAATTGGAAGATTTTGTTAAAAAGCTGGGGCTAATTGCTTGTTTCAATCCAACTCCCTATTAAGGGAGTATTTATACTTAAAAAGCGGGTGCTAATTGCTTAACGTCAATTGTTGCGGAGTCAGCCGCTAATAACTGTGGCAGTCTAAAATTGATATACTTTTGACCTGCATCCAAGTTGGTGAATACTCGACCCTTTGGACTGTAGCCATTAGCTACTTTTTCCACAGCTTCTAAGGTCATCAACGCTTTACCACCCATGCCTTTTCCGGCAATTGATAACAGTGGGCTTGCACCGTCGCCCATGTTAATAATTGCTTTACCAAAGAATGACCCTTTTGATGCACTAACAAAAAATACGGATTTATCAGTAAGACTTACTGCACGGAATTTCCAGTTCTGGATTCTGGTTTTTTCGCCAGAATCTTTCTTGGTAATCTCCTCGTCTCGCCATTCTATTTGGGAAATTTCGTAAGCACCTAATGGAAGTTCCTTTAATTGTGCGTACTGGAACGCTTCACCAACTTTGCCCACGTAGGGTGAGTTGACAATAGCTCTGTAAAGATCAGATAGTTCACCATTGGAACTATTGAAAATCTCAACCAAACGTTGTTGGCTATCTTCATGATCACGGCTGTAAGACAGGATGAACGATAGCATCTTGTTACTGTCTTTTGCTCGGACAAGTTTATTAGGGTCTTTCTCACTGGGTTTAGCAGGATTAAGATTGAATGTAAACCCTGCAAAATGCTTAACAGACTTATCAGCCTGTTGAACCTCAAAGACTGAATCTTCGATAGAACAGTTTACCTGTTCCATAACATCATAAACATTAGCGAGGTCTAACCGCCAATCACCTAAAATGAAATATAGCTGATTGTTCCCTTCAGCATCTTTGTCTAGCTTAAAGGTAGGAGAAAGTGCATATTTGACCTGCATCTCCTTGTCTAAGGAGAATTTTAAGACTTCTACATCGTCTGAAATTTTTAAAACATCGGCTAACGCCACTATGGACGCTGCACCTAAACCTGGTGCTGTTCTCAAGTCAGCTAGTTTTAAGCCATAAATACCAGGTTTAAAACTATTGTAATCAAAATTGTCAAAAAGAATAGTGTCGTAGTCGCGGAAT
>JACCDW011428755.1_pt1 | contig 12173 bp, 9 predicted proteins | sample 7449781 | NCBI WGS metagenome assembly JACCDW01 (sample SAMN15323449, study PRJNA562643) | freshwater metagenome | isolation source: river surface water | place: USA:Blue River Watershed | collected 2017-08-18
CGATCGCTTTGCATCCAACGCTCAAAGAGTATGGCTAAACGTTGTGTGGCAGAGATCATTGTTTTGTAGCGCTTTTCAAATTGGTTAACGCCATTTTGGAATTCCCGCTTGAGTAGCTCCAGTTGTGTTTCCAAGATGCCCAAAGGGTTGCGGAACTCATGCGAAATCATTGCACCAAACCGTACATACTGTTCGCGAACATTTTTTTCGTTTTCAAGGAGCACTTGCAAGTATGACGTCCTCTCTTTGACTAATCTTTCGAGGCGCGATTCAGATTCGCGTAGTGTTTGTAATGATGCCTCTTGGTAGGCGTTTGCCTGGCGCTGTGCGAGCTCTCGCATTTTGCGTTCTTCATTGATGCGGCCTGCGAGCGCAAAGGAAAGCAGTAGCATCTGGAAGGCTGTGCCTATTTGAAGCGCGTAGCTGGTCCATGAGTTGGTTGGTATGAGATTGAACCCTCTTAGTGAGGCTGTAAGCGCACCAACCCAAACACAACTCCAGGCAAGTAGGAAATATTTGGCACTGCTTTGCCCTTGCCTGATGGCTTGAAACGCAGCAAACGAAAGTAGAGCAAGCATTGGAAACACAAGGGCAAACAAGATGATGTAGAGCGTGGTTAGATCAAAGAAACCCAACGATGCAGAGGGCATCAACAGTGCCACAAGTAAAAAGCATACCGACAAAATCTTAAGTGATCGATCGTTGATTTGGCCTCTTGATTTAGTCTCAAGAAAATTTCTTGAGAAACTTATGCCAATAAAAGCTGCTATTGCGTAGCAAAAAGACTGAGAAATCTGATCCCAGGCATCGAACTCCGGCCAAAAAAAAGTTCGTGCAAAACCGTTGCCAGAGAAAATGCCAAGACCAACGAGACCGGCAAAGCAAAAATAGTAGAGGTACAGTTTGTCTCTAAGAGATAAGAAAATCAAAAGGTTGTAGATGCTCAGCGCAATAAGGCCGCCAAAATACAGCGCTTGTACCAGGGAGTAGCGCTGTTCATCGTAATAGAACTTCGACTCTGGAGCCAGCTTTAAAGGGATGGTAACCGCGTAGCTCGATTTGATTTTCAAATAGTAAGTTTGTGGAACGGTCTCGATAGACAGGGGAAATACATAAAATTGGGACAGAAGGGATTTGTTGTTTGTGGGTTGGCTGAGTCCAGTCTCGAATATGTTGCCATCAGGTGAGTAAAGGGTAATCGTGTCTAAACTAATGAACGGGATCTCAAGTACCCATTTGGGCGCAATCTCCTTCTGGCGCTGTACCGTTAGTTTGATCCAGTAGGTGGCTTTGCTAAATCCAAAATTGAGTTGATGGACATCTTGAGGCGGCGGCTTGAATTTTGCGCTATAGGCTGGAGACTTGATTTGGTCGATATTGAGCATGCCATCAGCATCTACCAATATCTCAACGTAATGAGTTGGGTCAATCACGCTTTCGCTGCTGGTGAGCATAAGTGGTGCTGCATGGGCGCTCACCCAGAGGCACGAAAACAGCGCTAGAACAAAACCTCTGATGTGAAAAAACATGGCTACCTAAGCGAGATGAAGACCAGATGCTCTTGGGAATTTTAGCTCAGAACCGCTGGCTTTACGTTGGCGATGTCGTAACCAAGGCCAAGTCTTGAATTTGACCAATGCTTACATTTTGCTCGATTGAGGTCAAATTACGTTGACAGTAGCAAGATCGAATACCAATATGAGATCCATGAAATTCTGAATCACAAGAACTAACTCATCCTAACAGGAGACGAGAATGGCAAAAGAAGGTTCCGTTGCACCTAAAGAGCGTGTAAACATTGTCTACAAGCCCGCAACTGGTGATGCGCAGGCAGAGGTGGAATTGCCTCTCAAGCTTTTGGTTATGGGAGATTTTACGCTCCGCGATGACGACACGCCTATTGAAGATCGCAAACCAATCTCTGTCGATAAAGACAATTTCGAGTCGGTTCTAAAAAACCAAAATCTATCACTTGAAATGTCTGTGCCAAATAAGCTAGACGACAAGGCAGGTCCCGACGAGTCGATGGCTGTGAAGTACACAATTGAATCATTGGAAGACTTCACCCCGGACGCCATTGTTGCCAAGGTTCCTGAGCTGCAAAACATGATCGCTTTACGAGATGCGCTAAAGGCGCTTAAGGGTCCGTTGGGCAATATTCCTGACTTTCGTAAACAGTTGCAAGCTCTTGTTCATGACGAAGGTGTCCGTCAGCGTCTGCTGACTGAGCTCGGTATCAAAGACAATTAATTTTGAATAGGACATCGATCATGAGTGAACAAAATCAACAAGAAAAAGCGCAGGCCGCGGTTTCAGAGCAAGCGGCTTCGGGCTCATTGCTGGATCAGTTGGTCGAGACGGCAAGAATCCGTCCAGAAGACGAGGCTTACTCGATTACCAAGCAGGGCCTACAGGCATTTATTTCCCAGCTTTTAGAGCCGCAAAGAGGTCAGGAGCGCGTTACTCAAGCGACAGTTGACGACATGATCGCTGAGCTGGATAAGAAGCTCTGTGCTCAAGTGGACACGATCCTTCATAATGAACAGTTCCAAAAGCTTGAGTCTGCATGGCGATCGCTGAAGTTCATGGTGGATCGTACTAATTTCAGAGAAAACGTCCGCATTGATTTTATTAATGCGCGTAAGGATGATCTGCTTCAGGACTTTGAGGACTCGCCTGAAATTGTGAAGTCGGGTCTATACAAGACGGTTTATACCGCTGAGTATGGCCAGTTTGGTGGTCAGCCATACGGCGCTATGATCGCCAATTACGAATTTGGACCGGGTCCACAAGACATCAAGCTGCTTCAGCACGTTGCATCGGTAGCAGCAATGTCTCATGCCCCCTTTATTGCCGCGGCCGGCCCCCAGTTCTTCGGAATTGAGAGCTTTAATGATCTGCCGAATATCAAAGATCTTCAGGCGATTCATGAGGGGCCGCAATATGTTAAGTGGAACGCTTTCCGTCAGAGCGAAGATTCTCGCTATGTTGGTTTGACGCTGCCCCACTTTTTGCTACGCTTGCCTTACAGCCCAGACACCATTCCAAGTAAACGTTTCAATTACAAGGAAGACGTATCTTCAGGAAATAAAGACTTCTTGTGGGGCAATGCCGCGTTTGCATTTGCTACGCGTTTGACCGAAAGCTTCGCTAACTTCCGCTGGTGTGCCAACATTATTGGCCCAGAAGGTGGTGGTACGGTCGGTGATTTGCCGGTTTACACCTTTAATTCCATGGGTGCGGTACAGAACAAAATCCCAACCGAAGTTCTGATCTCCGAGCGACGTGAGTTTGAGCTTGCAGAACAAGGCTTTATTGCGCTAACTATGCGTAAGAATAGTGACAATGCGGCATTCTTCTCAGCGAGCTCGTGTCAGAAACCTAAGTTCTTTGGCCAGAGCAAAGAGGGTAAAGAGGCTGAGCTGAATTACAAGCTTGGCACCAATCTGCCTTACATGTTCATAGTTTCGCGCTTGTCTCACTATATTAAAGTGATTCAGCGTGAGCATATTGGTTCCTGGAAAGAGCGAGCAGATCTGGAGAGTGAACTAAATTCGTGGTTACGTCAGTATGTTGCAGACATGGATAACCCAGGTGATGGTGTACGAAGCCGTCGCCCCTTACGTCAGGCACAGCTTACCGTTTCTGATGTTGAAGGCGACCCGGGTTGGTACCGCGTCAGCATGAGTGTTCGGCCGCACTTTAAGTACATGGGTGCATCGTTCACGTTGTCACTGGTTGGCAAACTGGATAAATCGTAAAGCGATAACAAGCCCGATTTAACCTAATTAATTTGATTTCTTTATGCGCTTTGTGCGCAGGTCTTACTGTTACCTAAAAACAGGATTTAAGGAGCTTGCATCATGCCAATGCCTTGTTTTATGAACGTTGAAGGTGAGTCGCAAGGAAAGATTGATGGATCGTGCCAGATCACCGGCCGTGAAGGTGCGATTCTTGTCCAAGCGGTTGATCACACAATTGAAATCCCGAAAAGCCCGCAAACAGGCTTGCCAACAGGTAAGCGTGTACATATGCCAATGACGGTGTCCAAGGAGGTTGATAAGGCCTCTCCCAAACTCTATCAGGCACTATGCTCTGGAGAGCAGATGAAAACGGTTTCTCTGGATTACTACCGCATAAGCCCGCAAGGGAAAGAAGAGAAGTATTACACCGTAAAACTAGAGAACGCCATTGTTGTTGGCATCCGTTCCTGGATTCCTAACTGCCTTGACCCAAAAAATGGCCAGATGGGTCATATGGAAGACGTGTCCTTTTCTTATGAAAAGATCACCGAATCATGGCATCCAGACGGCATCGAAGCAGATGATTCGTGGCTTGCCCCGAAATAATCATTTAATCGATCATCTATATTGGAGATAAAGTCATGCCAATGCCATGCTACCTGACCCTGACGGGGTCGACTCAAGGAAAAATAGACGGTTCTTGCAGCGTTCAAGGTCACGAAGGTGCGATTCTTGTTCAGGCAGAACTGAATGACGTAGAAATTCCTCGTAATCCGCAAACAGGCCTGCCTGCGGGCAAACGTGTTCATGGCCCTTTGTTGATTACTAAGGAAATTGACAAAGCGTCACCTAAGCTTTTGCAGGCACTCGCGAGTGGCGAGCAGATGAGCGAAGTACTGCTCGAGTACTTCCGCATTAGCCCACAAGGCAAAGAGGAGAAGTACTACACGATCAAATTGCAAAATGCGATTGTGGTCTCTATGCGCAAATGGGTTCCCAACTGTCTCGACGAGTCCAAGAAACAACTGGGTCATATGGAAGATATTTCGTTCTCATATGAAAAGGTCACCTGGTCCTTCACGCCTGATGGTATTGAAGCGGATGACTCTTGGTTGTCGCCAAAGGCTTAAGTCTGAAGGGGTGTGCGTTAAAGGCACACCCCAAAGCCACTGATAGATTGAGGTAAAGCGATGCCAGAACGGAGACTTCTTGAACGTATCTCGTACTGGGAAGAGGGTGCGCGTCGTACCAATCAGCCAGAACAAGAAATTCTGGTGGCATCCGTTAGCAACTACCTCATTCGCATCCTGAACACTCGTCAGGGCGCAGTGTTGATCGATGAAAAGTTTGGTGTGCCAGACTTTACGAACTTTGGCGGCGGCGGCCTGGAACAGGGAACCTTGACAGACATTTCAAATGAAATTGCCAGAATGATCTCGCGCTATGAACCCCGTTTGCAAGATGTTCGTGTTGTCGTAGAGGCGTCACAGTCAACCGCCATGGCAATGAGCTTCGGTGTGGTGGGTCATATCATGCTTGACAATGTCAAAGTCCCGCTGCGCTTGGGCGCAGTGCTTGGCAGCAATGGTCAAATTAGAGTGCGCTAACTATGTCGACCATATTTAATCGGTTTTACAGTGGCGAACTGGCAAAACTCAGGTCGTTATCTGTTGAGTTTGCAAAAGCAAACCCTGCAATCGCGCCGATGCTTGCATCCGAATCGACTGATCCGGATGTGGAGCGTCTGCTAGAAGGCGTAGCGTTCCTTAATGGCCTTACGCTGCAAAAGCTCGATGATGAGTTTCCGGAAATTGCCCAGGAGCTTTCGGCAATCCTTGCGCCTCAAATGCTTCGCCCCCTTCCTGCTACGACGCTGATTCAGTTCACGCCAAAAACTGATTTGAGTGAGATAGCAAATATTCCGGCAGGCACTGAAATTGCATCGGTTCCTGTTGATGGTGTCCAGTGCACCTTTAAGACCACTGCAGCGCTTACCGTTAACCCGATCAAATTAACAAATGCTTCGCTGGCGCAGGGTAGCGATGGCAACCATCGCCTGACGTTGAGCTTTTCCCTAACGGGAACGCAACTGACTCAAAAGCTGAGGGTCTTCCTCGGTGATGAGCAGGGAGCAGCTGCACAATTGTTGATGCTGCTCGCTGGTAAGCTTCAGTCGGTACGTTATAAGACTGATGATGGGCGGGTGACACTGCTTAATCCGAGAATCGGGCTCCCTGGATTTTCTGAAGCATTGATTCCCTTTCCCGATAATGCGTTCCACGGATTTAGAAGCCTGCAGGAGTTGCTGTTCTTTCCCCAGAAATTCTTATACATAGAATTTGATGGATTAAACCGTATCCCCGCGCATGTTGGCAGTGGTTTTCAAATCGAGGTGGATTTAGGAAAAATCAACGGTAGGGTGCCAGAACTTACGGAGATGAGCTTTATGCTCAATGTGGTTCCGGCCATTAATCTGTTTGAACACATGGCAGAGCCATTAATGCTTGATCATCAGGCAACAGAGTATCTCGTTCTGCCGCAGGGCGTTGATAAGAAATACTTTGAAATTTACAGCATAGATTCGGTCACGGGCTACCGGCAGGGTGCCTCGGATCAAAAGAAATATGTACCATTTTCATTGCTTAATTTTTCAAATGCGAGCGATCAACCGAGCTATCGCAGTTCTGTTCGTCCGTCCGTTATTAATGAGCAGATTGAGACCTATGTATCAGTCATGTACGAACCCGAGAGCATACCGACCCCGGAAACTTTATCTATCAGTCTGACGTGTACCAACCGTGCTTTACCCCAGAGCCTGCGTTTGGGCGACGTTTCAAAACCAACCGGCAATTCGCCGGAACGTTTTCACTTCGAAAACATCAAACCAGTCACACCTGCTCTTGAACCCCCTCGTGGAGAGCAGCTCTTGTGGAACGTGATTGGCCATACAGCCATTAATCTACTCTCGCTCGAAGGCGTGGATAATTTTAAGGCTATCTTGCGGCACTATAACTACAGACGTTCGCAAGATCATACGGCTTGGATCTCTAATGAACGATACATTGATGGCATTACTGATATCAATGTTGATCGTGAGACTAGGCTTGTTCGGGGCACGATTGTTCAAGGCCAACGGATCGTTTTAGTTGTTAATGAGGCCAACTGGCCAACAACAGGGGTCTTGTACCTTTGGGGCACCGTCTTGAATGATTTTTTTGCTTGCTATGCCGGAATCAATTCATATACGCGCTTTGAGATTGAAGACCCTGCAACAGGAACTGCCTTTACATGGCCACTGAGACTCGGCGAGAAGCCGCTGCTCTAAAAAAGAGCCTTCTTGATAACGGACACCGGTATGGCTTCTACCAAGCCTACCGACTGTTGCGTCTGCTTGCGCAAACAGAGGGCGGCAATGAATCAGAGTTGCGGATTAGGCCACAACTGAGCCTTGGTTTTCAAGAGTCAGATATCAATCGCATCGTTGAACGTCAAGCTGGTGGGTTTGATCTTACGGTTAACTTTTTAGGTCTATACGGCGTTTCATCGCCTTTGCCCACTTTTTATAGCGAAGATTTGATTGATGACGCCCATGAAGAACGTCATGGGCAGCGCGATTTTCTGGATATTTTTAACCAGACTCTCTACCCCCTATTTTTCAAGGCGTGGCTGAAAACCAAGCCCCATCTGCGCCTTGTTGAGTTTAATGATCAAAGTCTGCTAGAAGTTTTGTATAAGTTTGTTGGGCTGCTTGAACCATCAAACTATCTGAATCAGCCAGGATCAGAAACGCTCCTTCGATTCGCAGGCCTATACGCCCAAAATCCGCGCTCTGCATCTGGTTTACAGACCATTTTAGCGGGCACCTACCCAAATAGTTCGATTGAAATCATTCAGCTAGATGTTCGTGTCATGCCTATTGCCGATGACCAGCGTTGCAAATTGGGGATTCAAGCCAATGAACTGGGTCAAGATAGCCACCTTGGTTCTCAGATCGCCAATCGAACAACCAATATCACTATCAGACTATCGGATCTGGATGAGAAACTCTTTCATGAATTGTTGCCTGGGCAGCTGGAATATAAGCGGCTGCAGTTCATTGTGCGGTATTACCTCATTGACCCTTTAGAAATACGTTTGGACCTCGGTCTGCGTAAAGATCATTTAAAGGGCGCACGCCTGTCCGGTAATTCTTGGTCTGGCTTGGGTAACGATACCTGGTTGCCCGCTAAATCCAATGATTTTCAACCACGTATTTCTGTCAGCATTTAACTAAATAACGGAGCAGCTATGATTCTGGTTCAGCTTAAGCCACTTATTGAACGACTGAACAATTATTCTCGTCAGGCACTTGAGAATGGCGCTGGTCTCTGTCTTTCGCGGGGTAATTATGAAATCTCTGTTGAGCATTTCTTGTCCAAGTTGTTGGATGATATCCAATCAGATGTGCCTTTGCTTTTAAGGCAAAACGATTTGGATGCAGCGCTGATTAAACGCGCGGTTGATCAGGCAATTGAAGATCTGCGATCGGGTAATCAGGGAAAACCCGTTTTTTCACCGCTATTGCTTGAGCTGCTTCAGGATGCCTGGTTGATTTCTTCAATGGACTTGCGCGAAAGAAAAATTCGCTCAGGCGCAGTGCTGCTTGCCTTGCTAGCAAGAACTAGTTTTTTTGCGACGGGTAGCTATGGCGATTATCTACGTAATATCAACCGGCAGGCATTGCTTGAAAGCTTCGGCAAGGTTACGGAGTATTCTCTCGAGTCAACTGGAGACTCTCTGGATGCTGAGGGTACGGGCAGTGATCAAACGTTAGGTTCAGGGTCAAAGGATAGTGCGATTGCGCGATTCTGTGAGGACTTCACCGCAAAAGCTAAAGCCGGCAAGCTAGACCCCGTTTTTGGCAGAGACCATGAAATTCGACAGATGGTCGATATTTTGGCCCGGCGTCGAAAAAACAACCCGATTTGTGTGGGCGATCCGGGGGTAGGCAAAAGTGCCGTTGTTGAAGGGCTTGCTTTGCGCATCGTTGAAGGCGATGTGCCAGACTCTCTAAAGGATGTTCGAATTCTTGGCTTGGATATGGCTCTGCTACAAGCAGGCGCCAGTGTCAAAGGTGAATTCGAGAACCGCCTCAAAGGCGTTATCGATGAAGTGAAAGCATCGGCAACACCCATCGTCTTATTTATTGACGAAGCGCATACCTTGATTGGTGCGGGAGGCGCAGCAGGCGGGTCGGATGCCGCCAACTTGCTCAAGCCAGCCCTGGCTCGAGGAGAGTTGAAAACCATTGCAGCAACTACCTGGGCTGAATACAAAAAATACTTTGAAAAAGATGCCGCACTGGCGCGTCGTTTCCAATTGGTGAAACTTGAAGAGCCCAATCTCGAGACAGCAGCCCTCATTTTGCGGGGACTGAAGTCGCGATATGAGGAAGTGCACAAAGTTGTCGTTCGTGATGATGCGATTAAGGCAGCTGCTGAACTCTCGCATCGCTACATCACGGGTCGGAAACTACCCGATAAAGCGGTTGATTTGCTGGACACGGCTTGTGCACGAGTCAAGGTTATGTTGAGTGCTAAACCCAAAAGCCTTGAAGATCTTGAACGCAAAGCACAAGCCCTTGAGCGTCAGAAAGACGGGCTGATCCGCGACAAAAACAACATGGTTGAGATTGACGAAGACGCTCTTAAATCCATCGACGACGCATTGCCGGATGTTTATGCAGAAATTGAGCAAGTGCGTACCCGTTGGCAAGACGAAATGGCTGCGGCAGGTAAGGCAGTGGATGCCCGCAAAGCCTTAAATGAGGCCACTGCTGCTAACGAAGATGACACCAAGCTGGAAGAACTTCGGCAGAACGTGCGCCTTGCTGACGGCGAATTAAAAGAACTGCAAGAAAAGCATGGCGATGGCATGATCCGAATCGAAGTCGATCCGGATGTGGTGGCGACCGTTGTCTCTGATTGGACAGGGATACCTCTTGGCAAAGTGCTTCGTGATCAAGCCAGTGCAGTTCTAAATTTACAAAGCCAGTTGCAATCCCGTGTGGTGGGGCAGGATTACCCACTTGCCCAGATTGCGCAAGCAATGCAAACAGCAAAATCAGGCCTCAAAGATCCCCAACAACCCATGGGTATCTTTCTCCTTGTTGGGCTGTCTGGCGTTGGCAAGACTGAAACGGCGCTTGCAGTTGCAGACGCCATGTTTGGCGATGAAAGCTCAGCGGTTATCGTCAACATGAGCGAATATCAGGAAAAGCATAATGTCAGCAAGCTGGTTGGTTCGCCTCCAGGCTATGTGGGCTATGGAGAAGGCGGTGTACTCACCGAGGCAGTGAGAAAACGCCCTTATTCGGTTGTCCTGCTTGACGAGGTTGAAAAAGCGAACCTGGACGTTATGAACGTCTTCTATCAGGTCTTTGACAAAGGCATCTTGACCGATGGCGAGGGTCAGGAAATTGACTTCTCCAATACCGTTATATTCCTGACATCCAATTTGGGTACAGACATCATCGCAGAATTGTTTAGCGATGGTGCCCGTCCGGATCCGGAATTGATTCTTGAGGCCATACGGCCGACCCTATCTCAGCACTTTAAGCCAGCGCTGCTGGCACGTATGACGATATTGCCTTACGTTCAGCTGGCTCCCGAAGCTCTGGCGGGTATTGTCCGCCTGAAACTTGGCAAGGTTGCAAAGCGTCTGATGAACAATAACCGCATGGTGATGAACTATACCGATGCCGCAGTGAATGCCATTGTTGAGCGTTGTTCTGAAGTGGAAACCGGTGCGCGCAACATTGACCACATCCTTTCAAGAAACTTGCTGCCACTCATGTCGCGCGAAATCCTGTCACGAATGACCGAAGAAAACATGCCAAATGAGGTCGCTATTGATATTGGTGAGGATGGCAATTTCGCCGTGACGTTTTCGGCAGCCTCTAACTAAAAAGGTAATCGCATGGCCAGCAAAAAACTCTGGGTGAGCGCATTAAGCAAAGATGAGCAGCGTATTTCTCGCTTCAATAGTGCAATACATCGTTATGGCTTTGATATCGCAGGCCATATCTGGCTCGATGAACCCGAGAAACTTGCATGGCGGGCAGCTTATGATGAGTTTCAGAAGCGTAAGACAAACTACTGGCTTATTCTGGCCGATGAAGCCTCGCTTAAAAGCCCTGGCATTGTTTACGCTTTGAATCTCATGGCTTTTGCAATGCGCCGTGATTTGAATGATGTACTGCCCGTAATCGTTATGGGACAGGAATCATTACGGGAAAAGCTACCTAACGCCCTGAAGCACGTCAAAATTATCGATGACAATTCACCGGGCTGGGAAGCCAAATTGGTTGCCAATTCCTTAAGAGCCCCAGCTGCTGATCCTTTGCCCTACCGTATTGATGTGTACGGTGACGAAAAAATTGGACAATGGTTTGAAATCGGTCCAACGGTAGATGCTTGGTCCGGTGTCATTTTTGGTGCTTCAGGCAAAGACGTCAGTCTGACTTTTCATGCAGTGGGACCTGCAGGGAAACTACCCGAAAAGACAACGCTTGAATATGCACGCGAAGGGATCAAGATCGAGGCTGCCGGAGAGGCGTTTGAAGCAAATTCAGTGCGCAATCAGATCGATAAAACCATGTCCTATTTTGTTCGCGTCAAAGGCCAGCCGGAATCACTGTTAATCATGCCGGATGAGTCTGGTGCCGAATCAGAGGCGCCCGAAGCCTATGTGATCAGGCTTAAATGAGGCTAGGAGACGAAAATGAGTGATTTACGCTTCAAGTTTGAATCTGAGGGGGCTGGGCTCACAGAAAAGCTCAATGTTGTAAAAATCGAAGGCGAAGAAGCGCTTTCACAGCTGTATCGCTTTGAAATCACGTTGGTGAGCAACAGCGACAGTATTGATGCCGACGATATGCTCAATAACACGGCCACGCTCACGATTAAATCTCAGGATGGCAATACCGATGTGCCCTACCACGGTATGCTGTGTGAGTTCGAGCAGCTGGGTAAGTCAAACGATTTTTACTTTTACAGAGCTGTGCTCGTGCCGAGGCTCTGGAAATTAACCCTGAGTCGCTTCAACGAGGTGTATACCGGGGACAAAACGATCCCTCAGATTATCGAAAAAGTGTTGAACGATAACGGGTTTGGCGCGTTCGATTATGAGGTTGCGTTAAAAAATCCCTTCGCCTACAGAGGGCGAAGCTTTATCTGCCAGTACCAGGAGAGCAGCTTCAATTTCATCAGCCGTTGGATGGAAAAAGAAGGCCTGTACTATTACTTCGACCAAGGTTTTATGGGATTCGGCAGCGACAAGCTAAAGATCACGGACTTTAAAGAATCTCAGCCATTGCTCTCAATCAAGCACCTGACCTACTGTGCACCCGAAGACCTGCAAACTGCCGAGCAAGACAGCTGTGTCTTTGAC
>JACCDW012044049.1_pt1 | contig 12173 bp, 13 predicted proteins | sample 7449781 | NCBI WGS metagenome assembly JACCDW01 (sample SAMN15323449, study PRJNA562643) | freshwater metagenome | isolation source: river surface water | place: USA:Blue River Watershed | collected 2017-08-18
AGTTCAGCAACTTCCTGTTCAGTCATTGTGTATTTATTGGCCCCATAGCTTAATGGTAAAGACGCGAGCTTATACCTCGCCAAAGCAGTGTATAGATAATGCACCGTGTGCTGGTTCGAGTCCAGCTAGGGCCACCAATTTTAGTGTTGACAAATAATCCAATATTTGTTATAATACTATTTTAAGGAGCAGTAATGCAAAAACAACTGAAAGTACCGCGCGAGCGCAACCAGTTTGTGGCTGCTGCTCTGTTTCGAAAAGCGGGTTCGCACCGCAAACCCAACAAGTCTTTGCGTAAGCAAGAAAATCAAAAACTAAAGGAAATGACACTATGAAACGTTCAGGTAAACGATAGTGTCAACTAAAACCCCCGTATGGTCTTAGTTGGCACGTAAAAGAAAATTTAATACGTACAACCTTCGCAAACATTAAGGTGATGTAACTGGCTCTTAACCAGTAAAACTTGGATCGTTACCAAGGCGGAGGACCATATGGGGGTATAACTTAACGGCTAAAGTATCTGGCTTTTAACCAGGTAATCAGAGTTCGATTCTCTGTGCCCCTACCATATGCAAACACATTGAAGTCCAGTGGGTCAAATCCCCGTCCTCTGAGTATTGCCCAATACTTGGCGGTAGCTTAGTGAAAAGCGTCAGTGTGTTTACATATGGTAAGTGTTATCTGCAGGTAACACCCATGCTGGGGAGTAATTAACCTCAGGAACTCGCGGTGATGGAATTGGCAGACATAGGCCCATTATGGGGCCAGTAGTGGTAGAAGCTACATGCAGGTTCGAGGCCTGCCCGCAATGAGTTTGCTATATCAAATACAATGGATGATTATTTCAGCGGTAGAATATCACATTGACATTGTGACGGTCACTGGTTCGATCCCAGTATCATCCACCAAACAAAATTGCCGATGTAGCTCAGTTGGTAGAGCAGCGGATTGAAAATCCGTGTGTCACTGGTTCAAATCCAGTCTTCGGCACCAAATAAATATCATGGCAGTAACGAGGAATACATTATGGATTTATCAGGTATTCTAGACAAGCCTAGTCTGGTTATATTAATTGATTGTTGGGATGGTAATTATGGTCTTCCCCCAGGGAAAACTTCCGATGAGTTGATGAACAACATAAAAGATTTTTGTATCAACACCCCGCAAGTTAAAGCAATCGGTTTAGCCACTTATAACGACATTTCCAATGATATGTGCTTGCCTGAGGAGCCATGGTACAGCGAGAGCAAGAATTTGTTCCATGACACAGTTAGCTGGGAATTAATGCGAGAAACGTGGAAACAAACTCAATTTGTTAAAAGCCAACGAAGTACAAATCCGATTATCAGAGATATGAAAATCAGAGACGATCAAGTGCAATTCGCTTTGAGCAGTAGTCTAGAACTATTGTTTTATTGTAACAGCATTAACAAGTCGATTGAAAATATTTACGTACTAGGTTTATCTTGGGAATCTTGTTTAATGTTTCGTCCTGCAGGTTGGCGAGAAATATCTAATCTGAATAAAGATAATATGTTTTTTACTAAAAAGAATATTTTATCAAATCTAACATGTACAGTAACCCCGACCAATGAATATGTAACAGAGGTATCTGCGCCATGGGTCAAGTTAGATAACAATTTTGTTCTACTAGACGAAAATCTAATATAGTTTAGTGTACAAGTAGTGCAATAAATATATATATGAAATCGTATTATACAAGAAGTTTATGTTCTAAGTGCTATCAAGAAATCCCTGCGACCATTGAGTACAGAGACGACGGGGCAGCATATATCACAAAACACTGTCCTATTCATGGCTATGAAGAGTACATGGTGGAACGATCTTGGAAGTTTTGGGAAGACAGCCAGTCTCCAGCTCCATTAAATTCTACCAAAGAAAAGTATGATAATATTTTTATTATAGAAGCCACTGATAGATGCAATCTTATGTGTAAGCATTGTTATCATTTACCTGATAATAAAATTCAAGATAAACCAATAGATTTTATTTTATCTAAAATTCTGTCAGCACCAACACCTGTAGTTACACTGATGGGTGCTGAACCAACTATGCGAGAAGATTTATTTGAAATAATAGAAAAATCGTCTCCGCATAAAATGATTGGCATTTATACAAATGCTATAAAATTAGCAGATCCGGCATACGTAACAGCATTAGAAGCCGCTGGACTGTATACAGTTAGTATTAGCGTTCACAATCCTAATTACCATAAAGAGTCTCTTTGGGAAAAAGTAGTCGCTGGCGTTAATAACATAGTAAAAACAAAAAAGATTGACATAGGACAGATATCTTTCACTGTAGAAAATATAGAAGAAGTCAGGTATGCAGTTGAAAAAATGCTATGGTTTAAGGAACATAACCGGGTCCCTTATAATTTTTGTATAAGATCGGCAGCTGAAATAGGCACAAGCATTGACGGTGAAGAAGTGTTTGCAAGTGAAATAGCCGGCTGGTTGGAGCAAGTTGCTATTGAAAAAAATATAAAGTTTGAGCGAGATTTAAACGAAGCATCTAATCCCTATCATGTTCTCTACCAGTTAGACGGGCTAAGAGTTCAAGTTATTCACTGGGCTGGTGTTAAGAATGTAGACTTGTCTTGGATGAACATGGGACCATATGCAGAATTTGTACCACTTACGTTCGGGACACTTCATTTGCAAATTATATTAAGAGAAGGGTACAAAAAAGGTTGGTGGCAAGGAAAACGGTTAATGTAACTTGTTACCATAACTCTCATTGAGAGTTATGTTTTGTAAACTACATTCGATGATAACAGCATACAATTATACCCTACACCCTTTTTCTGTTACATTTAACAAAGTATCAGCGGCCCCGAGCAATCTTCGTAACGAAGCTGTACAAACAGCGCAATATATCGCAAACCAAACAACTAAGCCACTGATAGTAGCATTAAGTGGCGGTATCGACAGTGAAGCAGTATGCAGATCCTTCATTGATGCAAAGATTGATTTTGAAGCAATAACTTTAGTTCATAAACACAACGATAAAGTGCTGAACAACTATGATCTCACGCACGCCTATGAACTTTGTAAAAAATTTAACATTCGTCACTCTACAATAGATTTACAAGTTTCAGACTTTGGGAAACATATATACAAATTTCTAAAGCAGGGCTATAAGAGTAGAAATATTTTTCGTTATTTGCAACTAATATTGTTGGAGATTATTGAAAACAAAAATGCCTGCGGGGTGTTATGCAGTGGTGAACAAGTATATTTTTCGGTCGATGACAAACTAGTGTTGTCTTATGATTTGGCTATTACAAATAGTTTAGATTGGATCAATAAGAACAACACTTTGCATTTTCCTTACTTTTTTCAAACAACACCGGAAATTACTGCTTCGTATTTGCAGCATGAACTAATCAAAGTTATGACAAAAACTGACAAGTACCATAAGAGTGGCAGACTGTCGTCAGTTGAAAAAATGCTAGTCTATCACGGCGAATGGCCGGACATGCAAGCCCGGGACAAAACTAACGGTTTTTCGGAATTCGGAAATCAAAAAAGGCTGATGGAAGGATTACTGCAAAAGATGACCAAAGTGGACGAAGTATATAAACTTCCGGTTGATGAGCTAAGAACTCAATTGGGAATCAGTGACTAAAGATTATTAATGAATCGAAGTGCTTTATTAACGTTTGTAAAGTAACGTATAGTCAATTCACAATCGTAAATGTCGTTGACAATAATACAACATACACCGTTGTCGTTTAAAGACAAGTGAAAATGTAAGCCGCTAGGCGTAAAGTTTTCGTATGTTCTCACAAAAGTATTTATAGTAGCGATGTAGTTATTGTATTATGCAGAATAACTGATATAAGTACTTAATGCTAACTATAACTATTTTTCAATTACTAATTGTAATTTTTGTGTATAACCATTTACAAAATGTTGCACAAAGCATTTATTTTCACCGGAGTCTAGTACACGGATCCGTCACGTATCATCCGGCGGTAAGTAATATTTTCAAATATTGGTTATGGCTATGTTTTGGTTATCGTAATAATGACTTTATTGTGGCGTTTCATCGACGACATCATATGTACTCAGACACTGAACTTGACGTCAGTAGTCCAAAAGTAGTAGGTACATTTAATCTATTAGTCAAACGACCTGTATTAATGTTTGTTGACTACTTTAAACGATTATTTGTTAAAGGCACAGAAGTGCATGCTATAAATTTAGACCAATTTATAAAACATACTACAGATAACAGCTTTGCTGCTAAACACCCAGAACTTGGCGTTTGGGTATTTTTATTTTTAAATATTGTGGTATTCGGTATCGATGGTTTGATAATTTGGTCCGCGGCACTTTTTATGGCACAAGTATCTGTGTACGTAGTCGGAGATGGCCTAATCCATTTATATGGGTACACTAACTTCGATACTCACGATAATAGTAAAAATCTTTCACCTATTGGTGTTGTAGCCTCAGGAGAAGAGCTACATAATAATCATCACCGCTATCCTGGTAGTGCCAAATTTAGTATAAAATGGTATGAGTTTGATATCGGCTGGATGTATATTAGAATTTTAGAAATGCTAGGATTAGCATTTGACATTAAACAAATTAAAATAACGGAAGTATAGCACAGCGGTAGTGCAGCTCCTTCATACGGAGTTGGTCGGGAGTTCAAATCTCTCTACTTCCACCAATCTTTATTCCGCGAAATCCTCACACGCGGAGCCAAATATTTTAGGGTCCTTGGTGAAATGGATATCATCTCTGTCTTCGAAACAGAGGGTGGGAGTTCGATCCTCTCAGGGCCCGCCATATTCTTAGGAGAGTAAAATGCAAAAAATGTTTTTTGTTAACCCTATTAATAAAGAGCAATGGGTTTGTGATGATATACAAAAAGGCAGTCGCCAAATAGACGGCATAACATACTTACAAGTCCACAAACCAGATAGCTTTCGTAAAGTGTTGATGCGAAAAGACAGCTTACAAAAAGTAGATAAATTTAAAAGATAATCGCTACAACCCATGCAATAAATACAACATCAACTTGCTTGTATATGATTATTCAAAATAAAATTCTTCAATTAAACACAATGTACCCGTCATTTAGCATGATGTTAGATGCATCGTCGGCTGACACTGTAGAATGGCCGGAATACGCCAAATGGTCGTCTGTATATGGTTACAGCTTCGGAGATGCTACAGTCACAGTAAACAACAAAGTCCATACGCTATCCAAAGGTCAGTACTTTTCCTTTTTTATAAGTTCCCAATCTCCAAGCTTCAGTGTCGGTGATAAGTTGTTTCTTGTTTGCCGTTTGGGATACAAGTGTCAAGATACAATGGGCTGGGTTGAAGAACAAGGCCGATTAAGTTATATCGACGGTTGTAGCGATAGTTTACTAGTGTATCCACCTAGAATGGGAGATCCTAGTTTAAATTTATTGTACTTTCCGGCAGGGATAACTCAAACTCCACACCTACATCCTAGTATCAGATTAGGGTGTGTAATTAGTGGCCACGGCAAAAGCGATGTGTGGGTAAAAGGCCAGCAAAATAGTGTAGACCTCGAACCCGGTAAAAGCTTCTGTCTTGAAGAAAATGAGCTGCACAGATTTACAACCTCGGATTCGCACATGACAGTAATTGCATGGCACCCAGATGGTGATTGGGGACCGACTGACCACAACCACACTATGTTAAACCGTACATATTTGAAAAAATGAACGGTAGTTCTTACATTACTGGACAATATGCGTTAGTTGATTATAACTATCGATTCATATGGTTAACCGTGCCGGATTATGCCGCGGCCGTGATAGTCAAAGACACTATGTCTTCGCACATAACACTAGTCATTGTTGATTTAACCGTATTTCCCAATTATACAGATAAATTAATCGACCAGTCGGTTTGCTTAGAATGGGAAATAGATGCACCTGGGCATTTGTTCAAGTATTACTTAGATGCAGAACAAAAATTTGGTGACGTAAGTCAACATGTTAAAATTGATATATCTAAGGTTAAATTGATTAACAGGTCCAACGGATCTATGCTAACTAAAAACAGGATCGAAGAACTTCAGAAGTGCTTGATTCTACTGTACAAGATATACATGCATACTGCTGAATTGTACGCCACTTTACACATGCACGACGATTCAGCATCAATAAACAAAAAAGATTTAGAAAATATATGCAAGATATTTAAAACAGAAATTTATTATGATAATGTAGTTGATAAATTGTATCAGTATGCAAATACAATAAATTATAATGTACCGTTGCTGACATTTATTCTACGAACAATCGGCAAATCGCATGAATAAACTTATATATTTTAATTCGAATCTGGCCCGCACACTAATAGATCCAAGTCCAGCTATATCACATTGGTTTGATGTACCTGTAAGTAATTGGCCGAGCTTTTTACAATCCAGGGTTAATGATATAAGCACACCATGGCCGCTGGCGCCATCAATTAGCAAAATGCCACAGGCTAATCTTTGCAATACTACATTTAGCGATGCGTTTGATTCTATAGCCGTTTCACTTTTGAAAAAAGCAGAAGAGGAAAATAAAACTATATATGTGTCCTGGAGCGGAGGCATAGACAGTACTTCAGTATTAGTAGCACTACTTAAACATGCCAATAGTCGTGTCATGAAAAATATAGTAGTATTGCACAATAAGAATTCAATTAATGAAAATGCATACTTCTATGAAAAGTTTATACTACCTAACGTAAGTACTGCTAGTATTGTTGATTTTACTGCGACTCCGGAAAACTATAAGGATATTTTGTTACTTGATGGCGAAGCTGGTAATCAAGTAATGGGCGGTGATCAGATATTAGAACTTTTAATAGACAAAAAATTTGATTTAATAGATTCTAGATTTACAGATGTTTCGCCTACTAGTATAGGATTTGGCAATGAGTCGGCTTTTAATTTGGTTGTAGAATCGACTAAATTTGCACCTTGTGAAATTACCACAGTCTTTGACTTATTGTGGTGGACTAACTTTAATTTTAAATGGAATGACGTACTACTTAGGAAAGTCCCTGCGTATACCGAAATGCTATCAGCTGAGCAAACTAAAGAGTTTTATTATAACTCAGTTTATAGATTCTATGAGCAACCAGAAGTCCAGTGCTGGTCTATTAATTCATTGAATCAAAGACGTATCGATTGCCGAGTACTAACCAAACGAGCAGCAAAAGATTACATATACGATTTTGATAAAAATGACTTGTATTTTTCAAATATGCGAGAGAAATACTCAGTAACAAAAACACATCGAGATCCAGTGTTTGCTATTGATGATAACTGGAATAAATTAAAGTTGTCTAACCCAGAGGACCGAAAGATCCTGAGTGTTTTGATGGCAGGAAAAACAAATTAATGTAATTGCTCTTATAGTATAAAGGTATTACACTACATTGGTAATGTAGAAACGCTGGATCGTTACCAGCTAGGAGCACCACTGTTGACAAATAATCAATTTGGTAGTATAATACATTTTTAGGAGCAACAAATGCCGTGGATTCAAAACGTAGCACGTAGCGACATTAGCAAAGGTTTTCACATCGACCCTGGTCCTAACGCTATGCTGATCCAAATTGCAGATCCTGCTAGCGGCTTTCCTGAACCCAAATACACATTTAAAGAAATTCACCAATTTGAGTTTCTTGATGTAGAAGAAAAAGATTACGTCCTAGAAGAAGAAATGCGTTGTAGTCACGAGCAAGCCAAGCAATTAGTTGACTTGTTGCTGAAAGCATACGCACAGCGCATGAACGTGATTGTTCATTGCCACGCAGGCGTTTGCCGAAGCGGCGCAGTTTGTGAAGTTGGTGTTATGCTGGGTTTTGATGACACTGAAGTTTTCCGTAGTCCTAACTTACTAGTTAAGCATCGTATGATGAAGCACTTAGGTTGGACTTACGACGAAAATGAACCGCATACTATTAACGGACAACCGTACGAGTACAGTGCAGGTGGTATTATTTTACCCCCAACGCACGAAGGCGATATTTAAGCTGGCGTTAGTATAATGGATAATACAGCGAGCTTCTACCTCGCGAATGTGGGTTCGATTCCTGCACGCCGGACCAGTATATTTTGGTAAGATACTTAGTAGACAAGAATCAATTTTTGTTATACAATAGATGCTTACTTAGACAGTTTTAAGGTTAGATACAGCAACATTCATATAACTATGGATCGCTAGACCCTATGGTAGCGGACTGGAGTGAAGCAGGTAACACTGTGGATCATTGAAGGGCCGCTATTGAAATAGACTAGCAAGCTCAGAGTGATGGCCTGAGTAAAATAAAAGCAGTCAACAGCTAACCTGTTATTTTTGGATGAGTTCAGCATTTAAAAACAATATTAACGCATGTTAGTATCCGCAAGGTAGGCTAACTAGTGCTTGTAGAATATAAGATAGTCTCCCGTAGAATATGGGATAGCAGTTAAGCAGTGATTAGTGCTTACTAGGCTTGTGGTACAAAATCCCTATGTGGTAGACGGCAAGCAGAAAATAAATCACGGTACCGATCATCCAGTTTTGCAAATCAAATGAAAGGAGAATGTATGCAATTCGCAGAAGCAGTTAAGAATCAAGAAACTCGCACTACAAATGGTATGAAGGCCCGCGTGTCTAGTGCCAATGCATGTGTGGATTTGTTTTATAATATCGGCGCAAGCCGCGGCAAGAACATTGTTCCTGCTTTTACGGCAGCATACGTTGAGAATCCTGATTTGGCATTACGCATTGCCGCCTGGGCACGAGATGTCCGTGGCGGATCCGGCGAACGACAAGTTTTCCGTGATGTGCTAGCATATTTGGAAAACAAGAACCCAGAAGACGCAAGCCGCCTTTTGGTTAAAATCCCTGAACTAGGTCGTTACGATGACTTGTTCGTGTTTAAGTCTAAGCCTCTAAAGACACAAGCATACACATTGCTTGGCGATGCACTTCGTGCTCGCAACGGCTTAGCCGCAAAGTGGACACCTCGCAAAGGTGAAGTAGCTCGTGAAATCCGCGAGTTCTTTGGAATGACTCCAAAGCAATATCGTAAGAGTCTTGTGGCTCTTACAAACGTAGTTGAAACCCAAATGTGTTCAAACGATTGGGATAACATCAACTACAGTCATGTTCCTTCGTTGGCACATTCGCGTTACAAAAAGGCATTTGGCCGTCACGGTACAACTTATGCTGAGTATGTAACTAAATTGGCCAAGGGCGAAGCTGGTGTTAAAATTAACGCTGGCGCAGTGTTCCCGTACGATGTATTGAAAGGCGCTATCAATAGCTATAGCCGTTCGACAATGTCTAAGACAGAGTTGGATGCATTGCAAGCCCAATGGGATGCATTGCCTAACTTCATCGAAGACGCTAATGTTCTGCCTATGGTGGACTCTAGCGGCTCAATGACTTGCTCAGCAGGTGGTCACAACTCTAAGTCAGGCCTGACCTGTTTGGAAGTTGCAATCTCTTTGGGCTTGTACTTTGCTGACAAGAACACTGGTAAGTTCAAGGATACATTCTTGACTTTTAGCCATAGTCCTAAGCTAGTTAACCTTAAGGGTAACGTTGTTGATAAAATCAACCAAATGAACACAGGTGAAGTGGCTAACACTGACTTGAACAAAGCATTTGACTTAGTACTGAAGACTGCATTGGATAACAATGTACCGCAAGCAGAAATGCCTGAAACTATCGTTATCTTCTCGGACATGCAGTTTGACCAAGGTGTTAAACATGATGACAGTGCTATCGAAATGATTGCACGTAAGTATCAACAAGCAGGTTACGAAATCCCTAAAGTGGTATTTTGGAACTTGAATGCCGCATACGGCAACACACCAGTCAAGTTCGATAAGACTGGGACAGCATTGGTATCTGGCTTCAGCCCAGCTGTTGCTAAAGGTATCTTGAGCGGTAACATGGATGACTTCACTCCAGAAGCAATCATGTTGAAGACTGTAATGGTTGACCGTTACGCTGTTTAATTCGCAGGCCCACAGCACCCGTGAGGGATGAACAGACTGCGTCCGCGATACACGAAAAGTGGGATGGGCTGTGTATCCGGGGTTGTTAGAACCTCACCCAATCCTAACACTAATAGACCCTTAGGGGTCTATTTTTTTGACTACAATTAAAGGTTGACTTGTTAAAGACAACTAACTATAATAAACAACTTATTTAGAATTACACTATGATATTATTCCCGCATCCAGATAAATTTGGGTTTTATACAGTCGGAGACAGAAAAACATACAGTAAAATAGAAGCCCTTGAATGGCAAAGTGCTTCTGGCCACTTTCCCGAATGGGATTTTAATAAAGCTCAATTTGATAAATTTAATTGGACTGTGGAACCTTCCTTGGACTTGTGGTCTTACTACAAGATGCGAGCTCGCCAAATCAGAGAATCTTATGACTACTGTGTAATTTTTTATAGCGGCGGGTCTGATAGCCACAATCTTCTTTCGGCATGGATTGACGAAGGGTGTGCTATAGACGAAATAGCAACGTTCCATTATTACAGTGGTAGCAACAATAAACTGAGTTTTATGAACGCAGAAGTAACTAAAGTTGCGTTACCAATGGCTGAAGAGTTAGCAAAAACACATAAGTTTAAACACCGAGTAATTGATATATCGGAAGATATTGTCGACTTGATGAAATACAGTGCAACTGATTACAAGTACTTGATAACAAATCACGTGTCCCCAAACAACCATGCTAAGTTAAAATGGCGAGAAAAGATTAAAGATTATTCGGACTTGATTGCCCAAGGCAAGAAGTTATGTTTTGTGTGGGGTTCTGAAAAACCCCAAATGTTCTACGACGGTAAATTTTACCTACAGTTTTTTGATATATTAGATAACTGCGTTGGTCCATACGCTCAGTTAAATTTCAATCAAGGCTACTTTGACGAGTTGTTTTATTGGACTCCGGATTTAGTTGAAATGATGATTAAGCAAGGGCACATTATAAAGAAGTTTTGCACTACTATCCACGACGAACGATTTTATCAAGACTCGTTTTCTAAGTTTGGGTATAATCCTACTATAAAAAAATATATAACAGCGGCAGCGATAAAACAAATCATTTATCCAAAATGGGATCCTAATACTTTCTGCGATGGAAAGACTCGAAGCATCATATGGAGTGACAGGGATAGTTGGTTTATTAATGGAAACATAGAAGAAACAACAAGATTTAAACAGCTATCTACTACAATAGTGAATAGCATAGGAGAGTATTGGCTCAACGATCCGAACGATCCACTTAAAGGAATTAAAGCTCACTGCTCTCCTAAATATTATCTGTAACAAAACAGCTTTATAAATAAACGTAGCAGCGCCACAAAGGTGACGCCAGAATATCAACGACGCCTGAATAGCAATATTCTTTACTTAAATTTTTAAGAACGCCGTCTGTATGTAGGTTCTACTACTAGCTATACAAACTTTCAAAGGATTAATAATGAAATTTAACGAAACTCGTATGCGTACTATTGCCAAGACAATTTCTTGGAGACTATTACTTACAGCTAGCCATATAATCAATGGTCTGATAGTCACTGGCTCTTTGCTTATTGGTTTGCAAATTGCAGGCATGGCAGCAATCTTAAACAGTATTTTGTACTGGTTGCATGAACGTGCTTGGAACTTCTTCCAATGGAATAGAAAAGATAAAACAGACACCTTTACAGAAGGAAATCCAAGAACAATATCGAAGATTGTTACTTGGAGAATTTTGATTACTTTAAGTAACTTTTTAATCCCGTTTATTTTAACCGGCAGTTTTGGCCAAGCAGTCTTGTTTGCAGGTGTTGCAACTGTAGTGAACATGGCACTATACTATGCGCACGAAAGACTATGGAACATGCCAAGCTGGGGGAAAACTAAACTTACTTTAGCTGAACAATGACTTTAAAATCTGAAATTTTAAGATATAGCAGACAAGAAACCATGGCTCCTTTGAGCCCATGGTTTGATGCACAACTAGATAAACTAATTGACAATGGTACATATAGCGACTTAAATTCGCTAGAAGACACTGGTCGTAAATTAGTAAGTGAATTGATTGCATACGGCACCAAATACAACATCCACACTGTAGCATTAGGCATGAGCGGCGGCGTGGAC
>JACCDW010199219.1_pt1 | contig 12171 bp, 16 predicted proteins | sample 7449781 | NCBI WGS metagenome assembly JACCDW01 (sample SAMN15323449, study PRJNA562643) | freshwater metagenome | isolation source: river surface water | place: USA:Blue River Watershed | collected 2017-08-18
CGAGGAATTCGTGCAGCAAGGTGGACTTACCGCAACCGTAACCGCCCGAGAAAAAAAGATGGGGTGGGTCATCCAGGACCCTTTCCAGAAGTTCTATAGATTCCTCTTGCCCTATAAGTTGTGTTTGTATCTTTGGCATTCCCCTGGCTTATTTGGAAGAGTCGGTCTTAGGCCTACTGGAACACGTCTCGCTCCATAAAATATAGGTCAAGTAAAGTCCGAAGAAATTCTTGGCCAGAATGTCCAAGCCATTGTAAAGGATATTTTTTAACGCCTCAGTCTGGAGATATGCGACTCCGTAGATAGACCACGTAGAGACCATAATGTAATAGAGGGGCTTTGCGCTAGATTTATCAGCGAAATCCTTATAGAGAAGCCCAAACGCGACGAGAAAACAGAGAGTGCCGAGCACGAATCCGGTGGATTTGGAGATGAGTCCAAGTTCGCCGGCGAGCCCGAATGCGAGCATGCCGAAATTGGCGAGCCAGATGAGTTGAATTTTCTTGGACTGCTCGTCCCAAACCTGATTGATTGATTCTGGAGGCTCATCGGTGTAGTGCAAGAAGTAGGCTGCCATTGTGAAAAGCATTGTCGGTGTGGAAAGAAACCAGTCGCCATAGCGAAGGAGTGTCATGGAAGGGATATGAGCCAAGTACACCAGGAAAATATAAAAGATGAATTCCACACCCTGAACTATCATTTCCAGCGTGAGAATATCTTTAATGAGTTGGCCACCAGGGGCTTGAGGCGTTGGAAGCGTGAGACCGTAGGCGCCTAGAACGCCTGTTAGGAATTGAATTCCGATAGAGGCTTTTGTTGTTGCTAGAACGAGACCCGTGGTTGCGGTCATCCTATTTGTGAAAGGGCTTAATCGTGTGCGACCCTGCTACAGAAGAATGGGAGGAGAGGGGCTCTATGAGCGGCTCGGGGTAGACCGTGGGGCAGACAGTGGAGAAATTCGTAAGGCCTATCTGCGTCTCTCCAAGACGGCCCATCCAGATAAGGGGGGGTCCGAAGAAGAATTCAAGAAAATTCAGCAGGCATACGAGGTCTTGTCCGATGATCAGACCCGCGCCTTTTATGACCAGACGGGCCAGATTCCTGGCGAAGATGGGGCCCCACAGGGGGGCGGCGGAATGCCTGGCGGTATGCCGTTCCCGTTTGATATTGGGAGTATGTTCGGAGGTATCGGTGGGATGTTCGGCGGAGGCATGCCGTTCGGGCCCGGTCGCCCCGCGGGTGTCAAACAGCAGCGCAGGCCAAAGGCACCGCCCAAGATTCACGAGATTGGCCTGACACTGCGGGATTACTTTTACGGAAAAAAGTTCCAGATGAAGTTTGAGCGGCAGAAGTTTTGCGATGGGTGCCGCGGCGAGGGCGCAGAGGCGTTTGAGACGTGCAGTGTGTGTTCAGGCCAGGGGTTCCGCACGCAGAGCATCATGATTGGTCCGGGTATGATGGCGTCTAGTCGCGCGCCCTGTGGGCCGTGTAGTGGTGAGGGTAAAACAGTGAAAAAGGTATGTAAGGGCTGTAACGGGTCCAAATTCAAGAAGGAGGAGAAGGTGCTCGTGGCAACAGTGGAGCCTGGGGCGAAGCCTGGCGATGTACTCATCTTTGAGCGCGAGTGCTCAGACCATCACGACTATTTGGAGGCGGGTGATGTCAATATCGTTTTGCGAGAGGCAGAGGAACAGTCGGGTCTACGCCGAAACGGTGATGATCTCACGGCTGTGCTGCGCGTCCCATTTCAGGTCGCGTTGCTGGGTGGAAAGGAAGTTCTACGAGGACATCCTGCTCATCCAGAGGGTCTGGCAGTCACTGTGCCGCTAGGGTCTATGCGTGGCGACGTGATTCGCGTGGAGGGGGAGGGTATGCCGAAGCGCGGCACTGGTCAGCGCGGAGCACTGTCTGTCACGCTCTCCGTGGATGTGACGGATGAGGATAAGAGGGTGCTGCGTGAAAAGAAGGAAGTGCTAGAGGGGGTTTTCAAGCCTTAGGCGCGAAACTCGCCTCACGCATAGCGTGAGGCTTGTTAAGCCCCTATGTTCGTAGGCTATGCCTACGAACGCGGGGCGAACGAACTAGGGTCCTCGGCCAACTTCCACTCGGGGTTCATCTGCATCATCGCCTTGTTCGCCAGCGTCGCAGGCAGCAGCGTTCCGGGCGCACCAAAGTCGGCCGGGTTCAAGGAGGCGCCGCCACGCATGCGTCTTGAGCCACGGCGGCTGCGCTTGGAACCCTTACGCCCCTTGCGAGAGCCCTTACGACCGCGTCTGCGGCGCGCACCGCCGGACTGGTCGCTCATGCCCTGGATGGCCGCCATGGCCTTATCCAGAGGTGCCACATACGCGGCCGTGCGCAGAGACGAGTCTAGAACGCCGGTGGTGCCCACCGGAGCACCCTCCAGCGGCGCACCACCGCCATACTGGCCCTTGTGCATCTCCTTGTACTCACCTCCCTGCGCCAGATTCAACTTAGCAGCGGAAGCCATGCTGTTGTCGGCCACGCCGGCAGGGTTCATCACGACCCAGCCACCGGACTGTCTACGCGAAGCACGACGGTTCTTACGGGACCCAGCGCGGCGGTTCTTGCGAGAAGCCTTGCGGGAAGCAGAGCGGCGTTTGCTTTTACGCATGTTCGCACGACGAGACTTTTTCATTTCCTGTTTCTAGACTAGAAAAGAAATGAAGAAGATTGGTGGTATCGTTTTCTTCCTCGTACTCGGTTCTCTGATTCTGGCCGCACTTGGTGGACTCATAGATATTTTCCAAACAGGTGGCCTCAGCAAAGAGCATATGTGGCACGATAGTATGATTCTCATGCTCTTAGCCGTGGTGTTCGTCCATTTTTTCTAGAGCGTGTAGCGCTGCGCTTGCCGCTACGCTTATTCCCTCCGCCGCGCAGAATCGGCTCTGCGTCAGCAATCGGCATCTCCGCGCCCAGCCGTGAAACCGCCACAACACGCTCATCGGGAATTTGCGTAATCACTTTGCCCCACTGCCATTCTATAGGGTTGCCGCCAACTCCCTCCGTTTGAATCTGCGGAATGTACTTGGCCCGAATTCCAATTAAGCCCGTGATGACATCTGCCACTTTTGTCGGAGGCGCTGCCTCTTGCATAAAAGAACCGTAGCGAACAATTGCATCTGTGTTCGGTCCGCGCTCGGCAACGGCCTTCATAAAGGGGGAGTCACGTTTTACCGAGTAGCGGCCTGTGAGTTTCACAATGAAATCCTCAGGCTGTAGATTCTGCTTTTGAATCACGGTCTGAATATCCTTAAGTTCTTTTATACCTTTATTGGGTTCGCCACCCGTATTGGAATTCGTATACATCACTGCATCGGCCCCCAATCCATCCAAAAAGGTACTCCGTTGTCCATTATTCTCCACGATAAAAATCTTAGCCTGTATAGCCGGATAGGCTTGCAGGGCAGCCTTCAATGCTGCAAATGCCTGCCGATACTGTTCTTCGCGCTTCTGCTCTTTAGCGTTCTTCACAAGAGAAGCAGTCAAAATGAAATATGTCATGGGCACCAAGTTTGGCGCTCCCGTGCCAAACGGATGGGATCCTCCTCGCAGCCTATGCCGTTGTCTTAGTTTACGTGTTTTTATTGCGCGCATCCTTACTAATTGCCTAGAGACCGTACGGATGAATCCATAATGGTCTTACAGGCCATCGCGGAGCGCCGGCGCCTGGATACGACGCTTCTGGATCTTGGCAGACACGAGGTAGATGCTGTTCTCCGTGATGATGATGTACTCCTCACCGACCTTATAGACCTTCTGGATCAGGCTGGTGAACTCCTCATTGGACTTCACCAGCATCTTCTCCTTCGTCTCCTGGTCCTCACCCAGGAACGCCTTGCCGGTGTGCGTGTCGGCATAGTAGTCCAGTTGAATGGGCTTGTCATCCTTCATGGCCAACTTCGCCGCCTGGAGCAGCAGGCCGGCTGTCGGGACAATCTCGGCGGCACCTCCGGTGGTGTTGGCAGTGGGTGCAGACATCCTAAACTCTGGGGTGTTTCGCGAAATGGCTGGCCGCAATTTTCCGCGTGGGCACTCTAGGCGACAGCCATCTGGGGGTGCGTAGCAATCGCCGGGTGTGCGCCAGCCATCTGGGATTGTGTGGCAATCGCCGGAGAAGCACGGGCCACATCGCGTGCGTAAGTTCGGAGAACCCCATTCATGAAATCGTAGGCCTCATCCAACTGGTCCTGCGTCCTGGCACCGGTGACAATGATGGAACCAGTCTGAAACACTGCAATTGTAATTCGCTTACAGGCGCCGATGGCTTCGCCATTCCCCTGGCCGGAGCAGAATTTCGGACAACTACAGATTCCTTTCGGACCCTTGGACTCCTTGTTGTAATAGTATTTGGTGTTGACTCCCTGATAAATAGTCGTCTCTAGAGTGCTTGACAGCCGATATTGCTCGCACAGAATCTTGTGCAGTTCAGAGCGCCGGATAAGGCCATTCATCTTGTAATCCGAGTTCAGCAGTTGAACGGCGAATTTCTTCAGGCTGAGAGGCTCGGCCGAAATTGGCGTGGCGAGCCGGGTGAAGGCATCCATCATCCAGAGAATGACGGACCGCGAGAATTCCTCACTTGTAACTCCCGTCATCTGGAAACCACCATTTGCGAACAATTTCACATTCACCTCTTTGAATTCGTCGCCGGGCCCCCGCCGCTTCCGAATAACAATCGTGCTCTGATTGAAGAACGTCTTGTCACTGACACGACGCTTCGTGAGCAGGTCGCGCGCGGAGTAACCTACTACACGCGATTCATGCTCCATCTTGAGGAAGCCTTCCGCCGGATATCCAATCGGAATGAGGAGAGCCGGCATTTGCTGAAACAGAGCATTCAGCGAAATGGGGGTGCCGAGATGACCCGTTGTCACCAGCGTGGAAATCCGCAAAGGAGTGAATTGAAGGGCTTCGGGATTCATTGGGGCCGGCGCGCTTTAAGAGAGGGGGTAGGCGGCCAGGCCTCCAATTTTTCTCTCACGAAGCGGATGAACCAGTCACACAAGAGAGTTGCGCGAAGTTTAGTTGGAATCGTTTTCACGAAATCCGTATCGCTGATGCGTAACATCTCTTGGAGCGCATCGTACGAAAGAATGCCCAGTGTGTTCGCCATATAGAGACAGAACATCGCAAGATCAGGAAAAGGCCAGCGCTGGAGCGTCTGTTCAAAAAGGGGCGCAAGTGTGCCAATGGTGGCTGTAATGAGTTCTGTCCAAAGGGCCGTACAGAGACTATGCTTTGCTGGATTGAGAATGAAGAAGCGAATGTCGCCACGGCGAAATTCCACGTCAAGTCCTGGAATTTTTGCTGCGATGCCCGTGGCTGCCAAAATTTGTTCCATACGAAATTGGAAGTCGGCAGGCTTCGGTGCCTCAAAGGGGATTATCATAAATTTATGGACGATGCTAGAGTGAATTCGCGAGATGGAATTACAGAGGAAGATGATCATCACGGAATTCGGATCGCGATCCAAGAGGGGTCGGAGCGCAATTTGGGCTTGGTCTGTCAGAGTCTCGGCTTCATCAAAGACAATCACTTTTGGTGCTCCCGTTTCGGGAAAAAGGGCAGAGAAGGAGGAACGAACAAACGGATACACGCGGCTGCGGACGGCCTCCAGGCCACGTTCATCGCTAGAATTCAAGAAGAGGGCGCGGCCGAAAAACGTGGAGGTCGCACCCTTTCCATGAAGCGCTTCTACAAACATACGTGCCGATGTCGTTTTTCCGGAGCCTGGAGGCCCAACAAGAATGAGATGGGAGCGGGTCTCGGGAAACTCCAGCATTGTGGAGAAAAGTGTCTCAATTCGCTTGGGGAGGCCCCCCATCTCTATGGGCTTTTGTGTAGGGGCGCTCATTACATGGTCTAAGCCACGAGCCTTTATGTCTAGAGCCGCCCCCTGTGGCCTAAATATACCGGTGCGTGGTCTACACAGAGAGAATGCCGGCTGGTGCAAAAACAACGAGAGGCAAGAAGAGTGCTGCGGCGGCTACCGCTGAGCCCGCAAATACAGAAGTGCCTGTGACGGTGAAAGCCCCTGCGACGGTGGAAGCCCCTGTAGTAAAGACACCACCGAAGAGTCGTAAGAAGGTAGCGCCAGCAGAGGCGCCCGAGGCGCCCATTTCTTCTGAGCAGCCTGTTTCCGCTCCGCTTAAGCCTCAAAAGAAAGCCAAGAAGCCCGTAAAGGTCGTGGCAATTGTTACCCCCAATGGTATTGAGGGCTCCTTTACGCCCGAACCGCGTCGTCCGCTGATTGCGCACCTGAATGCCCGCTCCGATGAACTTCTTTTTCCTGACGGTGGGCCCTCTGGGGTTGCGTCTGGGGATGGCCCTGAGCCCTATAATCCCGCCGGTGCGAACGTTTTTGCGGATGAGCAGGAGCAGATTGTTGGGGCAGCCCCCTTTGCGGCGCCAGTTCGGGAAGAGGAGGCACCCAAGAAGAGCATTTATTCCGGGGCGGCGATCGGTCCGCAAGCCGAGACACGCCCTCTCCAGTGTTTTGCAAAGGCTGACCTCATGGTCCAGTTCGCAGAAGATTCCAAGGCAAAGCGTCTCCCTGAACGCACAGAGACAGCGTGTTTCTGGTGCGCACACACGTTTGACTGGCGCCCCTGTGTGATTCCTGAGCGCGAGGTGGCCGGTGTCTACAACGTCTACGGGAACTTCTGCTGCCCCGAATGTGCGTTTGCGTATCTGCTCCAGGAGACGATGGACCCTCACGTACGTTGGGAGCGGATTGCGCTGCTCCATCGTATCTATGACCGAGAGGGGAAGGGGCGTATGTTCCCCGCGCCTGGCCGTGAAGTCCTGAAACTGTTTGGTGGGCCTCTGACAATTGAGTCGTTCCGCGCGACGATGCGGGCAGGAAAGGTGCGCATTGATGTTCATATGCCGCCAATGGTGAGCATTCTGGGTTCTATTGATACGAAGCCGATTGATTTCTTTGATAGTAGCCTGAAGAATACACTGGTTGGTTCGCTCCAGCAGGAGAAGACCCAGAAGGCGGAGGAGGGTCTGCGTCTGAAGCGTACGAAGCCGCTCAAGGATCGTGAAAGCACACTGGATTCTGTAATGAATATCCAGATTCGTGCCACAGGTGGACAGCGTTGAGCGTTGAGCGGAGCGGACAGCCGGATCGCGGGTCTAAAAATTGAGCACTTGTACGGTTGAGGGAATGTTTAGACAGATGAGTGCCGATAGTATGATTCGTGAACTCTTTCGTGCGCTGGAAGCCTCGCTCCATGAGCGCCTCAGCATGGTTGAGGATGTCATCCGGCTGCGCCTGGGTGACAACACGATGAGCAATGCAACGAATGCAGTGTCGCCGTCCGACGCAGTCGGTGACCAAGAGCGTATTCGGTTCCTAGAGGAGCAGGTGACGAGTCTGACGGACCGACTGGCGGCGCTGGAGGCTGCACCCGCACGTGAGAAGACGGAAGTTGCGAGCGAGGTCCATGTCCATCGCGTGGGGGCGGCGGGTGAGGAGATTTGGATTGAGCCGATGCGGGACCTCAAGATTGAACTGCCTGCTGCCGCTCCGATTCATACTGCTCCCGCTGTCGTGCCCGAGGTTGTTGTTGTGAAGCCGGCTCCGAAGGTTCCTCTCAATTGGATTGTAGAGGAGCCTGTGGAGGAAGAAGAGGTCGTGGAGGAGGAGGTGGTTGAGGAGGAGGTTGTAGAGGAGGAAGTTGTGGAGGAAGAGGAAGTGGTAGAGGAGGAGGTTGTTGAGGAGGAAGACGACGAGGAAGAGGGCCGGGGGGGCGAGGGCAAGGCGGAGCCAGAGCGGCAGCATGCCCCCCCAGAGGAGGAGGTTGTTGAAGAGGAGGTCGTGGAGGAAGAGGTTTTGGAGGAAGAGGAGGAGGCTGAAGAGGGGGGCGATGAGGAGGGCATCTCAGTGGAGGTCTTTGAGTACAAGGGTAAGACCTACTTCCGCGACGGCGACAATCAAGTCTACGCGCCCAGCAAGGAGGACCCGGAGCAGCCCGATGAGAATCCCATCGGTACCTGGGACACTGCCCGCGAGCGCATTCTGTTTCGTCGCACCTAGTATTAGGGTTAGCCAACCATGTATCCTGCAATCATAGCGGCGGCATTCTTTACAGGAGTTTTCCTAAATAATCTATTTCAAAAAGCCCCGCCAGTAGAACTCGGAAAAACATTTTTGTTTGGGTTCGTCGCGGTCCTCGGCCTTTGGGCTCTAGAGGCGCGTGAGATGCCGATTGTGGCTTGGGGATTACTGGTTGTACCTACAGTGGTCTTCGCGTCCAGTTTCTTGTACGCTGCGCTGAATCCTCCGCCTCCGCCAAAGCCAGCGCCTAGACCTATGCCAGTGCCCACGCCGCCTGCACCCAAACCTGAAGAGCCTGCGGTTCAGTTGCCCGACGAGAATACAGTGTGTGTGGAACTGGAGTTTGACCCATCTAAGCCGAAGCCTGCCCCACTCCCCTCTTGTAGTGTGTGTGAAGATGGATCATTGGGAATGCCCGGATCTTGCCCGGCTGAGCCTGCCTGCCCTACGGACGCTTTGAATTCACTTGGGGGGAATGTGGGCGGCTCAGGGCGTGGAGGATTTGGCGGTGGTGCTAGTAGCAGCGGCCCTACTGCTACACAGAACCTGGATGATTTGCTAAAATCTATGAACAAGTCGCTGACTCCTGTAACGGTGTGCAACGCCTAGCCGCCCGTGCCGCCAGCCAACCGAGTTGGCCTAAATCCCCGAGCGCGTAGATATTCTAGAGTGGAATGCCGATTGACTCAGTTCTAGAGGCCGTGCCGATGCGCATTCTTTGGGGGTTTCTGTCCCTGTACAGTTTTGCTGAGTCTTCTGTGAAGTCTCTGCTGGACCTTTGGCAGCGCTTTGTAAAAGCCTACACGGCCGTATTCCGGCCGAATTACTACCTCTTCTTTGAAGGCTCATCTCAGGCCCACCCGTTTTACAGCGTGAATCACTGGGCGACTGGCAGCGCAGCCCCCGACCTCATGTATTGCGCCGACAAGAAACTGTTCTTCCCCTGGATTCCTCGTAACCCCGACGTGCCCGCCGAGGGGATGGACTTTAGTGATGTTTTCGTAGAGGAGCGCTATCGACCTCTAGCAATCCTCTCCCTGGAAATCGTGGACGCAGAGGGTCGTGTTGCCTATGACCTTACGGATTTTATTGAGACAGTTCGCTATGTGGCACTAGATGGGTTCAAGGCACCGGCTCTTGAACATGTCCTGGCGGTATGGACGCTCTCCTCTGGGATTGTACCGGATGCAACACGTTTCACTCTTCGGTACATTGATTCTGACGGGAATCTGTTTCCACAGGAATCAGAGACGGATGGGTCAGGATCTGGTGAAACCACGGAGGCACCTGAGACGGAAAGCGAATCAAAGGAATCCGAGCAGACCGAGGAATCCAAGGAGGATTCGGATGAGAAGCCTGCTGACGCTACAACCGCCGACGAGAAGCCTGCCGAGTCAGTTGCATCCGAGACGAGCACGACCGCTGTCATTTCCGGTGAAGCGGTGACTACGGAGGATACAACCGCGGCTCAGACTTAAACCGTTTCAACATACTCTCAGTAGAGGTGGGTAGACTATCATGTCTACCTTATCGTTAATTGACCCACTCCCTTCTGGTCCGTGGACATTCTATTTCCATGCACCAAAGGAAAAGCGTTGGTCTATGGATACCTTCAAGCCTATTGCAAAAATCAATACGCTGCAAGATATTCTTTCCGTATTCAAAGAACTCGGTGATAAACTGAAGCGCGGTATGTATTTCTGTATGAAGGATCCCATCCCCCCTCTGTGGGAGAATTATCAGAATATCCGCGGCGGCTCCTATTCCTTCCGCGGCGGCCCCGAGGACGGTATTGAAATTTTCAAGACCTATGTGGTTGGTGGTCTCCTGAACCGTGTATCTAAGAGCCCCGACGACGCCATTGTTGGCGTCAGTATTAGCCCCAAAGTAATGAACGGGCCGAATGGCACGGCGAAGATCGGTTTCTATGTCATCAAAGTCTGGAATCGCAACTGCGAGGCCTTTCATGACGTAAAAGGTGTCAATCTTCTGTATCCGAAACTCTCTCTGCCTGACGTGCTATATACGCCGCATGTGGAGAAAAAAATGTGATCTGCATCACAAGTCATTGAGCGCATTGCGAAGCGCGGATATACCTGTAGTATTTCTGTAAGTATTTGTACCCTTTTTTGCAAAGCGCGGAGGCCACATCGGTTGATACGGCTCGGGCGCCATCACAGCATGAGAATGTGAGCGATTATTCATCGTTGCGCTCTTATTCCGCTGCGGCGTTCTGCTGGAAGGGGCACCGCTACTCGGTTTGCGCCGAGTCAGGTACTGGAGAGCAAACGATTTTTTGAGAAGTTTAGCCGGATATTTGGGGCGCGCGGGGCCCGTATCCTTCTCCTCTTTTGCGTGGCGCTCCACGAATGGCTTCACAATCTTATAGGTCTTGTTTACAATGCTATTCTCAATCTCATTCAGTTGCCCCTTGTCATTCTCAAGAAGATCCTTAAGCGTCTTGTAGTCATCAGTGGCCTCCAGCGTCTTGGAGATATGCATCTTCAGATGACGCAAAATACTGCTCCACGACTGCCGCGCTTTTACACGCATCTGGAGAGACTTTACTATATCGCGCTTGAAATCTGCTTTCATATCCTTTACATATGTATCAATAAGATCGTCATTTGAGTTTGACCCCATCTCTACTCAGAGTCAACAATAGTCACCGGCGCCCAGAGTTTACTTCCAAGAATGGGCTGATCCAGAAATCTAGGGGAGGACCGCTCAATCGGGACAACAATATCCTTCGTGGGCTTGGTCTCCTTGGCCCGAATGAATTCCAGCACAGTCTTATAGGGGACTTGGGTGCACTGTACCGGGGCCATGGTCTCCTTTGGCCTACAGAGATAGTAGCGGTGGGACGCATCGGGGTCAGGTGGTGGAAACGAGCCACGAACGTAGAGATTCAGAATATCAAAGATACTGCTGGCTTCGGAACCCATAGCGGCGGCCATTCTTGCTTGCTTCGCAGTCAAGAATGAGCGCATGTCAATTTTCACTGGGCGGCTCGAAGTGCGGGGAATGCTGTGGGTTTAGACCACAGCATTCCCCTTGTGCTTGTCTCTGCTCCGCAGAGTCTCGCAGTGCGGGCAATGCGGTTATACAACCGCATTGCCCTTGTTTTTCATCGGCGCAAGCACCAGTTTTACCTCGCCCAGATTCGCGACGGTATACTTCAGAATCAGCGGGTAGTCATTCTTCAGATACAGTTCAATACTGGGGCACAGCGACGTGCACTTCGTGAAGAGTACCAGATGCTTCAGTTGGAAAATGCCCTGGACAATTTCCGCGGCCGATCCTGCCATCTTGTGCACCTTCATATTGGACGTGTTGTTCTCGGAGATAATCGTCTCCTGCTCTGCGAAATCACCGATACACTTGAACATAAGATCCGCACCACTGCTTGTAATCTCCACGTCCAACTTTTCACCCAGCGCATTCATGTCGCGGCAGATCTTCTGGAGGTCCTGGCTCGGCATGTGGATGATGCTCGTGAAGTTGAGGTTGGGAATCTGGATGTCCTCCACGTCCGTGTCAAACAGTTTCAGGAAGTAATTCGTCACCGTGGACTTCTCGGAATTCTCCATGCGAATGCCCAGTTTGTTCGTGTTGGACGCGGGCAGATACAGAGTCAGACTGTCATTGTTGCCCATCGTCTTGATGAGTTTGAAAAAGTAAATCATGTTGACGCCCAGCACATGCTTCGCGGGACAATAGTATGTCTCAAAGCGGTCCGAGTGAAGGCGCAGATATACCAGCACCGTGTGTGTCTCGTCCACCGCCATGATTTTGATGCCCTGGCTGTCAAACTCCAGATTCGCCTCCGTCAGAATCTCCTTCAGTGCCTCAATCAGTGTGCGAAAGGCACCGGACTGGACCGTCTTGATCTCAAACAGATTCCCATTTGCGTTCGGCTTCACGAGGGCCATTCTACCTTCGGATGGTCATTCCAACTTTAGACCGGGGCCGCGTATTTTTGACGGCGTTTCAGGTGCGTTTAGAACGGGTGGCCGGCTCTGCCCGGCTCTGTCATTTTCTAGCCCTAAAATATATGGGGCGGACTAGACGAGCGCGTA
>JACCDW010838018.1_pt1 | contig 12170 bp, 5 predicted proteins | sample 7449781 | NCBI WGS metagenome assembly JACCDW01 (sample SAMN15323449, study PRJNA562643) | freshwater metagenome | isolation source: river surface water | place: USA:Blue River Watershed | collected 2017-08-18
ATGGTCCAGATCCTGCGCAACAATACAAAACACCACAATTCTTCTTTCAATCACAAAATCTTACTGCTGACACGTATGGTGGAACAGCGATTTACGATGCTACAACTATCACGAATAATTATCTTGTAACCAGTTTTACAAGAAATGCAACACTCAATGGGTGGTTGCAAGGTTCTTCTTTTGTTGCAGCAAATAATGCCACACTTTTGGGAAATACAGGAACTGGATTTGCTACTCTTGGAATAGGGCGTGAATTAAGTGTTTTAAGATATCCATTTATTGGAGAAATCGCTGAAGTAGTAGTTTATAATACTGATTTAACAACTATCAATAGACAACTTGTGGAAGGACATTTAGCCAATAAATGGGGTCTTCAAGCAAGACTTCCATCTGATCATCCTTATTATAAATATAGACCTCTCACTTCTAATTTACCACTTCCTCTTGTTCCCATCAATCCTCTCTTTATACGAAATTTGGGCTCTCCTCCTTACAGTGGATTTCCAACAAACATAACCAATGGGTATTTTTCTCCGAAAAGTATTGCAAATTTAAATCTTTGGTTAGATTCTGCTGATCCTTCTACACTTGTTACATCTGGAACTTCTGTAACACAATGGAATGACAAGTCTGGAAGTGGAAACAATGGAACAGCGGTAGGAACTATAAGCAACACTGGAACGATTAATAAACTCACAGCCTTGAGTTGGTCTGGTTCTGCAAGTACGTATTTTGTTGGTTCTCTTACTAATTCTGGAACAACGCTTACAGCATTAAGTGTATTTTTAATGAACTCTTCATCTTATGCAACAGCACGTATATTAGGTTTGTCAAAAACTGGATTTAAGGACTTTAACAATGTTGCGTATACAGCAGCGATTGAACGAAATTCTGGGAATTTTGATTCTTATAGAGCTAATTCTTCAAGAGGTTCCATTGCAGCAACATTTGGTTCAGCCGTCCAAGTGTGCTCTTTGTATGATGGAGCCAATCATACTATTTATAAAGATGGCACAGCAGGAACTACAGTAGCATCTACAGGAAATTTTGGATACACTAATTACGAAGTTGCAGGCAGTTTTGGAGAAGAAAATTTGACTCCATATAATGGCTTAGTTGGAGAAGTGATTCATTACAACGCTGCATTGACAACAGAACAAAGACAAAAGTTAGAAGGGTATCTTGCTTGGAAATGGGGATTGGTAAGTAATCTTCCGAGTACACATCCATATAAAAATATTCCTCCTTCGCCATAGAGATGTCTGGTCCACCATCACGCTTAACTTCTGTTATACGATTTAGCCCAGAAGCAGGAAGAAACGCTAATATGCAATATATTAAGAATTTTCGCCCAGGAGATGTTGGAACAATTTCTTTCTGGCTCGATGCTTCTGATACATCCACAATTACTCTTGGAGGTCCTGGAGGAACTGAAGTAGTGCTCTGGGCTGATAAAATAAATGGGATTGGCTTTACTTCAGGAAAAGGGGTGGGTACTGGGCCTTCATATGATTCAACAGGTTTTAATGGTTACCCAGGAGTAGTATTTAGCGCTAATAGAAATCTCAGTGTTAATAATCCCAGTATGAAGTTTTCAACCACTAATTCTGGCTGTTTCTTTATCGTTGCGCAAAGTTTGTCAAATCCAACATTTGAATCAGTTTTATTTCGTGCAGGCTATGCAGGCAGTCCACCTGGTCCTTTAGACATTGGAGCAGGTGGTACCCCCTCGGTTACTTTTTTTGGACGCTTTGATATAATTGGATCAGCGTTTGTAGATACAGGTGATCCAACCCAATTTTTTGTAGTTGCCTTTAATGTACCGCCCACAGCAGACACACAACCAAAAGAATATATTAGTGTAAATTCAAGTCTTCTTACTGAATCAACCAATCAACGCGGGGGTGCCTATAGTTTAAGTGATTTTCCAGCTGGTGTCTTTCTTGGATATAACGGTGGACCTGACTTTATGAATTCTCCTTGGGATGGACCTATAGCCGAGATTTTAGTCTTTGATAAAAATCTTTCAGAAGCAAATATACAAAAGGTTGCTGCATATTTAGGTCAGAAATGGGGATTTCAGAGTTCTTTAACACCGCCTTATGATTCAGAAACAGTTTACAGAACACCTCGTTCAGGTCCTCTTTTTACTTTGAGAAATGCGCAGATATAATTTGCGAATAAATGACTTACTAAAAAAGGAAGAGTCATCATGACTTCGTTTTTTAGTACACAAACACAAGTTGCTCTCATTGATACAAGAAACAATGCTGGAACAATTCAATTACCTGCTGCTTCTGCATTTGCATACAGAACTATTTTACTAAAAGACATTTACGGAACGTTTGGTACTAAATCGCTCACTCTTACAACAAGTGGTTCTGATACATTTGAGGATGGTAGTACTTCTAAGATTCTCACTACAAATTCTGGATATATTCAAGTGTATGCAGGTCAGGCTGGAAAATGGTACATATTGAGTTCAACAGATTTACTTGATGTTAAAATATCTTCTTTACAATTCTCTACGATTGTTGGACCTTTTCCACAACTTTCTACAATAGCACTCTTCACTTCTAATACATCCAATTACTTTTCCAATGTTTTGCAAAACTGGTCTACACCTCTTTCTACAGTCTCTCTTTTTACTTCCAATACTTCTAATTACTACTCCAATCTTCTACAAAATTACTCTACAGCAGTTTCTACAGTAGCACTCTTCACTTCCAATACCTCTAATTATTACTCCAATGTTCTACAAAACTGGTCTACATCTGTCAGCACTGTTGCTACATTCACTTCCAATACAAGCAATTACTATGTCAATGCTATTCAAAACTGGTCTACTCCTCTTATCAGCACAACCATTGGCCTTGGAAACATTTATTTGAGTACTGCAACAGGTGGTATTGCAACAATTCCTAATAATCTTTCCACCATGGCTCTCTTTACAAGTTCTGCGAGCATCTCTACAACTACAACCATTATTTTAAGCACACAAGCCATCTATGCATCTTCCGTGCAGGCTTTTGCTCTGAGTTCACAGAGTTTGTTTGTTTCCTCTTTCTATACGGCGACACGACAACTTACACCTATGTTTATCACATTCTAGTGTAGATGGCAACAGGGCAAAATAATCCCTTTTTTACACCCAGGCAAATAAGTGGCTGTCAACTCTGGTTGGATGCTGCAGATACAGCAAGTTTTACTCTAAATGGATCAAGTATTACACAATGGAATGATAAATCAGGAAATGCAAATCATGCTCAGCAAGGAACACTTGCCAATTCACCAACTCTTTCAACATCTAATGTATCTTTTAATGGATCTCAATGGCTTACAACTCCTATTACCTCTGCTCCAACAGCAGAATCATTTTTCATCGTTTTTAATACATCAGGAAACTCTGTAGTAGATCTCTTTGCAGGAACATCAAGTGGATTTCGTGAAGTTATAATTTATTTAACAAATATTTATGTTGGCAAATGGGGAAATGCTCCAACTGGAACAAATGGTGGAGCCATATCAACAAATGTACGTTTACAATTAAATTATCAATATAATACTAGCATTGTTTCATTTAGTGTAAATGGTTCTGTAACAGGTTCTGGAACTCCACCTTTCACATTTACTGGGAGTGGTACTTCCTATATTGGTTCTTCTACATACTCACCGAATAATTTTGTTGGAACTATGAATGAAATACTCTATTTTAATTCTTCACTCTCAAGTTCACAGAGACAGCAAATAGAAGGGTACTTGGCCTGGAAATGGGGACTCCAAGGATCTCTTCCAGCAACACATCCGTACAAATCAACACCTATACCGCCTTTGTTGAGTCCGCCAACTAGTATTCCAACGATGTTAACAACTTCTTCTTTTTCAGATTGGAGTCCCACACAGATTTCTGGTTGTCAACTCTGGTTGGATGCTACTGATTCTAGTTCAGTTACTCTGAATAGTACAAGTGTAACTCAATGGAGTGATAAATCAGGCAATGCTAGACATCTAACACAATCTACATTATCTAACTCTCCAAATTATACAAGGGTAAATTCAAACTATATGATTGATTTTGTAAGGGCAAATAAAACCTATTTAATTAATGCTTCTTATTCTCAAATTTATACAAATTTTACTTTGTATATGATAATTAAAAGAAAAGCAGCACCTGTTGATACTGAGCGCATATTTGTTGCTATTCCCGTTTCTTATGCAACAGATTGGAATACACAAACAGGGTTTTCATTTAGCAGTACTATTGAACTTGCAGCAAATGGAAGTGGAACCTCATTTTCAGATGGCTCAAATTTGAATGTTACTATGTATTCAATACTTACAAGTAGCAATTCAGCAAATGTTTATAAAAATGCAGATACTACATCAGTTATTTCAAGAAGTTTGGGATTAACAGGAAACTCAATTGGAATTCTATTAGGTTCAGGAACAAATAGTGGTATAAATACAGTAAGTGAACAGTTTAATGGATATATTGGAGAAGTTATTTTATTTACGAAGGTCTTAACATCATCTGAACGACAACAGATAGAAGGTTATCTTGCATTTAAATGGGGGCTCCAACCCAATATTCCAACTACACACCCTTATAAAACTCAAGTTCCTATTAAATCAGGCTTCAATGTATATGCATTAACAAGTGGAGCACAAGCACGATGGCTCCCTACACGTATTTCTGGATGCCAACTCTGGTTGGATGCTGCTGATCCGAATGCTACAGGAGTTACTCCAGCGAATGGATCAACCATTTCTACATGGAAGGATAAATCGTCTAACGGATTTTCTGGAACAGCAGTAAATTCTCCAACAGTTCAAATAAATGCATTGAATAAGTTACCAGTAGTAAGATTTAATGGAACAAATCAATATATTAATTTTGGGAATGTATTAAATTTGGGAACAAACCCTCTTACTATTTTTGTTATTACGAAGTTTGATACAACAAATGAATCTGGTATTATTGGTAAAACAGCGTATGCTGCTGCTAATATGCGTTGGGCTTTATGGTATGGAAAATCTGGTGTTGGAAGTAGTGTTACAGGTGTTCAAAATATACATCAGGATGATGCCCAAACAGGATCTAGTTTAGTGTCAACAAATCCAGTCACAATAGGAACTCAATATAATTTGTATACATATGTAACAAGTAGAAATACTTTTCTTTTAAATCTTAATGGTTCCCTGGCAGGATCAGTAAGTAGCACAGGAACGCCTAGTAATTTTTCAACTTCATATAACTTGTATGTAGGTGCGTACGCAGATTCTACAGGTTCGTCTCCTCGTACAACAATGTATTTGAATGGTGATATTGCTGAGATTCTTGTATATTTTACAAATCTTTCTGCAAGTCAATATCAGCAAGTAGAAGGTTACTTAGCCTGGAAATGGGGAGTCCAGGGCAGTTTACCCTCCACGCACCCGTTCGCAAAATGGCCTCCTCCCCCTTAATAGAGCGAGGCCATGGCTTCTTTTTTTATAAGTAGTCCAGCGGAAGTTGTCATCATAGACAGCCGCACAAAATCTGGAACAATCACATTACCTTTAACAAACTCAATTCCGTATCGTATTCTCAACTTTAAAGATCAATACGGCACCTTTTCAAATAGTACACTTACTCTTTCAACGCAGAATGGTGAGACATTTGATGATGGAGCCACAAGCAAAGTTTTCAGTAATGCTTTTACCTATGCGTCTCTCTATGCAACTTCTTCCAAATGGATGGTTCTCAATGCAACACAAACAGTACAACAAACAATTTCATCCTTGAATGTCAATCAAATTAATTTTGGTTCTGGTGCAGGTTGGATTCAGTTTGGTCCAATCCAAGCCCCTATTATCAGTACAATTCAAATCAATGCAAATACTGCTTATCTGAACAATCTTCTTCTTGGAGAAACATCAAATGTAACTGCTCTTCAATACTGGGGTACTTCTGGTAATTATAATAATACAGTTCTTGCTGAAATTTCAACTGGAGGTCTTACAGAAGAATTCTTGATTTTTAAAGGCTCCACCTCAACAGATCGCGTTCGCGTTCAGACAACGGGTACATTTGTGGTAGAAACAGGTGTTTCATCAAGACTTTGGAATAGTAACACAACAGCAACTCTTTCCAATGCGACTCCTGCCTTTATTATCAATACATCTTCAAATGTTGGTATCCAAACTGCCACTCCCCAAACAACATTAGATGTTGCAGGTACTGCTCGTGCACAAATCCTATCGACTCTTGCACTGCAAACAAGTTCTATTAATGGAATGATCTTTGGAACTCCAATCTCTACTGTTGCCCTTTTCACAAGTAATACAAGCAATTACTATTCAAATCTTTTACAGAATTGGTCTACTCCAAATTCTACTGTTGCACTTTTTACAAGCAACACATCCAATTATTTCGTAAATAATTCTGCTAGTGCTGGAGTGTCCTCACTCTTGGGTCAACTTTCAACAGGACTTTCCACTGTAGCCCTCTTCACTTCCAATACATCCAATTATTATAGAAATGTTCTACAAGACTTTTCTACACCTTTGCTGAGTACCACTGCTGGTCTAGGAACAGCCACCTATATTTCTTCTCCTCAACTTATTTCTTCTCTGACTAGTATTCTAACATATTACAAGTCATTGAGTGTAAATATTTCTACTCTGACTACAAGTAATCTCACTGGTATTACTGGATACGTGTCCTCTTTAATTGTGGATTCTCTTCAATTTGGAACAGGAAATGGTTGGATTGATATTGGTCCTATTCGTACAGTAGCAGTCAGTACAATTCAAATCAATGTAGATACTGTCTATGCAAATGTGGTGTCCTCTTCTACTTTCTTGGGAGAGGGTTCACGACTGACAAACCTTCCTGCGATTTCATCTCTTTCCCTCCAATCTACAGTGAGAGGTCTTGGAGCAGCAGGGTATATCAGTACAATAAGTCAAGCGACTCTTTTTACAAGCAACACGTCAAATTATTATAGAAATCTACTACAAGACTGGTCTACTCCAGATTCTACTGTTGCTCTTTTTACATCAAATACATCTAACTATTTTGCAAACAATGCAGGAGGTGCTGGAACTTCTTCTCTTCTTGGTATAATTTCTTCTGGATTTTCAACTCTTGGACTGTTTACCAGCAATACAAGCAATTACTATTCTAATCTGCAACAGGACTGGTCTTCTCCTGTTTCAACAGTTGCTCTTTTTACAAGCAATACAAGTAACTACTTTGCAAATAATGCAGGTGGTGCGGGAACATCGTCACTTTTAGGAATAATCTCTTCTGGATTTTCCACACTTGGACTCTTTACTTCTAACACGTCCAATTACTATGGAAATGTTCTTCAAAACTACTCCACTATGTTTTCCACAGCAGTTTCCAGTGTAGCCATCTTCACTTCCAACACATCTAATTATTATGGAAATGTTCTGCAAAACTACTCCACTATGTTTTCCACAGCAGTTTCCAGTGTAGCCATCTTCACTTCTAACACGTCCAATTACTATGGAAATGTTCTTCAAAACTACTCCACTATGTTTTCCACAGCAGTTTCTAGTGTAGCCATCTTCACTTCCAACACACCTAATTATTATGGAAATGTTCTGCAAAACTACTCCACTATGTTTTCCACTGCAGTTTCTACTGTGGCTCTTTTTACATCGAATACTTCTAACTATGCTGCAAATCTTCTTCAGAATTTTTCTACTGGTCTATCTACCGTTGCTCTATTTACTTCTAATACCTCCAACTTTTATAGAAATACTTTACAAGATTGGTCTACACAACAAAATACTATTTATGCATTTACTAGCAATACCTCCAATTATTATTCTAGTTTACTTCTTTATGATATAAGTACTCTTGTTAGAAGTTCTTTCCAAAGCACAGTTACAAACTTAGGACTTGCAGGATACATTTCTTCTTCTCAACTTGTTTCTTCAGTAACCTTTTTATTATCCAATTCAGGTGGTGCTTCACAGACTGTTATTAATTCAACAATCGTTGGGCTTGGAACCTTCCAGTATATTTCTTCTTTATCTCTCCAGTCTACTGTTACGAATATTCTCAATGCTGCAGCAGGTGTTACACAACAAACGCTTACATCGTCTCTTATTGGACTTGGTACATTTGGATATATTTCTTCAATAGGCAACGTTCGTTCAACATTCTTTGTTAATTCAGACAATGCAATTGTTCTACCAAGTTATGCTTCGTATACAATTTCTTCAGGATATCAATATGTTTCTGCGCCATGGGGAAGTGATTTGGCTCCTTTGAATCTTACGAAAGGATCCTACAGTCAAATGGGGTTTTCTACTGCAAATAATTATTTATCCTACACAGGCTCTAACGAACAAGATTTTAGAATTACCTACACTTGTGGTGGAAATGACAGTGATACAACTACGAAACCAACTCTTACACTCTTAATTTCAGATCCTGTTTCTGGTATAACTGAGTATCAGACAATCAATGCAAATGAGACAACAGGTGCTTCTGTCTCACTCATTAAAACCCTCAGTCAATCCAATACACTTTATTTCTATCTTAGAGGTCTTTCTAATTATACGTTTACATCCAATGATTCTAATATGTATCAAATCAATATTGAATCTATTCAACCTCTAACAGTTGACACATTTTCTTCAATACGCATATCATCTCTATCACTCTATGATCCTTCTACATTTACATACAGGGCCATAACAATCTCAGCAGGATCTATTTATGTAGATGGAAATCTTGCAGGAGCGAGTGGATCAGGAGGTACTGCTCTTACATCAATACCCTCTTCGCTTTCTACGTTTGCTATATTTACAAGTTCTTTGCAAGCCTCTACTATTCAGACAAATCTTCTCTTTGGTTCTACCATCCAAACTCAAAGTTTACTCACAAGTTCTCTTTTTACATCTTCTTTAATAGTATCCACCGCCTTTCTTTCATCATTTACAGCACTTACTGGTTCTGTGTCATCTTTAACTGTATCATCTTTAATAGCCTTCACTGAAAACGTATCTTCTCTCTTTGTTTCTTCCCTTTCCTCTTTTTTTACAAATACTTCTACACTTACAACAACACAGATTAACTTTGGAACTGGATTTGGTTATTTGATTATGCCTGACGTGCAACCAAACACTGTTTACACAAGTACAACAACCACAAGCAACTTATTCATTGGTTTCAACTCCAATCAATCCTATGCTGGTTTTTTTGGATCAGGAAGTTATGCGAACTCTGTGATTTTTGAATCCAATATTGGAGGTGCAAATCAGGAATTAGCCTTTTTCCGTGGTGCATCTGCAACAGATCGCATTCGTCTCCAAACCACTGGTTATATAGTCTTTGAACCTGGTGTTGCATCTCGTACATTCCCTTCTGTAGGCAGTAATGCAACTCCTGCGATGGTGATTACGACAGGAAGCAATGTGGGTATCCAGAACTTTGCTCCTTCATTCCCACTTGATGTGACAGGAACAGCACGTGCAACAACTTCATTTAGTACTCTTTTAGTGCAGACATCTAATATTCAGGCCACAGGTCTAACAACAACGACAATCAATGCAATCTCTTCTTTTGTGAATTCAGCAATTGTTTCCAATGCATTCTATGTGAATGGTTCTACATTCTTACAAAGTGGTGTAAGCACAAGTTTTTTGATGGGTTCTGTTGGTGAAGTTCGTCTCAACACCAGCAACACAACACGTATGTATATCACTTCTGCTGGTAACATAGGGATTGGATTAACAAACCCTTCCTACCAAGTTCATATAACAAGCAACTTGTATGCAAGTTCTATGATAGCCTCTTCTATTACTGCTTCTTCTATAACAAGTTTTCTTACTCTTTCATCCGTTCAGACATTCACGTCGTCGCTTACAGGAAATTCGTTGGGCGCAACGAATATGTTTGGATCTAATGTAAATGCTTCAACCTTTACTGGAAGATGGAATGATGCCGTTTATTTCACATTGCAGGAAATTTAGTGTGTTAGAAATCACATTCTCTAATAGGGATTGCGTCAGCAATGGGAACAAATATAGCAAATAATACGGCACTTGTTCTTGTTGATGCTAGAACATCAGCAAGAAACGTGTATTTACCTTACGCATATTTGAATTCTGGAAGAAGTATCACTTTTAAAGATAAATATGGCGCTGCAGGGAGCAATTTAATTACAATTCTTACACTTGGATCTGATACCATTGATGGATCCAATACAACCTATGGATTGAGTAATTCAAATGCTGCAGTGCAATTTGTTAGTGATGGTGGTACACGTTGGATGACCCTCACTTCTCCTTCACAGCCATTCTTGGGATCTACTATTAACTTAAGTGCTGGAACCATTACTGTATCCTCTATTAGTTTTATAGATCAAGCAGATAATTCACTTCAGACACTTACAATCAGTAGTGGAAAAGTTACGTTCAGAGATTTGCAAGTATCTACATTTGTATTTACCGCAAATGCAGTTGGAAACAATCTTTCTACGATTGGTCTCCAATTTGGAACAGGACTCGGCCAACAACTGAGAGTTTCTTCACTTTCAACGAACTATTTATTAGCGAACAATATTAATGCAAGTACAGTGACAGCAAGAGAATTTATTGGAGATGGTTCAAGACTTTCCAATCTCTATTTACCAAATCTTCCTTATAATACACCCTCTTTCTCAGAGTTTACAGTTTCATCAGGAACCAGTTATATCTATGCTCCTTGGGGAAGTGATTTTGTATTTTTATCCACATTAAAAAGTCAATCGGCACCTATATTTTTAAATTCCGATGGATATACTTTTTATGTATCAAGTCCTACTGATACACCTTTTCGTATTACATATATGTGCGGTGGAAACGAAAATACTGCAGCCACTTCAAAACCTACTATTACCATGACAATTTCAAGTCCTCAAGGAATTTTTGAATATCCTTCTGTAAATAATAATGAAGGTGCTGGAGGAAGTGTTTCGTTCATAGAACATCTCAACTCAACTACTGTTGTTGGATTTCTAATGAGAGGATTGTCAAACTACACTTTTACAGAATCAGATGCATATTTTTACAGAATATCCTTTGAAACAATTCAAGGAACAAGTGTTGATCTCTTATCCACATTCAATGTCTGGACTGGTACAAACCGTTTTATTAGTGCTGCACAGTTTTATAATGGGTTTCAAGTCACCGGCCTTGGTGATTTCCAGACTATCAACGCATCCAATGGAATTACAGATTTAGGAGATCTTTCTGTGGTCGGCAATACCTACCTCCAGCAATTTATCAGTGTCGGGCAAAATGCAGTAATAGGATCCAATCTTTCTACACTTGGAAATCTGGGAGTGGGCGGATCTACAATGATGAATCAAGGTCTTGTGGTGAATGGAGGAATTATAAGTTTTTCCAATATAACTTCGTATTGCAATATTATTGCCAATTCCAATATTCAGGCAAGCACCTTCCGCATTCTCGATTTTTCTACAAATACATATCGACTGCTGACCTTGTCAACCGGTTCTTTATATGCAGATGGAACACTTATAGGGGCTGGTGGATCAGGTTCTGCAGCGGGGGGTTCTACGCTTAGTACACTTTTCTTGGGCCATTCCAGCAATCAGAATACTCTCCAGTTCTGGGGTCGCGTAGGAAACTACAACACAACAGTCTTTGCAGAACAAAGCACAGGCACGACCTCTCAAGAACTTCTTTTTTTCAAAGGCTCTTCGGTCAACGACCAAATTCGTCTTCAAACTACAGGAGGTGTACGATTTGAAACAGGAGTTTCAAGTAGAGCCTTTGCAGGTTCTTCTCAGATTGCCACACCTACCATGATATTGAATTCCTCTGGAAATGTGGGAATCAATACAGGATCCCCTGCAACTACGTTGGATGTAGGTGGAACAGGGAGATTTACGACAGTCAGTTCTTTGAATGTCTATGCGGGTGCTATTTATTGTAGTTTATTTTTTGCATAAAATAGGGGATGACATCACGATTTAGTACGATTACAATTCCTGATAATGTCAGTATAGTTCTAGTAGATACAAGAAACGTCCAAGAAGTTTTGTATCTACCGGTTGTGAGCACAAATCAGGGAAGGCTTTTGTTTTTTAAAGATTATTATGGAACCTCTTCTAATAGTACAATTACGTTCAGTACGATTGGAA
>JACCDW010462570.1_pt1 | contig 12169 bp, 14 predicted proteins | sample 7449781 | NCBI WGS metagenome assembly JACCDW01 (sample SAMN15323449, study PRJNA562643) | freshwater metagenome | isolation source: river surface water | place: USA:Blue River Watershed | collected 2017-08-18
GACCCACAACACCTCTCCCCAACCTGATTCGAACAGGTGACCTATGGAACTACAGTCCACCGCGCTGCCGCTGCGCCATAGAGAGATATATTCTATGCATAGAATAAAAATGACCAATAATCGCGCACCCCTCCGAGTATCTAATAGTGCTAGCAGTCTGAGTGGTCGCAATTATAAGTCACTTAGACCCCAACCCCCATCAACTCATAGAAATAGACCAGCAAGTGGGAGAGCAGTAACAAATGCGATGAGATTTCGCAGAATGGCTTTGGAAGCACTCGGAAACATAGTAAATAAAATTCCGAATATGTCAAATGAAAATTTTCAAAAAGAAGTGGTTAGTCGACTTCAATTAATTAAAAATTTTAAAAACTTTGGTAAACTTTCAATCAATAACATACCTGTCCTGATTGCCGCACAAAATAGTAAATTGCGGAGGAGGCAAGCCTGGTCCTAACCTACTTACTAGATGCTTCACTTCTTTAAGTAATAAAATAAAACACACAGCAACACAAAAATAATAAAAAGTGTAAAACCATTCAACTCAGACCCAATTATCGGAACCCTCAAGACTTTGTATGTGAGCACGTGACTCCATGTTTTTTCCCCACTTGTTGGTGGTAAAACCCAATCGAGAAAGGATGCTGCAAGAGACACGCTTCCAGTTCTATTGGTGCTCGAAGACTCATCGGTCCAAAATAAATTTTGTTTTGATTTATAAACATTAAGTTCATCATACTGTTGATGATCTATGTGTGTATTGACCAACATATTTTTTATTTTTTCGGCGCCACCAATGTTTACAATGTAAGCAGCCGCACTCCCAGATCCCATTTTATTGCGAATAAAGTTTGAACCATTTTCACATCGAATATCACAATGAAGTTTAATGACGTCCCAATCTTGAGGGACCTCACTCAGGACTTGATTGATTTCATTTTCAATGTGTAAATCTGGAATTGGGTATGCGTCGTCCTCGAATATGAGAGCAATAGGAATTCCCTCGTTAAAAATCTTTTCACATAAGAGCACATGACTTAATCCTATGCTTTTCATAGAGTTTGGGCACAGTGTTTTACATGCTTTGCCGATTCGATCTTCGTGAGACTTGTATTCACCCTTGCGACCATCAACACCCCTGAAAATCCGGGGGTAAATTCCAACTTTGTTCAATTCAATCTCTTGATCCCCGAGATCATCCTTCAAACTTATGACATATGCTGGCGGTATCATTTATCTTTCTCAGATTTTAAAATTTTATAGAGAATGTAAAACTCGTAGCATATGGCTCCAATCGAGGCCGCTATGATACTCGGGGACTTTTTCATGAACCCATAGTAGACCCACAACAGAGAAGCGACCAGGGCCATTATGAGAGCTTGTTTCGAAAAAGATTCGACATTGTCCTCTGCGTGAATTTTATAAAGTTGAGGGACGTGTTTTAGTCCAGCCAAACACATTGCGCAAAAACCAACCACTTCTGTTGCGTCCATTTAAAATTAAAAACACATTTTAATTTAAATGAGGGATGAGTTTGTTGATGATATTCTCACGTCTCTTAAGATTATAGCATCCATAAAAGAAGGTCAAAAAGTCTGTGTCAGGAATGGTCTCCTGGCTCTCGAAACGAATTCCACGGGGGTGATCCCGGCCATCAAGAGGTTCATATACGGCGACAATCGCGAACTGACTGTTCGGTACGTGCGAAACGTGGTCCACAATGCCATTTCAGTCATCAAGGTTGTGAAGAATCCTGATGAAGTCATCAAGTCCCTTCAAGAAGCCATCATGGGCCTTCAGAGACTCGAGGTGACGTATTCGGCTGATGTCGCCACGGTTTCAACCATTCAAGTCCTTGTCGATAGGATCGAATTGGAAATTAAAAACTTGCCGCTTTCTGTAGTAAATGAGTAGCCTCGTGGAAGCCTGTAAGCAAAACCGTTTTCCGTCTCTCAGTGTCATGTGCGATTACGGACTTGATGGGAGAGACGGGGTGAACCCGATCCTTTTGTTCGAGGCTTATAGAAAAGTAGTGTTACAAAATAAAATTACCGCGAATGAACTTGAACAAGCCATGAAGACTGATACTCTCAAGAGTCTGATTGGCATTGATGTGAAGAGCGGGTACCAAAAAGGTTAGGCTGTTTTCTTCCTTGTGATGCCGAGTGTCTTTTCGAGATTGTTCTGGTCCCTCTTGAGCGGTTTGGGTCTCTTGAGTCGCAGGGGTTCGTTTGTCCCGACGCTCGTCTTGATGTCTTCCAGTTTTGTATTTTGTATGATTGGAATGCGTTTGATAAACTCGGCCGTGTTCACCTTGGTGACGGAAATGTCTTGCGTTTTCTGTTCACCTGTGTCGACCGTCTCACCCATTCGAAACTCTTTAATTGTGAGGTGACCCCCAAACTCTTTTAAAGAGTATCTATCAGGGGCTGCTCGAATCCTATCGCAAATTCCGTAAAGTTTCTTTCTCATGGTTACGATGTTACACATAATCTGACCTCCTCGTGTCACGCCATATTTGTCCAATGTGAATGTTTTCATACAACTCCATGAACAAAATTGACCACACGTGTCGTACTTTTCGGTCCTATAATCATACTTGTAGGGTAGTTTTAATGCAGTTGTATCAAACTCATGACAGCACCACCAGCACCACATCATTAAAGATAAAACCTCAAGTATCTTTAAATGATACTTAGTATTGATGTAGGTATAAAGAACCTCGCTATGTGTATGATTGATGAAAACACAAAGGTCATCCATCACTGGGATGTGTCGGGGGTCCCACCCGAGCACCAAGACGGCCTCTTCAAGTCCCTGGCGCACCACCTCAATGTAAAGCCGTGGGTCCTCGAGGCCACCACGATCCTCATCGAGAAGCAACCCGATAAAAACAAAAAGATGAAAATGGTGGAACACTTTTTACAGGCTTACTTTGTCATAAAGTGCCCAAACTCTGAGACTATCATATACGACGCCCGCCACAAGATCCCGGACGTCGTGGGGTCCGGCAAGGCTCAGTACAGAAAACGAAAGAACACGTCAATCGAAAGGTGTCAAGAGTTTATCAAGGGCGACGAAAACTCTCACTGGATTCCAACTTTTGTCGCCTCCAAGAAAAAGGATGACCTCGCGGACACTGTGATGCAGGCGCTCAGCTTTATAAACCGCAGGGAAGTCCCATCGGCGAAACCCAAAAAGACTTCTGAAAAGGTGACGCCGCGAAAACCAACCGAGAACCAAAAGGAGACCAAGTACTCAAAGGCGAACCTCGCGTGGTTCGTGAAGAACAAACCTCGCGTCGAGCTCGAAAAGGACAAGAGGTTCATGAAGGATCTCGGCAGATACTACAGAACGTTTGAAGAGTGCCAAGAAAATATCAAGTAAAAGTATGTTCTTTTATGTACACGTCTTCTTTTTGATACTCGGGTTGGTGCTTCCCTTTATAGGGGGTCCTCACCATCTCGAGTTTTACTCCATTTTGATACCCGTATTGTTTCTTCACTGGGCCCTCAATGACGACACGTGTTTTTTGACGGATCTCGAGCACATGATGACAAAGGAGCCAAAGGAGCGAACGTTCATGGGGCGACTCTTCGGTCCCGTGTACAACCTCTCCGACGACGAGATAGGAAAGGGTATCAAGATTGTTTTGTTCTCACTGTGGCTCTACGTTCAGTTCAAATTGGGTCATCTAAAGAATTTGCTCTCAAAATAGTAAATGCTAAAAAATGGCTTTGTCAGATTGGTTGACTCAATGCCTGCGAACAATCTCGACGCCGCTATTGTCCAAGCTGCGAGGGTATCATACGCTGGAGGAACGACTAGTAGTCGATCGGACCGAGGACTCATCAGATACCTTATGAGACACTGGCACACGACCCCCTTTGAGATGGTTGAGTTTAAATTTCACATCAAGATGCCAATTTTCATAGCGAGACAGCACATGCGCCACAGGACCGCCAGCGTCAATGAACTTTCCGGCAGGTACTCTGAAATGCCCGAGGAGTTTTTCTCACCCGAGACTTATAGGGTACAGTCTACTACTAATAAACAAAGTTCAGAGGGAACTCTTGAACTCACTCTCGAACGAAACCCGGATGAGGTCTCTCGTGACGCTTTTCGAGTGTACAGGAATCTTCTTGATAGCGGGTGCTGTCGTGAACTTGCTCGTTGTCATTTACCTCTTTCAACTTTTACTGAATTTTATTGGAAGATTGATCTCCATAATCTTATGCATTATCTTCGACTCCGAATGGAAGCTGGTGCTCAAGAGGAGATTCGAGTCTACGCGAATGAGATTTTCAACATCGTCAGGGATCTTGCCCCTTTGACCATGGAGGCGTTTGTGGACTTTCGACTGAATGCGATAACTCTGTCGGGGCCCGAGATTGAAGCCTTTCGAAATGGGACCAAGTTGGATAGCCCCGGTGAACAGAGAGAGTTTGAAAATAAAATGAAGTTACTAGGTAAATGAGTTGTTCGCTTTCAAAATACAGAGACATTTTTGGCGCACCCGGGACCGGAGTCCACAGGTTTAAATTTTTGGGGATCGCCATGGTTGACTTTATAGGGACAGTATTGTTAGCCGTATTGGTCACTATAGTGTTCAAGGTCCCCCTCGACATCAGCCTCATAGTGATGCTCGTGCTCTCGATTTTTATTCACGCACTCTTTGGGGTTGAAACTGGTGCCTTAAAATATTTAGGCATTACTTGTTAAAATGGAATTTAAGAAACGCGGGACACTTTATGCGCCAGTGAAACCAGTCGTGTATGAGTTTAGTTGTAAAGTTGATCGCCCGGCCACGGAAACAGCCGGGAAAATGTACATTTACTTGGATGTCGGTGAAGGTCCCAAGGATAAAATTCACAACGTTCACTCGGAATCAAACAAGTACCTTCAGGGAAACCTGTCGAACCCTCTTCAAGGGAGCGTCCTCAAGGTGAAGGTTCCTTACAAATACAATAAAGTCACTTGTAAAGTTTCGGGAAACAAAGTTTTACAAGAACTGGTCAAGGGAGATCAGGTAACTGTGATGATTGAATATTGCGGGGTCTGGTCTGTCAATGGGTACTGTGGGCCTTCATGGAAACTTTTTAGTCTAGCGTGTCCATAACCTCTCGATTGATAACCTCATCTTTTGGGAGATGGATGGTCTCGACCCCGACATCCCTAAAATTTTTAAACACTCGAAGAGTTCCTTCTAACCGAAGCAACTCTTGCTGAATGATGACGACTTGGTCGCTCAACTTTTTTATGTTTTCCTCCGTGACTCGAATATTCTCAGAGACTGATAAAGATGACATTTATCACATAAAGTTTTAACGCTTTAAGTTATAAATGGGTACACTAACACGGTCTGGGTACATAACGGAAGACACCCAAGCCATCAAGAAGGAACTCACCGTGCGCCCACTCCTGAGCGGAGACTTTGGGTTCCCCCCGCCTCCCTTCAAAGTCTTCAAGCCGGCCAAAAAAGGTCTGTGCGTCCCGAGGTTCTATGGGATTGAAAAGTGCGGACCCCCGGTCGAAGACAAGAGACCCGAGCCCCGAAAAGTTTCCTTGACTTTTAAAGGCGTTCTCAGAGACGCCACGAGTCAGAATGAGGCGTTTTCAAAAGCCATCCAGGCCGGTCACGGGGTCCTTTCTCTTCCGTGTGGATACGGAAAGACGACCGTGGCGCTCGCAATCGCGTGTAAACTCGGGTACCGCACCATGATTATAGTCCACAAGGAATTTTTGGCGAATCAGTGGAGGGAAAGGATCCAGCAGTTTTGCCCCGGGGCCACCATAGGTATAGTTCAGCAAGATAAGATTGAAATAGAGTGCGACTTTATCATTGCGATGCTCCAATCGCTGTCCATGAAAGAGTACACGTTTGAACAGTTTGAAACAGTCGGGACCGTCTTTGTCGATGAGGCCCATCACGTGTGCGCGAGGGTCTTTTCGCAATCCCTTTTCAAGATTTGCCCAAAGCACATATATGGACTCTCGGCCACCCCAGACAGAAAGGATGGCCTCACGAAAGTCCTCACGTGGTTCATGGGTCCCATATTCTTCAGCATAGAGCGCGAAAATCAGAAACAAGTCGAGGTTATCCCGATTCAATTCGATTGTAAGGACTTTCGAAACCCGCCACCGACCACAAGGTTCGGAAAAATTTCGCTCGTCAACATGATCACAGACTTGGTTGAAAATCAGGAGAGAAATGATATGATTGTCAAGACGATTAAAAAAATTATGAAAACAAGTCGACAACTTTTGGTTCTTTCAGATCGAAGACATCATTGTCAAGTTCTTCAAAGTTTTTTCCCGGACATCTCCGGTCTCTACATGGGTGGAATGAAGGAGGCTGAACTCGCGGAATCGAGTAAAAAACGCATAATATTCGCAACATTCAGTCAGGCTCACGAGGGTCTTGACATTCCGAGTCTCGATACTGTTTTCCTCGTGACCCCAAAGTCCGACATTAAGCAATCAATCGGTCGAATCATGAGAGAGACGGATGGAAAAAAGAATCACCCGCAGATTTATGACATTGTCGATCAGTGGTCGATGTTGTACGCAATGTATTCAAAGAGGCGCCGAGTTTATAACCAAGGTGGGTTCAAAATTATAAACGACGAACCCGACCCATCCGAGGTGAATCCTTTCAAAGGAAAATGTATATTATAAGTAATAATGTCTGGTGGTGTTATCCAGCTCGTTTCAAAAGGTGCTCAGGATATGTATTTAATAAACAATGAGGGATCAGAATCACTCTTCAGAATGGTGTACGTTCGTCACACAAACTTTTCAATGGCTCCAAAAAAGCTCGAGTTTGTGGGTCAAGCTCCAAAAAATAGAGGAACTTCTAGTATCATCTTGAAGAGTTACGGAGATCTCGTAAACTACATGTGGCTCGAGGGAGAAAAGTTGACCGATTGCCTTCATGGGACGGTGTTCGATCTTTATATTGGTGGTCAAAAGATTGACTCGCAGACGTTTGAGTTTTTATCAGAAGCGTGGCAACCGTACCTGGCCGAAACCTACTCAAAGTCAACCATCATCAACAACGGGTGGACGGATTCTTGTAAAAACTTTTTGCCGTTTCACTTTTTCTTTTGCGATCTTCACTCGTTCATTCCGATTGTGGCGCTTCAGTACCACGAGGTGGAAATTCGAATCACGTGGGGTCCGAACATCGAAAACTGCTCAAATGTGGTCCCGTACGCAAACTACATTTACCTCGACACAAAGGAGCGCGAAGAACTAACGAGCAAGACTTTAGAAATCATCGTGACACAGGTTCAGAGGTACGATGTCCCGGTTTCGACCGGGCTTGTCAACAGCATAGACCTCAGCATGTTGAATCACCCCGTGAAGACAATCTTTTTTGGGATTGACAACAGCGCGAGAAGGACTGCCGTGAGCGGCTCAACCTTCACATTCAGCGACGCCGAGCTCCAATTGAATGGAACCACCGTGTTTGAGAAGATGTCCCCTTTGTACTTTCACGTGGTTCAGTCGTTTTATCACACCGATAACGCTGTTATATCGTGGAACAGGTCATCGACTTTGCCTCAGCAACCGAGTATAACCCTTCTTTACATGTACAACTTTTGCTTGAATTCCACGAGTTACAGGCCCACAGGAACTTGTAACTTTAGCCGCCTCGACAACGCAAAACTCATTTTGAACAATGTGGTTTCCAATTACCTGACAAACTCGGTCGTAACTCAAGTGACCACAGGAGTCGTGTACGCAGTCAACTACAACGTCCTGAAAATCCAGAATGGTTTAGGTGGAATTTTATTCGGCAACTAAGTTAATAGATGGCTAGTCGAGGTGACACGCAATCGCTCCGACTGATTGAATTTGCGGATTCGCCTACAGACGTGGTGTACCCCGGAAACTTTACGTTGTCAGCAAACAGCGGCTCGCTCTATTTCAATGGGACCCAGATCAACACAGGAACGAACAATTACGCGGTCATGTCTGCCGATCTCATAGTACCCTACAACAATAGTTCAAGTGTCACAATTGGATCAAACTTGGTTCTCAGGCAATCAACAACCACAAACTATCAGGCAGGCCAAGGGTTTCAATATTTGAGCGACGGTCGTCTCTTTTTTGAGGGTGTTGAATTTGGTGGAAGAACAAACTTATTACCAGTTGTCACATCGAACATTGTTACATCTCAGAGTGAATATCTGAGGATTAACGCAAATGTGAGCATACTCAACAGCGTGAATGTCACGACATCAAACGTCTTGATCAAGTCGAACATAGTGCTTTCCACGAGTGACCCAGAAATTCAGTTCACCTCGGGGGCTTTAAGCATTCGTCCGCTCACGACAGCCGGGGTCGTCAAGATTTATGGGAGCACAAACAAGGCGAATGTGTGGCTCGTCTCAAACGATTCATCCAATGACGTGGGTACCGATGTCGCCAACTTTAGTTTTGTTTCGACGGGTGACGCCACGAGTTCCGCGAACAAACACGCAATTGCCAAGATTTCTGTGAATCAAACCGAGGCTCTCAATTCATCTGGCGGAGGCGGTCTTCTCTCCTTGACCGCGAGGGACCCCACGAAATCAGCCACGACCGATCGGGGTGACTCTGACGTCCAACTGACCATGCTGTCTTGTAACACATCCACCAGTGGAAACACGATAGTTCTCGGCCCGGGTGGGGACACTGATAATGTTTATGTGGGCATAGGTCTCGTGAAACCCACAAACAAGTTTCAGGTGTACTCGCAAGGAAAAACCTTTTTTGCCGTTGACACAGTTGGGTCTAAAATTTCAATCGGTTCGAGCACGGCTCTTGACTTTGCCGGTCCCATCACAATTTCTGGGCAAAGCGCCGATCGCCTCATGATAGGCACGACTGGAGCTGGTCAATACGCAACATCGGTCGGAGTGAACGCCGGGGCATCTGGACAGTCTGCCACTGCGATTGGGTACGAAGCGGGTAAAACGAGCCAGGGATCCTACGGAACTTCTATTGGTTTTAGTGCCGGAAAAACAAGCCAAAGTGCGAATGCTACTGCTATAGGTCCCGAAGCTGGTACATATTTACAAGGTGCCTCGGCGACCGCCATAGGATCAGGGGCTGGATACGGGAATCAAGGGTCTTTTGCGCTGGCCATAGGTGACTTTTCAGGGACAGATACACAGGGCGGGTACTCAATCGCCATAGGAGCTGTGGCCGGTCAGACATCCCAGGGTTCAAGGTCCGTTGCGATTGGGTACCAAGCTGGTTTGAGCTTTCAGGGATCTCAGGCACTTGCCCTTGGGTATCAAGCAGGCCAGTTAGCCCAGGGAATTAATAGCTCGGCAATCGGATATCAAGCCGGTCAAACTTCCCAGGGTTCTTCTTCCATGGCCTTCGGAACACTCGCGGGCTCAACCTCTCAAGGCGGTGACTCAACGGCCATTGGATCTTCGGCCGGTCAAACATCTCAAGGGACTCGCTCTGTGGCAATCGGATCTGATGCCGGTAAAACATCGCAAAGTTCTGATTCAACGTCCATAGGATACACCGCTGGTCAGACTTCACAGGGTTCGAGCTCAATTGCGATCGGAACGTCGGCTGGGCAATCGACACAGGGATCTCAATCTCTCTCACTTGGGTACCAAGCCGGTCAGACGTCTCAAAGCTCAGGTTCAATAGCAATTGGTCAATTGGCCGGTAATTATTTACAACAGCAAGGAACTGTGGCTATCGGCAAAGCAGCCGGTAAAAATAACCAGGGTAGCTATTCGGTCGCCATAGGTCTCGGGGCTGCCGTGAACGCGCAGTCTGTGAGCGCGGTTTCGATTGGATACTTGGCTGGTTCAAACGTCCAGGGAAGCGGTTCAGTAGCCATTGGAGAAAATTCCGGATTTGCCTCACAGTCATCACAGGCTATAGCAATAGGTTCATCGGCCGGTCAATCCTTTCAGGGGTACTATGCCACGGCAATTGGATACCAAGCTGGTCAAAGTAATCAATCGCCCGATACAATTGCGATCGGAACGGGTGCCGGTAATTTAAATCAAGCATCTCAATCTATTGCGATTGGTTCAGAAGCTGGTAACTCAAATCAAGCCCTCGGATCCATCGCGCTTGGATACAGAGCCGCGAAACTTCAACATGGTCAATATTCCGTTGCAATTGGCTACAACACTGGCGCCACAAACCCAATTCCCGACAAAACTATATTTTTGAACGCCACTGGTGGTTCATTTGTCCCTTATAACGCTTCTTCATTTAACGTGAGACCCGTGCGAATATCCACCGACACATTGACTGGTAATGTCTTGAGTTACAACTACGGAACTGGTGAGATTTATCAGCAAGGTTTGATATTCACTGGGTCGACGGGTGTTGGTATATCAAATGGGGCGCCCGGTGATCATCTCTTGGCTATCGGCACAAGGACCTACTTTGAAGAGTCCACGACAAGCAATGCGATTGTCACAACCGGAAATGTTTCTGCGCAAGGATACTTTGGATCGGGAATTGAACTATCGAACATAGCTGGCGTGACAACCCCAGATACATACGGAAGCGGTTCGACAGTCCCAGTTATCATCGTGGACTCAAAGGGACGCATAACGAACATCTCTAGCACGCCAATCACATATGGAGGGACGCTTCAGCAGGTTGTCGACGCGGGTAACACAACAAACAAACTCATCAACTATAGCAACTCTGGAATAGCATTCATCACAAATGGAAGTGTTGGTGTGGCCAATGTGAACATAAACACGTCTTTTGCCATGACCGTCGGCGACAAAACGTTCTTCTCAAACTCACTGGCTTCAAATACAATAACAACAACTGGAAATCTTTCGGCGAATTACTTGTTTGCGAACGCATGGTTCACATCTTGGCCGACGAGAATTGCGGCTGGTACATACGGCACGAGTACTCTTGTCCCTCAATTTCAATTTGACTCGGCTGGTAGAATAATCAATATAACGGAGATTGGCGTCATTGCGAATGTTTCCCTAGAACAAGCCATCGCGGTCGGAAACGCGACATCTCGTAGCATATCGTTCACAGGTTCAACCGCTTTTACGACAAACCCTGGAAGCAATGTGGGTATCGGAAACGTCAATCCTCTGAATTTGCTGAGCATCGGGGCAAACACATTTTTCACAGAAACAGGCTCAAACACACTTGTGACAAGAGGTAACGTTTCGGCAAACGTGGGGTACTTTCGATCCATCATAACTTCGAGTAACGTCGGGATTGGAAACACTCTCGCCTCGAATCTTCTTTGCGTCGGAATCATGACCCGATTCAACGACTCTGGTTCAAACACTGGTATGATAACGGATGGAAACGTGACGGCCAGAAACTATTACGGGTCGGCTCAATTTCTTTCAAATGTTGCTGGAGTAACCTCAGCGGCCACCTATGGCACTGGAACCGCGATGCCCCAGATTGTTGTGGACGCTTCTGGGAGAATCACTTCTATAGTTTCGACTGCGGTTTCGGCGACCCTCGACCAGGTTGTGGGATACGGGAACACAACTTCAAATACAGTCCAATTCACAAACTCTGGAAACTCTTTGGTGACCTCGGGGCGTGTTGGTATTTCAAATGCGAACCCCTCGAACCTCCTTTGTGTGGGAATCATGACTCGGTTCAATGACTCTGGTTCAAATACTGGCATGATAACGGATGGTAATGTCGTGGCGAACAACTACTACGGATCCGCTCGATTTCTTTCAAACTTGACAGATGCTTCGAACGCTAGTTATGGTAACTCATATTGGGTTCCTCAATTGACTGTTTCGCAGACTGGTAGAATAGTAGCTATACAAAACACTCAAATAAGAGTTGGTTTATCAGATGTAACAAGTTTTGGGAACACAACATCGAATACAATTCAATTCACAAACGCAGGAAACTCCTTGGTGACCTCGGGACGTGTTGGCATTTCAAATGCGAGTCCTTCGAATCTTCTCTGCGTCGGGATCATGACTCGATTCAACGACTCTGGATCCAACACTGGAATGATAACGGATGGCAATGTGACGGCCACCAACTATTATGGGTCGGCCCAATTTCTTTCAAATGTTGCCGGAGTAACCTCGGCAGCCACCTACGGATCGGGAACTTCGATGCCCCAAATTGTTGTGGACGCTTCCGGAAGAATAACTTCCATAGTTTCTACGGCGGTCTCTGC
>JACCDW012105155.1_pt1 | contig 12169 bp, 12 predicted proteins | sample 7449781 | NCBI WGS metagenome assembly JACCDW01 (sample SAMN15323449, study PRJNA562643) | freshwater metagenome | isolation source: river surface water | place: USA:Blue River Watershed | collected 2017-08-18
CGCCCGAGCCGGAACCGGCCCGGGATGGCGGGGGATTGGGGGGGATGCGGGAATGTCCGGGGGTATTCGGGGGGATTCGGGGAGATTGGGGAGGGATGCGAATCATTCGGAAAACGATGAACAGTCGCGGTGAATGAGTCCAGAAACCGCCTGTTCCACGCATTCCGCGTCGTCATTTATATCGGACCCTGGGCGATGCATTTGTTTTCGCAATCCAACTTTTAGTTGTAGTCCCCCCAGCTCGAAACCGGCTGGGATTCCGTCGCGCCTGGCACTCCGCCGGGCGTGGCCGCTGGTGGGGGCGGTGGGGGCGCGGGCGCGGGGGCTGGCGATGCACCAGCGGATAGTTGCTCCGCCAACCCGGGTGCGACCGGAGACGACGGCGACGGACTCGGAGACGGCGACGGACCTGGCGCGGGCGCGGACTTCTTCGATTTCTTGTCCTTGCCCCGCTGCTCGGTCCCCTTGGTGTTTCCGTGCTTGTCCACGCACTCCTTGCCGCGTTCGGTGGACCCCGACCAGAAGTACCCGGACGGGCACGTCCAGTCCGTGAATTTACGCTGCGAGCGCTCCTCGTGCACGCACCCCTTGGTGCCGTCGGAGTCGTTGCAGCACTTTTTCGGGTCGTCCTTGGCCCTGCACGGCTTGGTGGTCCCGAGGATCCCGTAGCACTGCCCGTACTTGCACTTCTTCCCGGTTTCGACGCGCTTGGCCCAGTTTTCCTCGCCCTCGTACCTTGACCGGGCCTCGTCGATGCCCTTGGCGAACGCCTTGGACACCTCGGTCTTCGAGAGGCACTTGGACTCTGGCTCCTTGTAAAAGTCGTTCTCCCAGCGCCCCAGCATCGCAAAGTCCTTGGCGAGCTTCTTGGCCGCCTTGATCTCGTCCTTCGAGCACTCGCCGTCGTCGGAATCGTCGTCGGAATCGTCGTCGTCGGAATCGTCGTCGTCGTCGTCGTTCTTCTTTTTCTTGTTCTTCTTGTTCTTCTTCTTGTTCTTCTTCTTCTTTTTCTTGTCCTTGTCGTCGTCGTCGTCGTTGTCGTCGTCGTTATCTTCGTAGTCGTACCAGTACGTTTCCTTCTTTGTGTCCTTCCGCTTCCACACCAGCACCGTCACCACGAGCGCGACGATCGCGAGGACCGCGACGGACAGCGGGATCGCGTTCTTCTTCCAGAGAGCCCGGAGGTTCATCGTGTACGTTACGCACCGAAAAAAACTTAACACCGAAACGACCGGCGGGCGCAAAGACGATGTGGATATGGACGCGCTCGGGGACGCGTTTACCCTCGCGCGCGAGGAGGCGCTGAAGAGCGTCGAAACGTTCAGGCACGGCGCGGTCCTGATGCGGCGGAATTCCGTCGTCGCGTTCGGTCGCAACAAGAACGCGAATTCCGTCGGGCTGCCGAGCATCCACGCGGAAATGGACGCGTGCTGGAAACTCGACAAGAACGAACGCGTCCGGGACCTCCACCTCGTGGTCGTGCGCGTGACCAAGACGGGGCTCGCGTGCTCCAGGCCGTGCGCGGCCTGTTTGCGGTCGCTGAAGCAGCGCGGCATCCGAAAAATCACGTTTACGACTGGCCATTCCGATTGTCCGTTCGACACGATCGTGTTGAAAAAAATGTAACGTCATGAAAATGAATGCGTTCTGGCGGGCTAGAAACGGCGTGAGAAACGACGACGTGGGAATGGATGCGCTTCACGACGACGCGCGCACGCTCAAGTACGTGCAAACCACCGTGGACCGCATAAAAAATCATCTCGCCACGCACCACAGGAACGACGAGCGCACAAAGTACCTTCTCGCAAAGCTCAGGGGGGTCAGACTGCTGCAGCGCCGCGGGTCGGCGACGTCCGGGACGTACAACTCGGGCATGTTTTCGCACGGCACGGGCATTCTCTACGTCGCCCCGCGGGACAACAAGGGCATCCCGCGCGACGAAAGGTCGCTGAACAAAACAATCATTCACGAACTCGCACACGCCTCGCGGTTCAAGTACCCGGGCGAACGGTCGCACAGCGGTAAGTGGAAGTCCGCGTGGGTCTTCTTCCTGAACGTCTGCACGAGGGAACTTAAAATGGACGTTGATGTCCCCTGCAGCTCGGTGACTTTTTACGGTCTTTCGAGGGACGACTGCCCGTCGTGCGACTGGGAGACCGACCCAGACACGTGTCCGCCGTACACCGGACCGCCGAAGGGGCATGCGTGAAGACGCGGATCACCTGGCGGCTGACTTTATCTTACACGTGCACGGATTCGGGAAGCGACGCCGGGCTCTCCGGCTGTCGTGATCTCGAGCACAAGTCTTCGTGACGCATCGCGTGCATTGTGACCGCGATCGCCGCGATACCCGCCATGCACGTGCCAAACGTCACAAACATACCCAGCGTCTCGTACAGCGTGATGCTACGGGCTTGCGGGGGACACGTTACGCCCCGCGTCCTCGACACCACGTCGAACGCGATCGTCACGTTTCGAAACGCGTGCTCGAACGCGGACGACCGCGTCGAAAACGCGACCGCGTCGAAGATTCTCGGGCCTCTGACGATTTGGAGTTTGTCGCGGCACGTCTTGAACGCCGCGAGAACTGCGGCGCTCTCGAGCATTGCGTCGCTCGCCCCGGACGCGTACGACTCGAACGCGGCGAGTGGCGTGTCGAACACGCGTCCGGGCTCGGCGATGCGAGAGTACCGCGGCGTGGTGGCGATGGACGAAAACGTCGGAACGGGGGACGTCGACTCGCCGAAATCCGAAAAAATGACGTACGCCGCGAGGTTGCACGCGTACAGCGCGATCGCGATTTTCGATAGCACCGCGATCGATACGGACAGCGCCGCGGTGTCTATGGCGAACGCGGCGTTGTTTCGATCGAAAGTGTCAACGTCCGCGTGTGCGTGAAACACGTCCGGGAAAAACGTTCGAAAATTTCCGAGCAGCGTCTTTCCCGTATCGTACTGCACGACCGCCGCGACGGCAGGCGTGATGATCGCGACCACCCCGGCCAGGGCGATCCACAGCTGCCACGAAAACGGGTACAGAAATCCCCACGGCTTCATCGTCTGCGGCGGGCGGAACAACACGGCGGTCGGCTCGGCGGCGTACGTCGTCCACGCCGGCCAATCGCGCGCCTCGGTCTGCGTCACGGTCGCGACCTCGCACCACTCGCGCGGACTGGGCACGCACGACGCGTTTATTTCCAGACCGATCGACGCGGCGGTGAACGCGACAAGGTTCGACGCGATGCCGGCGATGCAGTCGATCGCGCCCGCGCACACCGTCCCAAGCGCGCACTGGACAAACTGCCCCGGAATGAAGCACACGTGCATTTACAAAAAAAGTGCGATAATAAAAATGAACGCACCGGCGGAAATGAACGCACCGGCGGTCGTGTGCTTTGTAGATTTCGACTATCCGACCGGGTGCAGCACGTGGTCGGTGCTCGGCATCGTTATGCGCGTGTTCGCCGCGGAGGGGATCGCGGCGGTGCAATCGTGCATCGACCCCGCGTTCGCCGATGTAGAGTCATGCGACGTCGTGCTCGGGGTCGTGGACGGGACGTACAGATCGTTCGCGTACGGACCGACGTACAATTCGTCGGGGGTCGGAGCGCTCGTCGCCACGAGCGAAGCGCGCGGAACCGGGTGGAACTTCTTGTACCCGTTCAGGTGGAGCGTCTGGCTGGTGTTTGCCGGGTGCGCGATCGCCGCGTTTTGCACGCAGCTGATGATACGGTGGTTGGATTTTCGACGCAAACGGACGTCGCCGAATTTTGTCATCGACGCGGACGACGAAAACGCCGCGGACGTGGTGATGACGTCCTTCACGGCCCTCATCGGGTCGACGCGGCTGTACAAGCTATACGACGGGCCGTATTTTCGGCACGCGTCCTCGATGGTCATGGCACTGTTTTCCGTGTTTTTCGTGTCGCTGTACTCGTCGAATCTGACGGCGTTTTTGTTCCCGGCCACCCAGGCGGTCCTGATGCCCGGCATGACGTTTTTCGTCTCGCGCAACGTGTTTCGAGCCGTTCAGCTGCCGCCCGGCTCGATCGAAGTCGCCGTGGACACGTTGCGGTCCGCGCCCGCGCCGACCGAGACGTCCGCGATCGTCGCGCCGACCGTATGGCTCGCGAACGCGTGCCGGCAATTCGCGTTCGTCCCGCTCGACGGGTTCGTAACGTATTCCGTGTTGTTCAAAACGCCGCAGCCCGTTCTGACGAGGATTATCGTGGACGCGTTGGCGAACGAGTCATGGCCCGCGCCGTCGTGCGTCGCGAATAGAGCGTCCACGTCGAGGCTCGAAATCGTCGACGTCTGGGGACTGTTCGCATTGACCGGCGTCTTGTACGCGTTCGTGTTCGCGGTCCGGTGTTTGGGAAAAAAGTCTATTCACTTCGATTGGTTCGCCGTGAAAAAAACGCCCGAGATATCGAACGCGGACAACACGCTGGTCACCGACGTGTCGGTGCACGAGTGCCGGAGGAAATCGGAAGACGTCGACATGTTTGGCGTGCTCGGCACCGCGCGGACGGCGTCGTCGGAAATCTTCTATTAAAACCTCAAAACCGCCGGACCCACGTGTACACGTCGCCTTCCGGACACACCGTGCCATCGACCGCGACGGTCGCCACGCCGTCGGCCACACGTATTTCGAGTACCCCGAACGCCCGCATGTCCCCGTGATGGTACAGCCCCCGAGAATCCGCCGCCAGACCGCGGACGCGCCATGAATCAGCCACCAGCGCGTACACGACGTCCTGGTCGAGCTTCACGGCGTCGCGTCCGAGCAGCGCGCGAATCAGCGTGTCCTCGAAAAACGGAACGTGGGTTATGCGCGGCAGCTTGCCGGGCGGGCGGTCGCGCACCCACGTCCGGTAAAATCGCGTGCGGTGCGGCAACTGAATTTTCACTTCGGCGGGCGTGAGGAGCCGCGCGCGCGTCATACCCTACGCCCGGAATTTTCGCCGCCAAATGTGCGAATGGCGCCGTACAGGTCCGGCCGACGGTCGCGGAACAACCCCCACCCCGCCCGGTTTTCGCGGCACCGCGCGAGGTCGAAGGTCGCGGTCACGAAGCCCTCGACGGGCTCAGGGGAGGGGTGGACGCCCCCGTTTTCCTGGACGCCCGACGCCCCGACCTGGCACACCACGCGCCCCGTGGCGTCCGCGACGAAACTCCCGCCGTAAAAGTCGATGCTCGAATCGCCAAACGTTTCCTTGCCGATCCGATTCGACACGACGGCCGGGATCATGTTGGACCCCGCGTGGCCCTGGATCACCCGCGCCCAGTGCGCGTACGACGACACGGGCGGCGCGGGCGGGGGCTCGCTCCCGATGGCCGTCGGGTACACGAGAAAGTCCGCGCCCGCGAGCGCCGCACACCGCGCTGCTTCCGGGAACCACTGGTCCCAGCACACCAGCGCACCCACGTTGCCGAATTTCGTCGGAAACACCTTGAACCCCGTGTCCCCCGGCGAAAAGTAAAACTTTTCCTGGTACCCCGGCCCGTCTGGAATGTGCGATTTCCTGTACACCCCGGCCATCGTGCCGTCCGCATCGATGACGGCCAGCGAATTGAAATGCACCGGCCCCGCGCGCTCGAAGAAACTGATCGGCAGCACCACGCCCAGTTCCGCCGCGAGCGCGCTGAACTGGTCGAGCACTTGGTTCGGCGACACCGGGCGCGCGAGCTCGTAGTGCTTTTGCTGCTGCTCCTGGCAAAAGTACGGCGTCTCGAACAATTCTTGCAGCACGATCACCTGAGCCCCCGCCGCGGCCGCGCGACGCACGAGCGATTCCGCGCGCGCCACGTTGCCGTCTGTGTCCCACGTGCACGCCATCTGTGTCGCGGCGAGTGTGACGATCATTGATTACACGACTCCCGTTTCGTTAATCGTATTCTTCGCCCCCGCCGCCCCCGCCGTCGTCGCCGTCGTCGCCGTCGTCGCCGTCGTCGATCTTCGGAGCTATGTAAAACGAAAGTTTCGCGTGTTCGCCGAACGCGTAGTCCAGCGCCAGCACCCCGAAACTCGAAAAACCGAGCGTGACCTCGCTCGCGATCGCCGCCGCCTTTGCAAACGTCACGAGGTACCGGGTCGCGAATTCCCCGCGAGCGGGGGCGCGCACGTTCTTGTGTTTCGTCACGACGCGCATGCACGCCTCGCCGATGTCGCCGCGCGTGGTCATGTCGAACCCCTCGTCACTCGCTTTCAGTTCGACTACGTCGCCGAACGTGACGAGGTCCTTGACGAGTCGCTGAAACGCGGCAGAGTCCACGACCACCGTGGCATCCTGGTCACCGAACGCGGGAGTCATGCTCTCGCTGTCCAGGTCGATCAGCTTGACGGAAAACCGCGAGTGGTCAGAGTGCACGGCGATCGTGTCGTCGGTCTCGCGCGACAGCGACGTTTTTCCCGAACTACACTCGAGCACGCGCTTCAGCACGTTCAGTTTTATGCCAAACACGTCGTCGCCCGCGTCGAACGATTCGAAATGGCCCCGTCGCACGTCCAGCACGACGAGGCACACGTGCGACGAGTCCATGGCTTCCATCAAGAGTCCGTCGCTCGTCAGTCGAAAGTTTGCATCGCTCACGAGGTCCGAGATCACCGACACGGCCTTGGCGAACGTCGCGACGTCCGCGACCGTGATGTCGAACATTTGCGTACCTGTTTTCGGATCTTTAAATTCACACGTCGTACATCCGGCACTCTGCGGCCGACTCGTCATCGGCGCAATACCCGTCCATGGGATCCCGAAAATCCTGAAAGGTCGAGCGCGCGTCGGCCGCGGCGGCGCTCAGCTCCTCGACGACGTCCCACGCCACGGCGCACTCCGCGACGGATCCAGAGCCACAGACGTCCCGGGCCAGCGCGATGGCGTCCACGATCGCGGTCTCGAGCTCCTCGCGCGTCGGCGTGAACGGCACGCGAACGACATGGTACTGGCGCGGGGGGACGGGACGCGCGGCCGCGACCGCGATGGTCGCGGGGCGTGGGGTCACGGGGCGTGGGGTAGTCATACCGGAGCCGGCCGCGGCGTTGTTAAGCTGAAACAGCTGAAACCGCCCGGACGTCGCGAAGCCACATGTCATCCGTGCTCGTGGCGTCGAGCCGCTCGCGTTCGGCGGTCAGGGCTTCGGCGTCGCGCCGCAGCTTGTCCGCCTTGTCCGCGGTCAGGCACCGGATGTCCATGCCGAGCAGCGTGTCGACGATGTCGTCCGCGACGCCCAAGATTTTCGCCACGTCGCGCGCCACGTCCGCCGTGGCCCGGCCGAGCACGTGCAGTTCCCCGGCCACGACCGCGTCCACGAAGCGCGACTTGGCCGAGGCGATCCGCGCTCGCGCACCGAGGTCGTCGAGCATCCTGTTTTTTCTCGCGGCGTACGCGTGCTTTCGGGCGTCGAACCAGGCGCGCAGGATGTCCTCCGGGGTCTTGTACTTGACGATGTTTCCGTTTGCGTCAAAGGCGTGCATGTTGCTGGTCCGCACGGTCGTCTCGAGCTTGAGCGTCCCCGCGACGTCGGTCGGCATCTTTGCAAAGTCGACGTCGAACGACACGGTCGTGTCCGTGTGGTTTTCGCGGTAGTCCGTCACCACCTTTTTGTCCAGCAGCGTTTCCAGGTGGTCCTTGACGTCCTGCGTCCACCGACCGATCGGGAGCTCCGTGATCGTCACCGTGTTTCCACGGACGCGGAACGCCCCGCGCGTCACGAACGCGTCCGGCCCCGTGCGCTCCACGGTCCCCGTGAACCCCCGGTACCACGGCGTCATGGGCACCGGGTCTTCGCCGCGGATCAGGCGCTCCACGTTGTCCGCGACGACCGTCGGGTCGAACGACGGGATCTCCGTGCTCCACCCGGTCCCGATGCCCGACGCGCCGTTGATCAGCAGCGTCGGCAGCACCGGCACGTAGAACCGCGGCTCGATGCCGTCGCCGTCGTCGTCGAGGTAGTCCAGCGACGCGTCGTCGTCCTGGTGGAACAACGCGCGCGACCGCGGCGACAACCTCGTGAAGATGTACCTCGCGCTCGCCGCGTCCTTGCCGCCCATCAACCGCGTGCCGAACTGGCCGCTCGGAACCAGGTAATTCACGTTGTTGCTGCCGACGAAGTCTTGCGCCATGCCCACGATCGTGCCGACGAGCGACGCCTCGCCGTGGTGGTAGGCCGTGTGCTCCGCCACGTAGCCCGCAAACTGCGCGACCTTGACGTCGGTCGTGAGCTTGCGCTTGAACGCGGCGTACAGCACCTTGCGCTGCGACGGCTTCATGCCGTCCACGACGCTGGGGATGGACCGCTCGACGTCCGCGCGCGAAAACAGCACGAGCTCCTTGTCCACAAAGTCCGTGATCGGGACGGTCCGGATCGCCGGGTCGAGGTACGTCCCCGGCGCGCACGCGGAGATCCACGCCTTGCGGTCCCCCGCGCGCGTCTTGCAGAACGACCTGTCGAGGGACTCCGCCGCGTCCGCGGTCCACTCGTACGTCTTCACGTGCTTGCGCTGGTCCGAAAAGTACTCTTTCGCCTCGGCCGCCGACGACGTGCCCAGGCCCTTGTAGTACTTTATCCGCCACGCCCGCGGGTCGACCGTGGCCTTCCACGCCTCGAATTCCGGCAGGCTGAAGAACGAGCGCGTGTCGCGCCCCCGGGTCGCCTTGACGATCGGCGTCACGAACCCGCGGAAAAACCCGGGCACGGTCAGCAGGCCCGGGAAGCAGGCGTGGAAAAAGTTGAGCACCAGGCCCGTGATGTGGCTGCCGTCCACGTCCGCGTCCGTCATGATCATGACGTGCCCGTACCGCAGCGACGCCGCGGACGTGTACGTCTTGCCGGTCTGCAGCCCGAGGATCTTTTTGAGCGCAGACACTTCCACGTTGTTCGCGATGGTCGACGGCGGCGCGTCGCGGACGTTCAGCAATTTGCCGCGCAACGGAAACACGCCGAACGCGTCCCGCCCCGCGACGCCCAGGCCGGCGATCGCCAGCGACTTGGCCGAATCGCCCTCGGTCAGGATGAGCGTGCACGCCCCGCTCTTCGCCGTTCCCGCCCAGTTGGCATCGGTCAGCTTGGGGATGCCCGTCACGCGTGCGCGCTTGCACCCGTCGGTCTTTTTCATCGCGCGCGAGTCGGCGATCGACGCGCGCGCGGCCGCCTCGGCGAGCACGGCCTCGAGCACCACGCCCGCGGCCTTTTTCGCAAACGCGTCGTCGATCGTCACCCCGTGGTTTTTGGACGTCAGGTAGTCCTTGCTCTGCGTGTCGAACGTGGGGTTGACGACGCGGGCGTTGACGAACACAAACATCTTGGACCGGACGAGCGCCGGTTTCACGACGACCTTTTTCTTCGCCGCCGCGTCCACCACGGCCTTGGCGACCGCGTCCGTGACCGCGTTGACGTGCGTCCCGCCCCGCGTCGTCGCGACCGCGTTGACGAATGACACGTGGTCGAACTCGTCCTGCGACACCCCGACCGCCACGTCGTCGCCGCGTACGACCGCGTCCGGCGCAAAGGTCTTGACGTACTCGCGAAACGACGACGCCACGCGCGCGCCGCACCACGTGACCTTGACGGCCTTTCCGAGCACCGCGCCCACGTCGCACGTCCGCCGCCGCATCATCGCGAGGTCGTCGTCGCCGAAGCACGTCGCCGAAAACCGCGAAAAGTCGGGCCAGTACGCCACCGTGACGTACGGCTTCTTCTTGCACGCCGTGATCTTGGGGGCGCCGCGCTTCATGTTGTTCTCCCAGGCTTGAACGTACCGCTTCGTGCCGTCGCACAGGTCGATCTGGAACTTTTTGGAAAACACGTTGACCAGCTTGGCGCCGTACCCGTTGCGCCCGCCGCACGTCCGCTGCCGCGTGTCGTCGTAGTTTTCGCCGGTCAGCAGGTGGCCGAACACGAGCTCCGGGACGTACGTGTCCGCGTCGTGGAGCACGACCGGGATCGGTGCGCCGTCGTTCGTCACGCGCACGTGGTCCGCGTCGACCTCGACCTTGAGCGTGCGCATCGACGCGTCGCGGCCGTGACTGTCCGCCGCGTTGACGAGGATCTCGTCGAACAGTTTCAGCAGCGCGGGGGAATAACACACGCGGCGTTTCGCGTGCGGTGATGCGGGTGTGGATGTGTCGGCGACCCACGCCTCGCACGTCGTCCGGTCCACCGAGCCGACGTACGTGTCGGGTCGGTGGAGGATGTGCTCGACCTGCGAGAGCTTTACGTACTTGCTCATTTTGGTTGCACGGAACCGCGAAACGTTAAACTGAAATGCGGGGCAGGGGTTTGGCCTGCAGGGGTTTTATAGCCGTCGATGCGGGGGATGGATGTACAGCCGTACGGCGACGGGACTCGCCGGGTGGGCTCTAGAAATTTCCGTCGTCGGTGTATGGGGAACATCGTGTCGGACAACAAGCGCCAGGTCGACTGGGAATACCGCGACGGGCGGTATCAGCCGAGCATTCGCACCAAATGGCCCTCCAAACCCAAACCCGCCAAGCCCGCGCCCGCCAAAACCAAGCCCGCGCCCGCCAAGCCCGTAAAAAGCAAACCGACCAAAAAGCGTTGAATCGTCGGGGTCATCGGGTCATCCAGGTATCCAGCCCGTACGCGAGCGCCCACCCCACCGCGGCGCAGAGGTTGTCGCCGATCATGGAGTTCCGAAACGAGTCCGGCGCGGACTTGCCTCCCGGCCACAGCGGAAAGCCGTTGATGAACGCCATGCCCGCCGGCGTGTTCTCGAACGCTTCGAACGCCACGTGCGCGAGCATCCACGCCGCGAAGGAAACGCCCCAGAAGTACGCCACCACGCCCGAGGCGGCGTGCAGCAGCGAATACTGGTCGAACACCGCGGTGCCCATGAAACGCGTTTGTATGATTTGCGCCGGTATTTTATTCGCCGAACGCGAGTCCGACGATGCGGTGCAACACGTCCTCGGAGTACGCGCCGCTCAGCCCCGCGGACACGACGACCAGGGCGGCGTGCAGCCTGGCGCGGTCCGTGGGCGTCATGTGGCGCACGACCTTGGCGGCCTCCGCCGTCGACCGCGCCAGCGCCGGGCCGAGCGCGCGGGAGATGTGCTTGCACGGTGTCGGGATGTAGTCCCACATGACGTCGGGCAGGTCGGTGTGCACCAACACGTGCGACAAAAAGTCGCCGCAGTCTTCCTCGCGCTTGTCGAACGTCACGTAGGCGTGCTGCAGCGCGGTCAACCCGCCCTTGTCCTTGATGTACAGCGACAGCGGGCACGCGTTCAGGATTTCCTTTGCCACGCCCGTCCACACGCCGTACCGGCCGTACAGCGACGCGTGCAGCGGCGTCCACCCCGATTCCCGCTCGGGAATCAGCACGGCGTTCGGGTGGCGCTGCAGCACGAAGCGCATGACGTCCGCCGTTCCGAGGCGCGCGATCTCGAAGATCGGCGTCCGCCCCCGGGCGTCCCGGACCGCGATCATGGCGGGATCGGCCTCGAACAACACCCGGATGATCTCGCTGTTCTTCCACGGGGAGAGTTCCGTCGCGCAAAACAGCGGCGTCTTGCCTGCGTCCGTCGCGTACGATACGCAGTCCGGAAACTCGCGCAGGAAAATTTTGGTGATTTCCACGCGGCCCAGGAACGCGGCGACGTGGATCGGCATCATGCCGTCGACCATCGGCGCGCGGATCATGTCCGGCGCCTTTCGCACGGCGCGCTCCGCGACCTCGCGCAGGTCGTTGATCGCCGACTCGTGCATCAGCGTGTTCCCCGTGGTCGGGGTCGCGTACGACCACAGCTCGTCCGGGATGGCGTCGAGGAACCTGATCGATGTGAGCGGTGACTGGGCGTAAAAGTCCCGCATGAACATCGCGTTCGGGTTTAGTTCCACGAGGCGCGCCGCGAGGTCGATGTTTCCGTACAGCACGGTTTCGAGCAGCGGCGTCCGTCCGAGCCCGTTTCGCTGCGCGAGGGTTTCCGGGGCGCGCCGCGCGATTTCCACGGCCGCCTCGTCTTGTTTTTTCTGTACCGCGACGTGCGCCAGCGTGTCACCCGTCACCGGGTCGAACACGTACAGGTCTTCCGTGCGCGCCTGGCTCAGCACGTCGACGTCCCCGTGGGACGCCGCGGAAAATAACACGCGGTGGAGAAACATTTTGCACGCGCGTTCGCGGGCCTGGTTAAATGGACCTGTCTCCATCC
>JACCDW011991466.1_pt1 | contig 12166 bp, 12 predicted proteins | sample 7449781 | NCBI WGS metagenome assembly JACCDW01 (sample SAMN15323449, study PRJNA562643) | freshwater metagenome | isolation source: river surface water | place: USA:Blue River Watershed | collected 2017-08-18
CACGCAAGAAATAAATTATGAGGAGGGGTCCCTCCTGACGAAAAAGGAGTATCTTCCCCAATCACTCAATGCCAAAGACTACGTCATCACTCTCTATGAAAATAACTCGCCCAAGACGACCAAAACCCATATTCATTCGAAGCACCCCACGTTCCCCCACAAGCTTCTTCAGACGGTCACCACGGAACATCAGAAGGACGGCAAGGTGACTTGTACCTATATGACGTATTTTACTCTATAGTGGTTATCTACGTCGAGTTAATCGACCATATTTTGTTTTTTTGTGGGAGACTTTTCCACGTTTTTGCCGGCGTTGTGTGCTATGTTTTCTTCGGTATCCTCCGCCTAAATTGTTAGTTTCACTTCCTGGAATGATAAATCTAGGTTTTGTAAAAGCTCTTCTAAAACCTTGACTGGTATCATGACTTTGAGTTTTGGGACCTTGTATTTTTGGACGTCCAAACAAATGATGACTTCTTTGGCCGTATTGCATCGATCTATATAATGAATTAATTGGCTGTTGATCAAGCCTGTGGGTTGTGGGAACAGGCACATAATTTCTGGGAACACCCCATTTTTCTCTAAATTGATTGAGTGATAACGGTTCTCCAGGTAAAGGATTGTTTCTAGCATGCCGAGCAAAAAAATTAGATGGGGACTCTCGAGAAGTGTTTGTAGGTACTTGTACTGGCTGAGGTACTGGCGGAGGTACTGATTGATGTATATAAGAATATGGCTCATAAGATTCAGAAGGAGGTAGTGGAGAATATACATTCGGTACTGGAGAAGATTCAGGTGAATATAGATTCAGTTCATGAGATGAAGTTGTAGGGCGTGTTAAAGATAATAGATTGCTCCCAGGGGGAGGAAGTGCGTGTGTAGCAGGACGATTAGGTGGTGGTCGAGCCGTTGTTTGTACGGAAACAGGCACCACTCTATTTCTTACAGGAGCTATGGCATGTATATTTCTGTTTGGTGGGTCCCTTCGAGTTGTCGGAATACGTAATAGTTCATATACTGAATCCGTATGACGCCGGATTATAGATAACTGGTCGGCCATCCTATATATTATATAGTTTTTATATAATATATAATATCATGATAAAATAAATTTTTATCTTCTCCGAATTGTTCGACCATATTTTGATTTTTTATGGGACACTTTTCCACGTTTTTGCCGACGTCGTGTGTCTCGTTTTCTTCGGTATCCGCCACCATATCTGTCATATTGATTATAAACATTATCACCGTTAATACCATCATTACTAATATGAAGTAATATACGATATAAATCATAATGCATATCTAGTGTTTCATTCGTTGCATGTTTATTTAATTCAATAATTGCTCGTATAAACTTTTCCATATTATGTGCCATGGTGTTTATATTCGAGTTTTTATATATTTCACCATATTCTTCAGCGTTACGTATAGTTCCTGGCGCATTACTATCATTTTCAAGCAATTCTTCTGCAATATTTTCAGTCTCTCTTTGAATGTAATGATGTATAAAATATTTATAAATAATCGTATCACCTGTTATCGTATTTTTTATTGTACTTACATCTAACCGACCCTTGAATGCATTTAAAATATAATTCTGAATATAATGTTGATATGATTGACTATTTATGTTTATATCAGTCGTAAATTCACCCCCCTTCCCTTCATCCTGGAGTTGTTGTAATCCTGTAATAATGTTAGTACGAATTTGAGCTGTATCCTCTTCCCTGGTTTCAGAATGAGAATTAGAAGTATCTTGAACAATTTCGCTAATATTTCTAGGCAATTGTATTAATTCCCTTTTAATTTCTTCTGAAAATTGTGGAATAACAGGTGATGTAGGTGTAGCAGTTTCTGCTGAACTAGGTAATGGCATTACAGGGATTGCTGACACACTTGGATTATACATCATCTCATAAATATGAGGTGTCTGACGTTGAATTATTTGTATTCCACGCCGTTGTTCTTCGGCTGTGATACGATCGTGGTTTGCTGCGGAAGGAATTCTAGTATTTGCCACTCGTTGTTGGTGAGGGCGTGGCATAAGAGTAGGTGCCCTTGTTTGAAGAGGGCGTGGCATAACAGTAGGTGCTGTTGTTAGGAGAGGGCGTGGCATAACAGTAGGTGCTGTTGTTAGGAGAGGAGATTCAGGTTGAGGTCGATTATTTGCCACTGTCCTACGATTATTTCTATTTTGACGGCCATTTGTCGGGCGAGAGAAGAGGGCATATATTTGATCTGTTTGTCGTCTAATTTTCTGTAACTGCTGCCGCTGCCGTTCCATCCTATATTAAATTGATAAAATCAATGAAATATAGATAATAACTCCTCCTTAATTACGAATTATAATACCGTAATCAGTGATTAAATGCGATTTTCCTTCCGAAGTTCGAATATTATAGTAATCTGCGCCAGGTTGTAAAACAGGAATAGCAACTTCACCATCTGTATATGTATCACTTTGATATGAAATGCTTATGGTGGGTGCGTTACGAGGAGAATATACATTTCCTTGGAGAGTGCTCTCACGTTTAAAAAATTTATTATATTCTTGTATAAATACATCCTTGTTTATATCAGTTGGCAAAGAATCTGGATCCTTTCGTAATTTTGTCATAATTGAATCAAGGATCGCAGGTGCCTTTTCATTATATATCCCTCGTATTTGATTTGTATAGTCAATGCGATTTGCCATAATCATAATATGATTATAAAGTTGAAGTAAAGATTTTTGACCGTTAATTACATTTAAAAAAGTTGTCGCCGCATTTTGAGGCAAAGGTGGATCCGATATTTTCTTTGGTAAAATATCATAAATGCGAACATATTCACTTTTAATTTCTTCTTCTGTTTTTGATTTATTTATAATTTCAAAAAACTGCCGTGTATTATCACGTGTTTTAATAGTATCAAACATAAATTGATAATTTTTTGAATGAAAAAATTTATTAAAGACCCTTTTAATATCCGCGATAGATATTACTCCACTTTCAGTCTTTGCTTTGTCTGTTTCCTTTTCAATTTTCGATGAAAATATAAATGTTACAATATTTTCCATATCCCCAGCCTGGGCTGGAAGGAAGGATAAATTCTGATCCTCAAAATTAAATACTTCTTTAAAAAACCAGCGACGTAAAATAGCTCTTCGTAAGGGTGTATCAAGGAGAGATATAAGTACATGAGATGTAATTGTATTGGAATATATTTTATCAATACTTGGAAATCCTTCCGGATCTTGACGATTTGCCATATCAAAACATAGAAGGTATTTGCGTAACATATCTGTAGCAGTATGGGTTATATTTGTCATACTTGCGTGAAGCATCATTAAAAATGGTTTCATAGAAATATAATGTAATCGTTTATTATTATATACTTCATCTGTATCCCTTGAAGGTCGATTTTTATTTATAATATTTGCGAGTAAAATATTATGAAGATCATCAGTTGTATATAAAGGCAAATCGATTTTAATAGGAAACCGACGATCAAGGCCTTCGTTCATCGCAAAGAAACATGACAACATTTTATCCATATATCCAGCCACAATAATACAACAGCGCCCCTTAAAGGATGTCAAGTGTGCTAAGAAAACCCCAATAAATTCTTGCGCATATTGATCTACCTTCAGTTTTTTATTACTATCAAGGGTACATCCGCTTAATGTATATGCTTCATCAATAAAGATTGTTTTTTCAAGATTTCCTAAGAGATAATTTTCTGTTTTTGGGGTAGTTTGTCCAATATATTGCCCCATAAAATTTGATCGTGAAGCTTCTTCAAAAATAAGTTGTTCATTTCCTGTATAACACGAATCGCCGTTAAATACTCCAATCACATCGAGCCATTTTGCGATTTTACGTGCCATAGTTGTTTTACCAGAACCAGCCGGCCCTGTAATAGAAATGTTAATCATACCAGTCGCAATGGAAATTGGGTTATTTGCAATATTTGTAATAAAGGAAAAAATATTATTTCGAATTTCTCGATAATCTTCACTTCGATATAAGGCATTAATCTCTTCCGCAACTTCTAAGATTTTTTCAACAATCAAATTACGATTTTTATCCTTATATACGGTATCCATAAAATTAACTGTTTGAGGGGGCGGAAAAAACCCCAGTTGAGGGGCACGTCCCCCCCCTGTGCGATGAATTGGTATTTTTTGCCAATATTTCATATTTATTTCATTTCCAGATCGATGATCTTGAATACAAATATAATACTCCTTATTCGAAGGATCGAATAATATAATATCTTCATTATTATATTGCTTATTACTTTCAAATCCGTTCCTAAATTCCCCGTATGTTATTGCCCCTGTTCGTATATTCTTTATAATAGCTCCCATTTCACCATTATTTGTAATAAAGTACATTCTACCTGGAAAATAATCCATATATATATTATCTTGTATATCTGTACCATTCTCATTTCTATAATATATATTATATCCACCACGAGTGGCTGGTTTGCCTACAAAAACTTGTTTCTTATCACCAATTGAATTAATACCTATAGCTTTATTTATATCCAACCAGTGAATATTTTCCTGTAACACATCGGTAGTTTCAAGTAAATTCTTACATTTTGTCCGATCATTCATATCAAATTCGCCTAAGAATATCTTCATACGTGTTAGTATATTTCGTATAATTTTTTCGGTTGCAGCCACACGTATATCATTTGTCCCTACGGTTGATGAATATAGTTCTGAATAGGATCGAATCATTGTTTCCGCAATTTTTAATTTAATTGGCCCCCCAGTCGCATATTCTTCATATTCTAAAATATCTCGTGTAGGATTTTCCGCCATTTGTGATTTTAATGCCCTTGTTTTTTCACGAAGGTTTATAAACTCCTTTTTGTATGTTTGTAATTTCATATAGGAAATTTTTAAGAGGCCTTGAAAGAAGAGATTCTTATTTGATCCTTCATTAAACCAATTTTTTAAATCATCGGAAGTAGGAATATTTTCTCGAGCACGATTATTCCGATTTATAGAAAAATTAACATTTGCTGCCATTCTATACCATGTAGAGATAATTTTATTCTAGTTTGGGCGTATTATATCATATAACAATAAAATTGACCCCATACCCCACCCCTTTTTTCATTACAATCCTAGTACGTAGTATCCTCACCACAATGCAACGCGTCTATCTCTATGGCGTCCCCTACTACCTCGATACCAACAATCACGTCTATCTCTGGGACCCCAGCGGAGCCATTCCAGCGACCCCTCTTGGAACCTATGATCCAGTCAACGGAACGATCGCATACAGCCAGCCCACGGAGTCCCATCTCCAGGACAAGCTCGAAGCCTGGCGCGCTGCCGTCCAGCCCCGTCCCAGAAACACCCCCACGCCCATCTATCCAACTTCGGGTGCCGCCCCAAAGATTATCGGAGAAGCCCATGCCGAACAGTCAGACGGTGAAGATGACGTATGAAGCCATGGATCAGATTAAACAAGCCTTACAACAGTATAAGATGTCTTTATATTATAGTGTTGCCCACGCCTTAGAGCATCCCAATTCCCCCCAGCCGTCGAGTGCGAGTTCAGTACAGACGGCCTCCACATCCTCCAGTATATAGCACAAATGCCACATTAGCGCCGTATCGAACAATTGGTATTAATATTCCCCTGAAGGTATAAGATTCGTTCCGATTCACTCTTGAATTTATATGGGGTCGTTGGATTTTGTCCGTTAAAGGTACTTACATAGGCAAATTGTTCTCGACTTTGAAGATTGGTGGTGATCATGTAGGATGTCACAGCGGTACTGACTGCGCCAATGTTTGTATCGGTGATTTGGCCACTCATTGTGTCTTTTCTATGTTATCCCTACTTAATTTTTATTGACGGTATTACTAAACCCAATGAGTCGGAAGTGATCCGACAAGCCCTTGTTATAGAGTTGTTTCTCGGTATCGCTTTGGAATTGGTAATAGGAAAACTGGGTTACATCTTGACCAGTGACATACGCATTATTGCGTAAGGTAGATATATTACTATTGAATACTTCAACGTTGCGAAAGGTGTTCCACGCAGTCTTCATATTCTGAAGTTCACTAATGGAAAGATATTTTACAAGGCCACCGCTAATATCACTAAAACATGTGTTCATATTTCTATATTGAGATACAAATATGAAATCGTTGTATTTCCTCAAATTCTTCGGCTTATAAACCCACAAGGCTGACAAAAATAGATAAACCCAGGATCTGCCAGATACTGCGAGCAGGCTTGGCTACACTGACAAGGTCAACCACCACGTTATTCCAGAGGTACTTTCCAATGAAGGAGAGAATGGTGAGACTGACAATGAAGGCCAGGATGGCTGCGATACTTTCGGTGTAGACTTCACGCTTGTGAGGCGCAGGGGCGTCGGAGAACCCTTCTAAGACGGCTTTGACAGCAGATTGAACAGTAGACATTTCTTTCTACTCCTTAACGATATCTTTTTCCTTCTTCCAGATAATATTTCGCATGTTCAATCGCCCAGGGTTCAACACCGTTTGAAAAGGTCCCATGGGTATAACTCTGGAGCCATCGGTCGGCCAGCTCGTACAAGAGTCCCCAGTTTTCCCCAGAAGCCCACAAATTCTTCATTACATTTTTCACCGGTTCTTCTGGGCGATCAAGTACCCACCCATAATTGACAATCATTTCGGTATAGTCCCCCAAATAGAATTCAAAAATCCCTGGAGATTGAAAGTAGACAAGGGTAAAGAGTTGTTCGTCGGCGTGACCGTAGCCCAGTGATGCCATCTGCGCAAATTTCGCAAGAACCTGATCACAAAAGGCCCCCATATAAAACTTGTTGCCGGTAAAGAAACCGCTACACATGCCACAACGGCCCCACTTGTAATATTCGGCCAAGTCCGCCGTAAGTTTCTTGGGCTGATAGTCAATGTAGCACGTGGAGAACTTATCACGGTATTCGTTCCAGAGGTAGGGGAAGACAACCCCATTCTTCCAGCTCATCCGTTCGATACAGATATTACACCAGGCAAAGTGGGTACTGTTAAAGGGATTTGTGTCAATGACCTCGCGAAGCATCACGTAGCGAAGCATACAGAAAAGGTAGTAGGAGACCGTATTACGTGGATCAGCATTGTACCCCTTTGCGAGACGGTCCTCACGAATCTTCTCGTACCAATCTTGTACCAGGGCAAAGTCGCCGAATTCACGAACAATATAGCGTGTTTTCTCGGCCAAATGATTTGGTCGTAGAGCTTTGAGGGGTTCATAACTATCGGCATCACAAAAGACCACAAGATTCTGATCGAGGGCCATGGTCATGTTTGCGTTGGCAAGATAGTAACTCTGGGGACGATTCTTAATTTCCTGGCTCGCATCTGGGCGTTTGGTCAGATTAAAGTAGGCGGTGACAACGGTCCAATCCTTCTTTTTTTGCGAATCCGCGGATTCCCCCTTACGAATCGGCCAGGGAGTTTCGAAGGATATGGGTGTACCTCCAAAATGGAAAATGCCGGTTCCACTCCAATGGCCCAATAGGGTACAATCGATCTTGTGTTCGCCAGGAATATGGTACCAAAAGTTGTCACGCATCCCCTTAAAATACCAGATATCATCACACACGACAAACCCCTGATAGTTTTTCTCGCGGAGCCATGTATAAAATTCGTATTCCATGGGACCGTCGTGGGGGTCAATATCAAGGAAAATAAAGGCAGAACCTAAGAGGGTTTCTTCCCAGGCGCTGCGAACTTCTGGATCCCACAGATTTTCATAGTGTTGGACAATATTTCGTCCCCCCCATTTTTTGGCACGTTGCGCATCGCTCATGCGCTGTTCAATATCAAAGGTATGGATACAATTCTGACCACCGTAGGACAAAGCTAATGCACTCGAGCCTTTGTGGGTTCCAATGTCGATAATGTTGCGACCCTTATAGAGACTTCCTAGGTAGGCAAGGAGCCAATAATGGTTTCGCCCAGGTCGATCATAAAACTCCGTAGTATCATCCCCAGATTCAAGACGGCCTTTCCATTCGGAAAAATCAACTGCCTCTGTAATCTTCTGTTTTGTAATTTGAATTGTCTCCATTTCTAAGAAAATACGCCCCCAGTTTTTAGGTATGATATAAAGTCATTTTACACCCCTTCTCTAGAATGGATCAGATTCAGAAAATCATTTATATTAATTTAGACCATCGAACGGATCGTCGGCAGGAGTTTGAGGCGGAAATACGGCGTCTGGGAATTCCAGAAAGCAAGGTGGTACGGTTTTCGGCCTATAAAATGAATTTTCCCAATGCTGGTTGTTCGCTGAGTCACGCAAAGGCCCTTCGTCTGGCCCATTCCATGAATCTGGAAAATGTGTTGATCTGCGAAGACGACTTTAATTTTCACGATGATCCCAACATCCTAGAATCAAATCTCCAGGCCTTTTTCCAGAAAGTCCGCGATGAGAATCTGGAATGGGATGTTGTTCAGCTGGCGTACGGTATTTATAACGTGGAACCCAAGGATGAACTCTTATCGATTGCGCAAAAGGTGTCGAATGCGTCTGGGTATCTTGTGAATAAACATATGTTTATCCCTTTAGCAGATTTAATTGAGTCTGGCCTAGAGAAACTTATAACTACTGGTGAGCATTGGCTTTATCAGAATGATGTGATCTGGTGCGAATTTATGATAAAGAATCGCTGGTATATTTTTAATACACGTCTGGGATATCAGCGCCCGTCTTATAGTGATTTGAGTGGTGAACATACGATGGAACGACGCTAGGTGCCTTTTGGTACCAAATCACGATTCCATTCGCTGTATAAGAAATAATCATCATAATTAATATCACGTCTTACAATATCGCTATGGCCACACAACTGTTTTCCTAGGATGGGTGCGCAGATGTACCATGTATCTTTTCGCTGGAGATGTTTCCAGTATTGGTCGAGGGCATAGGCGGGTTCGCCAGATTTGCCAAGGTTTTCCAGATAATGGGCACTTTCTTGAAAGTTGGCAAGGAGGGTTGAATAGTAGTGTTTTCGGACAATGTAACCAATGGTACTTTGACATTCGATGACACGAGACAGGCCATCGGTAATCTTTGATTCTCGGTTACGAACCCATCCAGAAAGCAGGAGGACATCCCAGGGTTTTGCCAGGTGTTTTTGAATGCTGTTTACAAAGTCTTCTGCCGAGCCAAATAATTCAAAGTCGTCTTCCAGAATCAGAACACTAGGCCAATCACACTGTTGGGCAATTTTCAGACAGGCAATGTGGCTATGGCTACAACCCACGGCGCCAAAGGGGTGGGGCATCGCAGGAAATCGCATGAGCTGAATATCACCTGAAATATCGGCAAATTGCCTTTCCATGTTTGACCGACGATCAGTCCGATGGTCAAGGTTTATATAGAATCCATGTATCATATGTAATAATTCTATTATTGTATATGATCTTTATGTATATCTGAATCGTATCTGCCCCTACTTTTCGTACTGGATCTTTTCCTTGATCCGGCTTTCACGGTTTTCAAGGAGGTACTTCATGGCCTCTGCTGCCGCCGCTTCATCCTGAAAGTGTTCGGTAAGAAGCTTCTGAACGGTCTTGGGAGTAAGGCCTTCCTTGGTCTCCTTCTTCTTATAGAGAATCTGACCGTTCTTAAGATTGAGGGCGCCAATATTGCCCATCTTCATCTTTTCCATAATCACACCATCGAGGACTTTCACACGCTTCTTGCGTTCACGTGCTTGCTGGTTCAGTTCGTCGAGTTCCTCGTGAATACGTCGCCATTCCTGAATGACTGGTACAAGAGTTGCCATATCAATGGGCTTGGGGGCTTCGGCACCGCCTTCGATGATGGGGTTATTTGGGCTTGCGGTAAAGTTATTATAGTCGTTCGGATTCATTCTAATTATATATTATACGCACAAACATGTTTAAGCTGACAAAAAATTGGCACCCTTCTGCCCCCTCCAAAAACCATACAACTGTCACGATGCCGAAACAAAAGTCTCTGCGCGCCCCCACGGACAGGGAAGCCCTGGAGTTTTACGAGGGGATTCTGAATCGGGTTCGGATCAATATCGCAAAGCAGGTCTTGGAACATGTGGAGATGACACCGGAACAGTTTCTGGTGTTTCAAGATTTCTTTCTGACCAAGGTTTCGTGGAATGTCGAAGTCCAGACACCACTTCATCAAGAAGACTCTTCTGATTCTTTATGTTTGAAATAGACATCAATTGATTTACATTCTTTTTCTGGAATAGAATGTCTTCCAATTACAATTTTTTTAATATTTTCAGATTTCTCTAATTCTGAAATACGCGCAGCAATTGTCGCCATGCTACCTTCTTTATTTTCATAATATAAACTTGTATAGCCTTGTATTTTCCCCCCTACTCTTTGACGATGACATACTTCATAGCATCCTTCTTGTAAATATGTATAATAATCAATCGAATGAGGGACTTTGATATGACCTTGAGGGTAATATTTCACAAACTTTTTAATACGGAAATTTTCAATTGTCACATCCTGATACGAATGCTTATTATCTGCGCGGATTGTTCCGCAACGGACAGGATACGTTCCATCTTGTAATGGGATGTAGTTCTTATTTTGAAAATATACACCATTGGGGAAAAGAGATTCATAGGTAATATAGAGTTTTGTTGGATCCTCATCTGCATTCTGGATATTTCGATCCTCCTTTTCAAAATCAGACTTGTAATTTTCCTCCATACAAATTTTTCATATCATTATGTTTAAACTATATTTTTATGGACTAAACATATATATAGATAACCTTAGATTGCGTCAATATCGATTTCCCCAGAAGGGGTTTCCACAGGTGCACTGCGGCCATTGGCTCGGTGATTGACCTTATTGCGTTTATCCACAATACCGCCACTTCCTTTGCCACCATCCTCACCCCCTTCAGAATCTTCCTCATCTGAAGATGACTCATCGGTAAATACAAAGGCATCTTCTTCCTCCTTATAATTCGCATTTCCAGTAATTTGATCGACGGATAAGAAGAGGCGTTGGTTGATTCCAGGTTCCTTTTTGAGACGTCCAAAGACATCTTGATCATATTTTGTGAGAATATCTCCTTTCTCGGCTGCAGCCGACCCACCGCCGACAAGAGACCCCACACCGCCACTCATGCCGACACCGAGTTCTCGGATACTCATGAGAACAATATCCCCCACCATAATCCATGTACGTTTACGAAGACCCCCACGAATATGGCAAATACGAGTCTTATCGTCATTACAATAGACCAGCATCTGACGTGTTCCGAGATTACGAATCACTTTGCCGACCATCTGACCCTTATCGATTTCGTGATATTCTGGTTCACCAGTCCCCCCTTGTTTACTGCTTTTAAAACGCTTACCGCCTTGTAGATTCTTTTTTGCCATCTTTATAATTATTTCATCTAGAGTATCTTCTACAAAACTACTTTAGACCATGTAATTATTGCGAGGGAGATTGGATACTGTGTCTGAATCTGACCCTTCTGAATCGATGCCAAACATTGTATCGTGGGTATCGCGTGACACGAGCACAGGGGCACTGAATCCATCGCGTTCTTCTGGGTCACGAATGACGTCGACAAGGTCATTATATTTCGCAGGATCACGGAGAGTGGCAGAGTTTCCACCCTTTTGTCTGCTTCGGTAGCTTCGCATACGCATAGACCGTTTCACAAAACGAGTACAATTACGCTTACACACCTTTTTCCCCTGACCTTTTCGGCCGGCACGTTTTGTTTTTCGATACAAATACTGTTTTGCCATGATTGGTTCTCTACTGATATCCTACAATAAAAAGAATGAGATTTATATTTCACCTTCCTTTGGAGGTTGAATATACGAAATCTTTTCGACTCCCAAACTTCGTGCGTAGGCCTCGACGGCCTGCCGGTTTTTGTTTTCACGTCCCTGAAGCTTCTGTTCATGATGGGTGAGATAAGAGCGGAAAATACTGTTATCATTCGGAATGAGCAAAGTTTCTTTGAGGCCATCGACCGGCGTTGATCCAAGGGGCATATCCGTATCCTTCATAACGACCATAGGACGCAGGTGGCAACCTTTGGGAAAGTGCCCACGACGACCGCAACGGTGGCACGATGCGGATGCTCGCATCATACATTTTTCCTCGGCGTGGGGCACAACGAGG